>CEAZ01046125.1_pt1 | contig 15634 bp, 14 predicted proteins | sample 557361 | NCBI WGS metagenome assembly CEAZ01 (sample SAMEA3182074, study PRJEB8094) | gut metagenome | biome: human; feature: gut; material: Stool; isolation source: human stools | place: Canada | collected 2012-02-22 | reverse complement strand
TCGACCAAGAACGGTCGTGATTCCGAGTCCAAGCGACTGGGTGTAAAGCGTGCAGACGGTCAGACCGTACCGGCAGGCAACATCCTGGTTCGCCAGCGCGGCACCAAGATCCACCCGGGTGTGAATGTTGGCCGCGGTAAGGACGACACCCTGTTCGCAAAGGTTGAGGGCGTTGTTCGCTTCGAGCGTCTGGGTAAGGACCGCAAGCAGGTTTCCGTTTACCCGCAGTAATTATAGCGTTGCGTATAGGGGGCTTCAAAAGCCCCCTATATTCAAATTCCGGTTCCTTGCGAAACTGAAATTTGATACCCCAACGGCGCCGCACAATGCGGCTGGGTCGGGGTAACAAAACATCCGGCCAAGCTGGACGTTTTGTTGCGGCACGGAGTGCCGCGATTAAATGATTGCGCCGGAGGCGCAATTCGCTGCGGCGAGCCAATGGCTCGATTTTCCGTCCGGAAAATCTGCCATGTGGCTGCAGTTTGCAAGCAAACTGGTATTTTATTGTCCCAGACTTCGTCTGGGATTTTGTTGATTTTAGATAGATATTACACCTTTGAGAAGAAAGGAGGACTACCATGTTTATTGATATTGCAAAAATCAAGATCGTATCCGGCAAGGGCGGTGACGGCAAGGTTGGTTTCCACCGCGAAAAGTATGTGGCAGCCGGCGGTCCGGACGGCGGCGACGGCGGCCGCGGCGGCTCGGTCATCTTCAAGGTGGACGACAATCTGTCCACGCTGCTTGATTTCCGCTACAAGAAAAAGTATGTCGCGGCTCCCGGTGAGCCGGGCGGCGGCAAGCGCTGCAAGGGCAAGGACGGTGCGGACCTGATCATTCGCGTACCGCGCGGTACGATCATCCGTGACCAGAAGACCGGTCAGGTCATGAAGGATATGTCCGACAGCGAGCCGTTTGTAGCAGCCAAGGGCGGCAACGGCGGCTGGGGCAACACGCATTTTGCAACGCCGACGCGTCAGGCACCGCGTTTTGCCAAGCCGGGTCTGCCGGGCGTGGAGCGCGACATTATCCTTGAGCTGAAGCTGCTGGCCGATGTCGGTCTGGTCGGCTTCCCGAATGTCGGCAAGTCCACGCTGCTGAGCATGGTCTCGGCGGCGCGCCCGAAGATTGCAAACTACCACTTCACGACTCTGGTGCCCAACCTCGGTGTGGTTTCGGTCGGTGAGGAGCAGAACTTCGTCATGGCCGACATTCCGGGCATTATCGAGGGCGCGAGCGAGGGTGCCGGTCTGGGCCACGACTTCCTGCGCCATATCGACCGCTGCCGACTGCTGCTGCATCTGGTTGACGCGGCAGGCAGTGAGGGCCGCGACCCGATCGACGACATTGAGAAGATCAACGCAGAGCTTGCCGGTTACAGCGAGTTTCTGGCAGCGCGTCCGCAGATCATTGTTGCCAACAAGACCGACCTGCTGGGCGATGACCGTGAGCCGGTCGAGAAGATCCGCAAGTACGCAGAGGAGCACGGCTTCCTGTTTGCGGAGCTGTCCGCGGCGACCAACCAGGGCGTCAAGGAGCTGATGAATCTGACGTGGCACGAGCTGCAGCAGCTCCCGCCGGTATTCATCTACGAGCCGGAGTTCGTCGAGGTCGAGGAGAAGGCCGCAACCGAGAACGACTGGACCATCGAGCGCGACGGCGACGCATACGTTGTCACCGGTGCATGGGTGGACAAAATTATGGGCTCGGTCAACATCGACGACTACGAATCCCGCCAGTATATGGATCGTATGCTCCAGTCCGCAGGCATTTACGCCAAGCTGGAGGAAATGGGTATCGAGGAGGGCGCTCCGGTCGTGATCGGAGAGTTCGAGTTCGAGTACGTTTATTAAAGCGCGAGAAAGAGGACCTTGGGGTCCTCTTTTTTATCGTATATACAGAGTGAAGTGTGGAGAACGTAGTGGGAGTAGCATAATGCAGAATCACTAAAAAATTATATCGTCCTATGTTCAACTCGCTGAAATAGTGCTACAATTAACTCAGAATGCACAAAAGGGGAGTTGACAAACTGTGCAACAACAAAAGAACGATAAAACAACCTGCCTGTTGCTTGCGCTGACCACGATTTTCTGGGGCAGCCTGTACACGGCAAGCAAGGTACTGCTCGATGTGATTCAGCCGTTCACGCTTCTGTGCCTGCGCTACATCATCGCGGCCATTGCCATGACCATTCTGCAGCGCCTGCGCAAACCCGACCCGAACGGAAAGCCGCGCAGGATCAAGGGCGGTGACTGGAAATATGTTATCATGTTCGGTCTGGGCGGCTATGTGCTGTCGATCGGTCTGCAGCAGTACGGCACCAAGCTGGCGGGCGCATCGCTGGCATCGCTCATTAACTGCATGAACCCGATCGCTATCTGCTTCTTTGCGGTGCTGCTGCTGCATGAGCGCATGACGATGAAGAAGGTCGTCTGCATTGTCAGCGCAGTTGCCGGTGCGGTCTGCATCGTCGGGGGAGACGCCGGCGGCGGTCATATCCTCGGCATAGCGCTTTCGCTCGGTTCGGTGCTGACGTGGAGCGCGCTGAGCGTGTTCATGCGCTCGTTCTCGCAGAAGTATGATGCGCTGACCGTCACGACCTGCGGTATTTACGTTGCCGCTATCGGTACGCTGCCGCTGATGCTCCGCGAGATCATCACCCACCCGGAGATGGACTTCCTGCACGCGAAGTATATCCTTGTGCTGTTTTATGTGGCGATTTTCTGCACGACCATTCCGCATTCGCTGTGGAATTACTGTCTCTCCCGTGCAGAGGCGAGCACCTGTTCTCTGTTTTACCCGATTCAGCCGCTCACCTCGATGGTGCTCGGTGTCCTGCTGCTGAACGAGCATATGACGGTCGGCTTTATTGCCGGTGCGGTGCTTATCGTGTTCGGTGTGCTGTATTCAACGCTCGGCAAAGAGAAAAACAGATGAGCCGCCTCGGCTATGCCCGATGTTACAGGTTAAGCTGAAAAATCCTCCTGTCTTCAGAAAGAAGGCAGGAGGATTTTTGCAATTATTCAAAACGGCGAAAGAGAGATGATGATGAAGCCCAAAGGGTAAAAACGCAGGGATGCAGTTCGGACGGTGTCGGATTGCAGCCGGTTTGTTGAATTTACAATCCCAAATCCTTAAACCGCGAATACATGGACTGTACGCCGTACAGTGCCGCCACCGGATTGTGCTGCAGTACCCGGTCCTTGACGATCATAACCGTTGTCGGAACCTTGCTGTGGCGCAGAAACAGGGTATCATGTCCGACGCACAGACCAATCACGATGTTGAAATCGCAGCCGTGCGCGGCAAGCGTCTTGGCCTGCATGATCGGGTTGCACATGGACTCGTGTTCGCAGCCGCCGTTGAGCTTTTTCTCGTTCGGAACGCCGATCTCGGTCTTGTCCTGTGCACCGACCTTGCAGCCGACTGTGAAATATTCGATGCCCTTTGCCTTGAGAATACGGGCGAAGATGGAAGTCTCTCGCATCAGACCGACGCAGGACGCGATGCCGATCTTTTTATAACCCATGCGCTTGATAAACTCGATGGTTTCCTCGACACGGGTCAGGCGGCCGTAAAACTCGCCTTCAATGCACGCGGAGGTGCGGGCAATCAGACCCTGTTCCGGGTCGTTGCGGTAGATTTCCAGTGTTTCCTCGAGCAGTGCCTTATCTACGTTCGTCGTCAGGCAGAACGGCGGGTACTGCTCCTCGCTGGCCGAACGGCAGCCGAGTCTGCTGCAGTCCGAGCAGCTGTGTGTGCATTTCAGTTCCGACATAATCCTTTCCTCCCTGTAAAAACAATGTTATGTCTTTGCGTTTGTGTCCTGTGCGGGCTTGGTGATTTTGCCGCTGCAGCAGTCGTCCTCAGCCTCGGCTGCTGCTGCCGGCTGGAAGCTGACAGAGGAGGCATTTGTGGATTTAGTGGCGGTATCGGTGGAAGCGTCGCTCTCCGGTGCATCCGGAACATCATCGAAGAAGATATATGCATTGTCTGCGAACTTGGTCGCATCGGTGCTTTCCTTGAGCACGCCAATCTGGGTCAGCTCCTCGGCGTTCTGCTTGAGTGCGTCATAGCCGCCCTGAACCGAAGGCTTGTAGTTGTAGGTCTTGAGAATCTGTGCGCAGAAGTCCACATCACCGGAGACATACTCCTTTTCGGTGATGATCTTTGCGGTCTCGTCCGGATTTTCCTGTACCCACTGAGATGCCTTCTGTACGGCACGGGTGAAGGCAGCTGCAGCCTTCGGGTTCTCCTCAGCCAGCTTGCTGGTGACGAATGCTGCGCAGCAGTACTCGTCCTTGTACTCGGGATCGGTTGCGGTGTCGATGAGAGCGGTCAGACCGTACTGCTCCTCTGCAATAGAAGCCGCCGGGTCGCCGAGTGCGATTGCGTCAACGGCACCGTTCTGCAGTGCCTGTGCCAGATCGTTGCGGGAGTAAACCGAGAATTCAACCTCCATGTTCTGGTCGGTCACGCCGATGCCTGCCGCGCTCAGCGAGCGCTTGGAGACAACGGTTGCCGCGTCAGCCAGACCGGGTACGCCGATCTTCTTGCCCTTGAGGTCGGCAATGCTCTTGATATCGCTGTCGCCGGGTACGAGCAGCTTGGTGCAGCCGGTGTGGATGCCGGTGGTGAACTTGATGGGCAGGCCGTTTTCCAGCGGCTGGAGCATTTTGCCGATCAGGCCCATGCCGACATCAACCTGATCCGCGCCGATGGCCTCGGAAACGTGTGCCGCGTCAACGGTTACCTGCTCAATGTCCAGACCTTCGTCCTCAAAGTAGCCGTTCTCGATCGCGATGTACATCGGTGCAGCGCAGAGGGAAGGAGAGTAGATCAGACGCAGGTGGGTTGCGTCGGAATCTGCTGCCGCGGAAGCGTCCGAATTGCTGCTTGAGCCGCCACAGGCGGTAAGTGAGAGCGTCAGTGCGGCTGCGAGAAGTCCGCTTGCTACTCGAAATAAAATACCGTTCTTTTTCATGGTTTTCTGTCCTTTCAAGGAAAATATATAATAAAAACAATAATAATGAACGTGCGTTCTTTAATATGATCTTAAATATAGTAGTTGGGCTCTTTGATTGTGCCGCCGTAATGGAGCTGACGAAGGATCTCTGCACGGTAGTGAAGAAAATCCTCCGAGCTGCGTGCTCTTGGGCGGGCCAACTTGATATCCAGCGTGCCGGTGATGCGTCCCGGTCGGGGTGTCATAACGACCACCTTGTCTGAAAGATACACGGCCTCATCCACATCATGCGTTACCATGATGGCGGTCATGCCGGTTTCCTTCCAGATGCGCAGGATCTCGTCCTGCATGTTCATGCGGGTGAAGGCATCGAGTGCACCGAGCGGCTCATCGAGCAGGAGCACCTTGGGCTTGCCAACGAGTGCTCTTGCGAGAGACGCGCGCTGGCACATGCCGCCGGAAAGCTGGTGCGGATACGAATGCTCGAAGCCCTTGAGGCCGACCATCTCGATAAATTCGTCTACGCGGTCCTTTTCCTGCTTGTAGATGCCGCGGGCGCGCAGACCGAACGCGATGTTATCGTAAATCGACAGCCACGGAAACAGCGTGTGCTCCTGAAACATGAAGCCGCGGTCTGCACCGGGGGCCTTGATAGGTGTGCTGTCCAGCGTCAGGCTGCCGTCGTCCATCGGAATCAGACCGGAGATCAAACGCAGCAGCGTGGACTTGCCGCAGCCGGACGGTCCGATCAGTGAAACGAACGAACCGGCGGGAATATCGAGCGAAACATTGTCCAGCGCGGTGATGCGCTCGCCGGTGGGATTGATAAAGTGCTTGGAAACGCCCGAAATGGAGATATTTCCTACCATTTGATAACTCCTTTCTGCCATGCGAGCACGCGGTCGCGGAATTTGAACAGCAGCGTGATGAGAATGAAGAAGGTGACTGCAATGATGATCAGTCCGGCATATACGTTGGCATATGCCATCATTTCCTTCTGCCAGTTGATGTACCAGCCGATGCCGTATTTGGCGCCGAGCATTTCGGCGGTGACCAGCGTGATGAACGACGAGCAGGTGCCGTTGAACAGGCCGAGGAACATATGCGGCATAGCCGCCGGAATGCCGACCTTGGCAATGCGGTAGAAGCTGCCCGCGCCAAGCGTCGAGGAGACCTCAAAGTATGAGTTGGGGATGGAAGCGATGCCGCTGCTGGTGAGCACAGTGGTCGGGAACCACACAGCCAGCGCAATCAGGAAGGCACTGGCGGAAACCGCAGTCGGGAAAGCGATGAGCACCAGCGGGATCCATGCGGTGGACGGGATTGGGCCGAGCACGCGGACAAGCGGCTGTACCCAGTAGGCGAAGGTCTTGTTGAAGCCGATGGCGATACCGGTCAGTATGCCGACAACCGCACCGCCGAGCCAGCCGAAGAACAGCAGGCGTGCAGAGTATGCAAGGCAGGTCGCGAGGAACGCGCTGTCCTCAACGAGAACGCCGAACACACGGTCGAGCGAGGGAAAGTACAGCACCGGCAAAATCGCAAACTTGGCGGTCAGCAGGTTGAGGATGTTCAGCACCAGAACCGCTCCTGCATAGAACAGTGCGCTGTACGACAGCTTATCGCGTACCTTGGTGTTGCCGAGCGATATCAGCAGGGCAATCACATACACGGCCAGTCCGATGAGCAGCGCCCATGTAAAATAAGGATGTTCTGCGGCAGGATGCTGCGCGGAATCCGGCAGCAGAATATCGCAGGCGAGCGCCAGCAGAATAGAGAGAACTGGCAGTGATTTGACAAAATGCTTCACAAGGGAGAACTCCTTTCGACAAAAAATGGCAGAAGACGTATGCCTTCCGCCAGGATGGTTTATGCGCGTTATTCGCACATTCGCCAGGTCACAAGGGAACGCATACACGAGCAGCGGTGCATACACATACAGCAGCGATTCATACAGTACATTCGGCTCATGGCAGGTTCTCCTTTCAATTCATATAAATCCTATCTGGTTTCGGTGATTGAAAGTATAGACTTGAATATCCTAATTGTCAATAGGAATACTGTGATTTTGGATAGTATGCCAAAAACGATTTGTCTGAAAGAGAGAATTTGTCGCTTTGCATAAAGAACCGCTGCAGCAGGATTTCTTATGGGATCGGGTGGCTGAATCCACGCTTTTGTGCTACAATATTTACAGGTGATGGATATGATTTTTAAACCGCGTCCGCTCAGCAGAACCATGCTGGATGACGCTTCACTTGTCCGCGATAAGCAGCACTGCCGCCGGATCGGTCCGTGCGGTGTTGGTCGTCGGGCATTATATTTGAACAGTTATTTTATTGACCGGCATTATTATGTGCCGTTTTCCGCCATTACGCGGGCATTTAAGTTTATAGAAGAAGGCACCGGCGGTGTCCGGGGTGTGCTTGCAGGCAGAGCCTGTCTGCTTGTGGAGTATGACGGCGGCATGCAGCAGGTGTGCTGTTTCAAGTACGAGGATCAGATTGACGAGCTGCTGCGCGTGCTGCACAAGATGCATCCGGAGATTCCGTGCGTCAGCGAGGAAGAGGAGGCTGAACTCGAGGTCGAGTACGAGCGCCGGAGGGCGGAAGAACGCCGACGGCCGCCGCTCAGCATGCGCGCTGAGCGGGAGATTGAGGAGCTGGAGAATGCGATCGCGTACCTCGAGCGCAAGCCCGAGCTGTACAAGCGGCTCAGTCGTGCAGCCAAACGGCGGCGCAACTACCAGAGCAGGAGCGCGGGATACCGCTGGGCGGCTGCAGCGATCATGGTGCTCGGGGCGGCGGCGCTGATTTACGGCGTGGTGTCGCTCGTGTGCCGCGGTTTCTCCGGCGGATACCTGCTGCTGTGTCTGTTGGCGGCAGTTTTCCTGTTTGGCGGATGGCGCCTGCTGCCGACGGCGCGCAACAACAATGCGGCTGTTCTGCGCGGGGATAAGCAGGCGCGGGTACAGATGCAGAACTATATCGACCGTTTTCCGGCATTTCCGCTGCCTGCACGGTACGCGCATCCGATCGTGCTGCGCCGTATGCAGCAGGCCATCGCGGAAGGCCATGCGCTGAACGTCATGGAGGCGCTTGAGGTCGTCAAGGCCGATCTGCAGACCATAAATGCGGATATGCAGGTCTCGCAGGAGGAATACGCCGAGATTTCTACGATCAAGCCGCTGTTTCTGAATGCGGATTATAAGTAAGAAATCCGGCCTGAGGCTTGCAAAGCTGTTGACAACGGTATGGTTTCTCCCGTATAATAAATTCAGTAAAATGAAGTCGAAAAAGAGGGGATGGACGGATATGCTGTGTAAAAACAGAACATGCGGCGTTCCGTTGAATCCAATAGGAAAACGATGAAAACCAAGGACCTTCTGCCCGCAAAAATGGCAGTCGGTCCCTTTTTTTAGGGAGGAAACTGATATGATCGAAAATTGGAATGACGTCCATATCGTACCGGAATTCAGCGATCAGGGTGTGGACTGCTACCGTCTGGCAGGCGGCAGCTTTGTCAATGAATACTACATCGTCTCGGAGGCCGAGACCCGCAAGCTGATGAACCATCCGGAGGTTGTCGGCTACGAGGTGTATGCGTCGCTCGTGACGGCTACCTCGCAGATGATGTACTACCTCAAGGAGCAGAAAAAGATCACTTCGGCGAACATTCTGTCCATTCTGCGCGGCGCACTCAACTACCCGCTCGAGGAAAGCTGCTACAAGGAGCATATCCGCGTGCATGACATCAGCTTTATGTCCAGTGAGCGCGTGTTCGGCGAGAATGATGAGATGTCGCTCGATATCAAATACTGCAAGCTGACTATGGTGCCCAACAGCACGCTGATGATCGGCGATATCATCGCCTCGGGCGAGACGCTTGTGCAGTGCCTGCGCTATGTCACCGACTATTACCGCAAGCAGGGCGCCAAGCTGCGCAACATTCTGCTGTTTACCATCGGCGGTACCCAGGGCATTGAGATTCTCGAAAAGCTGACCAAAGAAATCCGCACCTACTGGCCGGACTTTGAGGGCTTCATCACCGTGTACTACGAGGGCGTTTTCAGCTGCTACGAGGAAGGCGACAAGGGCGTTTCCGGCATCAACCGTGCGCTCATCGACTTTTACTGGAAGGGCGGCATTGTGGCGCCGGAGTTCCGTCGTCAGACGCTTTCCATGCAGAATCCGCTGTTTGAAAAGTGCACGATCTACGATGGCGGTGCACGCCGTTACGAAATCCACGAGCATATTGAAGAGGTGCTGGAATTCTGGAACGGTATTCTCGCGCGTGCCGACAAGATCGACAAGCAGGCGCTGCTGGAGGAAAAGCTGGGTCATGCGCTGCCGATTTCCTATGAGGACTGGCTGAAGGACTGTCACTATGAAAAGCTGGACGCAAAGCTGACGCGCTGGCTGTATCAGCAGGAGCGCGGCTTTGTCGAGAGCCTGAAGGACGTAACGCTGGAGGAGATCGCGTATCAGCGCATTGACGAGTTCACCACGACGCTCAAAAAGTACATTCTTTGAAAACACAAAAAGGGGATAAGAATCTATGAAAAATGACAACACACCGGTCGATATCGACTTTGCGGAAGCGGCTGTGCCGCATTATGCGCGCCGCGGCATCGTAACTATGTTCATGATCATGCTGGGTTTCACCTTCTTCTCGGCCAGCATGTGGGTCGGCAAGGAGCTGGCAGACGGACTGGATTTCAGCGGCTTTATCATCTCCATGATCATCGGCGGCCTGATCCTGAGCCTGTACACCGGTCTGCTCGGTTATGTCGGCGCGGAAACCGGCATGAGCCTTGACCTGCTGGCACGCAAAGCCTTCGGTGCAAAAGGCTCGTACCTGCCGAGCGCGATGATCTCGTTTACGCAGATCGGCTGGTTCGGCGTCGGTATCGCCATGTTTGCCATTCCGGTTGCAAATGAGCTGCTCGGCGGCAGCACAGCGGCTGAATGGGTGCTCGTTATCATTGCGGGTGTGTGCATGACGGCCTCGGCGTATTTCGGCATCAAATCGCTGACGCTCATCAGCTATATTGCGGTTCCGCTGGTTGCAATCCTGGGTACGGTTGCCATGGTGATGGCGGTCAAACAGGGCAACGGTACGCTGATTGATCAGTTTGCCAAGTCCAGCGGTACGCTGACCGTTGTCGGCGGCGCCGGTCTGGTTATCGGCTCGTTTGTCTCCGGCGGCACGGCAACGCCGAATTTCTCCCGCTTTGCCCGCAACGGCAAGGTTGGTGCGATCACGACCGTTATCGCGTTCTTTATCGGCAACTCGCTGATGTTTTTCTTCGGCGGTATTTCGTCGGTCTACGTCGGCGGCAATGACATTTTTGAGGTTATGATCAACCTCGGTCTGTTCTATCTGGCGATTCTGGTCCTCGGTCTCAACATCTGGACCACGAACGATAATGCACTGTATTCGGCGGGTCTGGGTCTGGCGAACATTTTCGGCCAGAGAAAGAAGCCGATGGTGCTGGTTTCCGGTATTATCGGCACCGTGCTTGCGGTCTGGCTGTACTGGAATTTCACCGGCTGGCTGAATATCCTCAACTGTACGCTGCCGCCGGTCGGCATCATTCTGGTGATGAGCTTCTTCATGGACCGTGAAAAGTACAAGGACGTTGAAGTGACTGAAAACGTCAACTGGTTTGCGGTTTTCGGCGTTGTGCTGGGTGCTGTGGTGGCAAATCTGGTCCCGTGGGGTATCGCATCCATCAACGGCATGATCGTTGCCGCTGTGTGCTATCTGGTTGGCAGTAAGGCGAAAAAGTAAGCAGAATCAAAAAAATCCTCGGTTTAACCCAAGGTCAGCCGAACTTGCTGACCTTGCGGTTTGATCGGGGATTTTTAATTTTGCCGCAATACGAAAATGAGGAGAATATACAGCATGATATTGAATATACTGACGTTTATTGTATCCGTTTTTCGAGGACTGGCAGAAAAAAAATGGACGACAAAGGGGTTTGCGGATTGATTACATATCAGCCGTGCGTCCGCTGTGCAGAGCAGCTGCTAATGCGAAAGAAACAGATCTGCAAACCATAATTTTCATGAATAGGAACACATTGTGCATACGGTTTTTCTACATGAATTGCACGATTTCAGTAAATACTACCACTATCGCAGCAGAAATACCGAAAATGGGAGGCGGAATTGCTATGAAAGCAACCGGAATCGTGCGCCGGATCGACGATCTCGGCCGCGTTGTTATTCCGAAGGAGATCAGAAGAACGCTTAGAATTCGAGAGGGCGACCCGTTGCAGATGACATTGGCACCGTGGGAGAAATTCTGTTTTGCGGTAAGCAATTTAGCCAAAAGAAATGGGTGGAGTTAGTACATAATGATGGAAAATGATGTGCTGACGATGAGAATATGCAAAGACATAATAGAAAGTAACTGGTTTTTGCGAATTGGCGCCGTCCGTGCTATCTAAGAAGGCCGAGTCGCTCAAGGCATGGCCGGCGATGGTGGGCGTGTGAGGATCTGGATGTGCTGCACCGCGCGGAGCGGGTGCAGATGCTGTGAGCGGAAAACAATCAACCGAACAGAAAAAGGGCGAAACCATACGGTTTCGCTCTTTTTCTCATTCTTCGCCGGAATTCTGTTCCGGAGCACCGTTTTCGCTATTCGGCTTGCGGCGGCGTCTTCCGCCTCTGCGGCGGCGACGGCGCGGCGCACCTTCACCGTCCGGCGACAGCTCATTCTGAGCATCTTCGGGCAGTTCATCTCCTGCAGTCTGCTGCGGGGCAGGCCTGCGCGGCGGACGCGGCTGCTGCGGCTTCTGATGCGGAGTCTCGCTCTTTTTCGGTGCATCCTTTTTTGGTGCGGGAGCGGCAGCATCCTCCTGATCCTCGCGCTTGCGGCGTTCCTCGGCCATAGCGGCGGCATTCTGACGGTTGCGGCACGCACCCTTTACCATGCAGCACTGCGTGCACTGGAACTCGGTCAGCGAGTGCTCCGGACTGTCGTCCAGCTGTACCTTGCAGGTGCCGCGCAGCATCTGGGTGGAAATCACCTTGCCGCGGCCTTCCGGCGTATCGACCACGCTGCCCTGACGCGGCGTGACCTTCTGCAGCTCGGCGTAGGCCTCATGCTCATACTTGAGACAGCACATCAGACGGCCGCACACACCGGAAATCTTCGCCGGATTGAGCGACAGGTTCTGATCCTTTGCCATATTGATGGAGACCGGATGGAAATCATCGAGATACGAGCTGCAGCACAGCTCGCGGCCGCAGCAGCCCAGACCGCCGATCATCTTCGCCTCATCGCGCACGCCGATCTGGCGCAGCTCAATGCGGGTACGGAACACGCTCGCAAGGTCCTTAACCAGCTCACGGAAGTCCACACGACCGTCTGCGGTGAAGTAAAACAGCAGCTTGTTCATATCAAAGGTGCATTCCGCGGTGACAAGGTTCATTTCCAGACCGCGGTCCTCGATCTTCTGCTTGCAGATAATAAACGCCTCGTCGGCACGCTTTTTGTTGCGCTCGAGCGTTTTCATATCGGTCTCGGTTGCCACACGGACCACGCGCTTGAGCGGCTGCACGACCTGCTGATCGGGCACATCGGTGTTGCCCTGCACGCAGTCGCCGTATTCCACACCGCGGGCTGTCTCGACGATCACACCCGTACCGGGTGCGATTTCCAGACCCTGCGGGTCGAAATAATACATTTTTCCGTTCGATTTGAAACGAACTCCGATTATTGTTGTCAAAAAGTTTTCCTCCTGTATGATGGAAACGCTTAGGAAGCGTAACAGATGCGGTAAATATCGCTCGTTAATGCACAGGTGACAGCCGCGGATGCCGCGTTGCGCGACACACGGTCGATCAGCACATCAATAAAATCGTAGACCGCCAACAGACGTTCCATACTGATGGCGCCGGCGAGTGCCTGCGTCTGCTTGCGGAGTGCAGGCTGCAGCGGCTTTTGCGGCAGAGCCTTCGAGACGAAAATCGCGTCCCGGACAGCGGCCTGCAGAATGCCGAGCACGCCTGAGAGTGCGCGGCGCGGCGTCTTTTCCAGACCCATTGCACTGAGCATCATGCGGTCCTCGCGCCGTTCGGCAACCGCAGAGAGATAGGGTGCAAGCAGGCTTGCCGCTTCCTCGTCCGACACCGCCGCCTGCGACGGCTCGAGCGCAAATTTAGTGCAGCGCGAGCGCACGGTCTGCAGCAGCGAAGCCGGCTGCTCGGCGGTCAGAATGAAGAACGCATACGCAGGCGGCTCCTCCAGCTCCTTGAGCAGCGCATTCTGCGCCATGGGATTGAGATTCTGCGCATGGTGAATGACTGTCACACGGCGTTCGCCGTCGTTTGGGATAATGGCGTTTTCCGCCTTGAGCTGACGCGCCAGATCGACCTTGAGTTCGGCCTCTCCTTCGTCCACGATCATCAGATCCGGGTGCACACCCTGCTCCACCTTGCGGCACGGCAGACAGTTTCCGCACGGATGACTGCCCGCGCCTTCGCATAAAATACCGGCCGCGAGTACAGTCGCAAGGGTTTTGAGCGCCGCCGGATCGTCACCGGACAGCAGCACGGTCTGCGGAAACCGCTCGTTCAGCGCATGCTTCAGGCTGTTTTTGAGCGCATTGTTGCCCGCAAGTGCGTCAAATGAAATCACAGCTTTTCAAAACGCTCGACGTTGAGTACAAATACGGTTGCGCCGCCGACTTCGACCTGCACCGGCGTGGACGGGAAAAAGCCCATGCCGAGCTCAGCGGTTGCCGGCATGATCTGCTTGCGGGAGGAGGAGTGCTCGCGGATGATGTCAAAGCACTCATCCAGCTTGCTTTCGTCCAGACCGATCAGGATCGTGACGTTGCCTGCTTTGAGGAAACCGCCGGTGGTCGCCAGCTTGGTGATGGAGAAGCCTGCTTTCATCAGGCTGGAGATAACATCCTGCGAATCATCGTAATTGATGATAGCCAGTACCATTTTCATAATAGTAACCCCCTATACGCATTGCTGCGCGGAAACATATCGTTTGCTTGGATGAGATGCGTTATTGATGGACAACAACGGTTATTTCATCTATTGTATTGTACCATCTTTCACGGATAAGTGCAATGTGCGCTCCTGTAATTTTCTCGCCGGGCCAGAGCAGCGGCACACCGGGCGGATACGGCGTGACCGGACGGGCGCAGACCAGACCCTCGGCAGATGCAGGCTGGACTCTGCCGGTCTGTGAGAACCATGCGTCGCGCACGCTCATCACGCGCTCGGCGGGTGGAAACGGTGCGGACAGGGACGGCAGGGGAATCAGCTCGCGCCGTCTGGAAATGCGCCGCAGACCGCGTTTCAGACGGCTGATCGCACCGTTCGGGTCGGAGCCGGTGAGGATGAACACAACATTGCGGTCGTCCGCCATCTCGCACGCCACGCCGCATTCGCTCCACAGCGTATCGGCCAGTTGGTGACCGGTGATGTCGGTTCCGGCGGTGCACACCGTCAGACGGCATGGGTCAAGCGCAGGAAAATGATCCTCGGTCAGTGCGGTGAACATGGTTCGGTGCTGCACATAGGCACGCAGTTCGGCGCAGGTTTCCGCCGAGCGGCGGTACTCCGCGTGACCGGGCCCCTCGGTGTAGGCACGCGCAAGGTCAATGGATGCCATAATGGGATAGGACGGACTGGACGTGCCGAACAGCATGGTGTTTTCGCGCAGTGCGCGGCGGTCCACGCCTGCCGCGGAGAGCAGAACGGCGCCCTGTCCCATGCACGGCAGCGTTTTGTGCATGGAGAGCACGGCCATATCCGCACCTTCCGCGACCGGCGTCGGCAGGCCGACGGCAGGGAAGTGTGCACCGTGTGCACCGTCTACGAGCAACAGCGTGCCGTGCGCGCGGCACAGATCGGCAAACTCGGGAATCGCCCGCCGGATGCCGTAATAGGTCGGAGAGGTCAGCAGGATTGCCTTGATCTCCGGATGCGCGATCAGCTGTGCTTCCGCATCCTTGACCGGAAGCGCACCGGAAACCGCGAATGGCTCGATCAGCGGGGCAGAGAAAAAATACGGCGTAATGCCGAGCAGCGCGCAGCCGTAGCAGACGGACTTGTGTACCTCGCGGTCGAGCAGGACAGCGCCGCCGCGTCCGACCGCTGTGCCGAGCATGGCGAGAATGCCCTGTGTCGAGCCGCCGGTCAGAAAAAAGCAGTCCTCCGAGCCGAAATACCGCGCGGCGGCAACCTCCGCATCGCGGATAGGGCCTTCGCCCGTGTACAGGTTGCCGGTGCCGTAGGTTTCGGTAAAGTCGATGGCGAAAATATCCGCGTATGTGTTGAAAACCGGCTCACCCTTGTGCCCGGGCATGTGAAACCGCGCGGAGTCGCCGGTCTCGAGCAGCTGCAGAGCATGGAACAGCGGCGCCGTCGTGAACGGCATCAGGCGGTTGATCTGTCTGTGATTGGGACGGTGGCTGTGCGGCGCAGCCGGTCGGCGGTGGTGCATAATACAGTTGACTCCTTACTATTATAACTGACTATCAGTATAGCAGAAGGGGAGTAGGTTGGCAAATTGAGAATAACGCAGTATAGGCAACACCGCACAATTAAAGCGGCGGTGCTTTGCGGAAATTTTGTGTCCTGACTTTGTTGCAGTTTCACGGTAATACATCAAGTATTACCGCAAAACTGTGCCTCG
>CEAZ01051484.1_pt1 | contig 15784 bp, 13 predicted proteins | sample 557361 | NCBI WGS metagenome assembly CEAZ01 (sample SAMEA3182074, study PRJEB8094) | gut metagenome | biome: human; feature: gut; material: Stool; isolation source: human stools | place: Canada | collected 2012-02-22 | reverse complement strand
CCGATAAACGGACGGATGCGGCTCATATACAGTTCGCGCTTGATCATGAAACTTGCCCCCCTTCCATGGTTACTCGTAGTATACCACATTTATAAGTGAAGTTCAACGGTCAAATCGCCGTTTTGCAAGTTATAACTGATAAAATCTAAATTTCGACAAGAGGTTCCAGATAAACCTTGAGAGAACGGATATTATTCGTATTTATGCTGAACCATTTGCTTACAATATAGCTTCGTGCAGAGCATTGGAAAAGACAGGATTCCGATACGAGGAGACATTAAAGAGCAATGCTGTGAAATGCGGCAGTATCGTTGATATTAAAATGTATGCACTTGTCAGAGAGTAGTTCAGCTTCCGGGTTGACAAATGGTCACACATAGTTAAATCAAATCCTGCTATGGAATTTCTCCATAGCAGGATAAATTTATATTCCTGGATGGACGAAAGGCCAACTGCAATAGCTCACTCCACGGGAGTCTTTTTCAGTTCTGACATGATGCCGTCTTTATCGCAGAACCACATGTAATCTGAATTGCAGCTCTCGCAGTGGGCAATCACATCGAAACCGTTGGGTGAATGTTCATTGTCGGTTATACTTACGACTTTCAACGGCAGACCACATACGGGGCAGATCCTGCTTTTCTTCGCCGGTCGGGTGATTTTGTCTCTCTGCTCTGCTTCAAGCGCCTCCAAAAGATTCTGCCAGAGTGCCGGATTCGGCTCGTACTCTCCGTAATCCTCAAAGTGACACCGAATATCATTGGTCGCAAGCACAAGAAATTTGTCGTCCAGCAGACGAATATGCCGCCTGATATAATCAGTGACCACCAATGGCATATATGTGTCCCTGCCCATCGCGTACCGCATCGCCGAGAGCACGATCAAGCGAAAGTCATTATCACAGGGCGGGGCAAGAAGCTTCTGCGGGAACAGCAGAAATTCTCTGCCATTTTTCATGGTCACACGCAGTGGCTGCTGATCCTTTGTCACCTGATTCAACAGCTTACTGGTAGTCTGACCTTTTAGATTGTCAATGGTGATCGACTTGCGGTCTTGAAACAGTTTTACTCCGTAGATCATCGCTTTGCCTCCGTCCGTTTTGTCTGAATGGTGTTCGCATTGTAGCTCTGAATCCGCGGAGGTTCAACTGTTTGTTTCGAGATTCTGCGGAATTAAAAATCGTGCGAATGTATTATTTTCTTGCTTGTTTCCACTGAATATGCTATCATAATAAACAACGCCGTCAAGTGTTGTAAGACCTTGGCAGGATAGCCGTACAGACCGTATGCTCTGCCGAGAGGCAGAGCATTTTTATATCGCCAGGAGGAAAATATATGTCTGTGAGTTACAAAAAGCTCTGGAAGCTGCTCATTGATAAGGATATGAAGAAAAAGGATCTCTGCGCAAGGGCTGGCATCAGCCCAGCATCCGTCACCAAGATGGGACGGAACGGTCATGTCACGACAGAAATCCTGCTGAAGATATGCACGGCACTGGATTGTCAGGTCGAAGATATAATGGAGATCGTGCCGGATAATTGATCAACTAAACAGATGATAGTCGTACCAAACAGAGAAATGAGGAAAAACAAATGGCAAACAAGCAAAAGATAGATGCAATGTGGGACGATTCTCCTGTTGATGTTTCCACCGAAGTGAACTTTATCTGGTCCATCGCAAACAAGCTGCGCGGACCGTATCGCAGCGACAAGTACAAAGATGTCATCATCCCAATGACGATTATCCGCCGCTTTGAGTGTGCCCTTGCACCCACCAAGCAAAAGGTCGTTGATAAATTCAAAGCAAATCCGAAATTTCCCGCAAAGGCGATGTATCGCGTTTCCGGCTTTCTGAACTTCGGCGAAGAAATCGACAAGATGGACAAGAACAACCGACTGCTCTCCGTCATTAAGGCGTTCTCTGAGCTCGACCTTGACCCTCGAACTATCGACAATGTGAAAATGGGATATATCTTCGAAGAACTGATCCGTAAGTTCTCTGAAAATGCCGAGGCCGGTGACCATTATACCGGCCGTGACATCATTAAACTGATGGTCAATATTCTGCTTGCAGAAGGTTGTGACGATATCTTTGAAGACGGCAAAGTCATCACCATATTGGATCAGGCCTGCGGCACGGGCGGTATGCTTTCCACCGGCTATAATTTCATCAAGCGTTATAACCCCTCTGCCGATGTGCGGCTGTTCGGGCAGGAGATCAACCCAGAGTCTTATGCCATGTGCCTTGCCGAGATGCTCATCAAAGGACAGAACGCCGAAAACATCTGCTATCAGGATACCATGAAAGCCGACCAATTTAAGGGCACGAAGATGCGCTTCGTGCTGGAAAATCCGCCGTTCGGCACCGCCTGGGGCGGCAAGGATGCCGCCGAAGGTGTCGAAGATGCTGTCAACGCAGAATATCAGAAAGGCTTTGACGGCCGCTGGGGTGCGGGGCTGCCCGGTTCCGGCGATATGCAGATGCTGTTCCTCCAGTCTGCCATTGACAAAATGGACGGCAACTTCGGTCGCGCTGCGATCATCGAAAACGGCAGCCCGCTCTTTTCCGGCGGAACGGCATCCGGCGAGAGCCAGATTCGCCGCTGGGTGCTGGAAAGCGATTTGATTGAAGCCATCATTGCGCTGCCCACCGACCTCTTTTATAACACCGGCATTGCTACATATATTTGGGTCCTCTCCAAGAATAAGCGTCCGGAGCGCAAAGATAAGATTCAGTTGATTGACGCATCTACTTTCTTCAAAAAGCTGCGTAAAGCCCTGGGCGATAAGAAAAACGAGATTTCTCCCGAAGACCGCAGCGCCGTTACCAAGCTGTATGCAGACTTCACAGAGAACGAATATTGCAAAATCTACCGGAACGAGGAGTTTATTTACCGCGAGTATACGGTGATGCAGCCCCTCCAACGCAGCTACGCCATTACGGAGGAGCGGATTCAGGCGATGGTGGGCAAAGGCGCACTTGACAGCCTTTACAACGAAGTAAAATTTGCAGACTTGGAATTGATGGAAGAGCGGGACGGTAACGCCCAGAAACAGTTGAATAAGTTTTTTGTCGGCAAGCCGATCTACGATGCGATTCTTGCGGACTTGAACCACGCCATCAGCGATACTGTGTGGATGTCGCCGGACACCTTTATGCCGCATCTTACCGAAGTGTTAAGCAAGGCTACAACAGATAAGAAGTTGCTGGAAAAGATTGCGGACGGCCTGTCCGTTATGGACAAGAGTGCCGAGATCCAGCGTGACCGCAAGGGCAACATCATTTATGACAAGGAAACCAAGGACATCGAACTGGTGAAGTGGGAAGAAAGCATCGAGGATTATATGGCAAGAGAAGTCCTGCCGCACATCCCGGATGCCGCCGCATTCTTCGAGGAAAACCTCGGTGCAAAGAAGCCTGTTATCAAAACCGGAGCGGAGATCCCGTTCACACGGTATTTCTATAAATATCAGCAACCGATAGCCAGCGAGGAACTGAAAGCAAGATTTTCAAAATTGGAGCTTTCCGTGTCCAAGCAAATAACAAAGTTGCTTGAGTGAGGCGGTAGGACTATGCGTAAGATGAAAGACAGTGGATTGCAGTGGGCCGGCGATATTCCACAGTATTGGAATACCGCAAAAGGAAAGTACTTCATGGCAGTTTTAGAACGTCCCGTTAGAGACGATGATAGTGTTATCACTTGCTTTCGCAATGGGGAAGTAACGCTTCGCTCCAATCGACGAGAAGATGGATTTACAGTTGCCACTGTAGAAGCGGGTTATCAGGGAATCGAGCCTGGAGATTTGGTCGTTCATGGTATGGATGGCTTTGCGGGAGCAATTGGAATAAGTGATTCACGAAGTAAAGGGACGCCGGCGCTTAATGTTCTTAGCTGTTCAGAGAATAAAAAATATATCATGTACCTCTTAAGGGCAATGGCGTATACAGAAGTGTTTATGGCACTATCAACAGGTATTCGAGTAAGGACTTGTGATACAAATTGGAAAAAGTTGAAATCATTGGATTACTTAATTCCGCCCGCAGATGAGCAACAGTGCATCGCCGATTTTCTTGATGGCAAATGCGCCGAGATTGATGCGCTGGCCGCCGATATCCAGGCACAGATCGACACCCTGGAGCAGTACAAGCGGTCTGTCATCACTGAAACCGTTACCAAGGGACTGAACCCGAATGCGGAGATGAAGGACAGCAGAATTCAGTGGATTGGCGATATGCCAGCTCACTGGAACGTTATCCGTGGCAAGTACATTCTTCGATATATTCAGAAGCCCGTGCGCGAGAATGACGGCGTAATCACTTGTTTCCGTGATGGTGAGGTTACTCTCAGAAGCAATCGCCGTGAGGACGGATTTACAATGTCCGACAAGGAAATCGGTTATCAAGGTATTGATGTCGGTGACTTGGTCGTTCACGGCATGGACGGTTTTGCAGGTTCTATCGGCATCTCCGATTCGCGAGGTAAGGCTTCTCCTGTTCTCAATGTGCTGGATACCGACCAGTGCAAGCGATACATCATGTATTATCTGCGCAGCATGGCTTACAGTGATGTGTTTCTTGCGTTAGCGACTGGTATTCGTGTGCGTTCCTGTGACCTTCGGTGGAACAAACTGGCAGAGCTTTCCTATCCGGTACCGCCGCTGGATGAGCAGAATGCCATCGTAAAGCACATTGATTCAGTACTTTCAAAAGCAGACGCTGTTATCACTGATAAAAAGACACAGATTGCAATACTTGACGAATATAAGAGATCGTTGATTTTCGAGTATGTAACCGGGAAAAAGGAGGTTGAGGTTATTTAATGGCAACTTTTGAGGAACAGCTTGATTCTCTTTTGGACCGAGCAAAATACATCGCGCCTCCCGACATATTTAAAACAGCTTCTGAAAATCAGCCAGCTGACAAGTGGATGAACGATGTCCAGATTTTCTATGAAGCGCATCTTAAAAACCACGCATTAGCTCAACGCATATATACATTGCTGTTCGCGCGTTCAACCGGTGCATTTGAAGAACTGGTTTCCTGTTTGGAAAGCATTCGGGGAGATACCGATTTTGTGAATGAAAAGAACGGAGTTCCTACGGTTAATATCCCTAAATACCGTGCAAAAGATGTTCCGGAGTATGATGTGTTTATTTCTCACGCCAATAAAGATAAGGCCGATTTGGTAGAAGAACTATACCAATCGCTTAGCAAACTGGGCGTAGCGATTTTCTACGATAAGGAGTCTCTTGAATGGGGCGACAACTGGAAAGATAGAATCCTCAATGGCACCAAAAAGGCGGAATTCGCAATTATTGTTATTTCAGAAAACTTTTTCGGTAGGGAATGGACTGAGCGTGAACTCTCCGAATTTTTGAACCGGCAGAACAGGAACGGGCAAAAGCTGATCCTACCGATTTTTCACAATATCACAGTTTCACAGCTACAAGAAAAATATCCATCTGTGGCAGATATCCACGCAATAGACTCGTCAAAGTATAATTGCGATCAAATCGCGTTGCTTTTTGCAAGGCAATTAATCAAGCGACTAAAAAGTGATTAAGGGAGCTTTACCATGAAAGTTGAATATGTCACCTCAACCATTGGTACAGGAACCGAACTTCACATTTCTGCTGCTGAGTACAAACGCATAAACAGTGAGGAAGGATGGAGTGATAATCTAAACCTAATGTTTGCAATACGCTCTTATGCGCAAGCAAATCAAAGCGTAAATATGATCAGAAGAAGAGATTTGGAAGAAGCCTACCGGCACATTAAAAAAGTCGGCACTATTGTTCTTGTGACAAAAACGGACAGCGAGATTGCATGGTGTGAGGTTTATGCAATAACAGATGGTGAAATCATCCCTGTTATCACCAGCAAGGACGGAAACCATTTTGATATTAACTATTCAAGTAAAACGAAACGCCAAATGAATCAAATTCAGCAAGAACGGGAGGCTGATTCGCATGAATAATATTCTCTCAGAAAAAGAATATCAGCATTTCATCATGGACAGGCTCTCGCAGGACAACGGTTACATCGTCCGCAAAGCGACAAGCTATGACCGCCTTTTTGCCATGGATCGGGAGTTGCTGTTTCAGTTTCTGAACGATACCCAGTCGGATGAGATGGCGGCGCTCCGCAAAATCTACAAAGCCGATCTGGAGGATACCCTCGTCAGCTTCATCAATGCCGAGGTCACAAAAGCACGCGGCAGCCTGCTGGACGTGCTGAAGCATGGCATCGAGATCTCCAACATGAAGCTGGAACTCATGTATACCAAACCAGCTACAACCTTTAACCGGGAACTGCTGGCAAGGTACGAGAAGAATATTTTCTCCGTTATGGAGGAGGTCTGGGCAAGCGATGATGAGCGGATTGATCTGGTCATTTTCCTGAATGGCATTGCCATCATGTCATTTGAGCTGAAATGCAATGCCGCCGGTCAGTCATATCAGGATGCCATTTATCAGTACCGGGTTGACCGTGATCCGAACACCAGACTGTTCCGCTTTAAGGCCGGGTGCCTTGTGAACTTTGCGATGGATCTGGAGCAGGTCTATATGACCACCAAGCTTGCCGGGAACTCAACCTTCTTCCTGCCCTTCAACATGGGCAACGGCGAAGGTGTCAATGCCGGTGCGGGTAACCCCACCTTCAAAGACAAGTACAGTGTCTCCTATATGTGGGAGGACATTCTGAAAAAGGACACTGTCCTCGACCTCATCAGCAAGTTCATCTTTATCGAAATCAAGGAAAGCAAGGATGAGCTGACTGGGAAAACGAAGAAGTCTGAAAACATCATCTTTCCACGATACCATCAGCTGGATGTGATCCGTAAACTGCTGGCCGACGTGCGTGAAAATGGCTCTACGCAGAATTATCTGATTCAGCACAGCGCAGGTTCCGGCAAAACAAACTCCATCGCATGGCTGGCACACCGCCTCACTTCGCTGCACGATGCAGATAACAAAATTATTTTTGATAATGTCGTCATCGTCACCGACCGTGTTGTCGTTGACCGCCAGCTTCAGAAAGCCATTATGGGCATGGAACACAAAGCCGGCCTTATCCGTGTGATGGACGATAAGTGCAACTCCGCCGACCTTGCGATTGCCCTGAACGGCAATACGAAGATTACTGCTACTACGATTCAAAAATTCCCGTACATCGTGGACAGTGTTGCAGGGTTGAAAGGCAAGCGATTCGCCGTTATCATCGACGAGGCGCATTCTTCTACTGCCGGTAAGGATATGGCAGCAGTCACCATGTCGTTGGGCTCCGGTGAGCAGGAAAACGGTGATGTGGAGGATATGATCACTGACGAGATCCGTCGCAACGGCAAGCAAGCCAATGTTTCCATGTTTGCGTTCACCGCCACGCCCAAGCCCACAACGATTCAGTTGTTTGGTCGACTGAACACCAAGGGACAGCGTGAGGCGTTCCATATCTATTCCATGAAGCAGGCCATCGAGGAAGGATTTATTCTGGATGTGCTTCAGAATTACACCACTTATGATACCTTCTATCAGCTGAACAAGGAAATCGAAGAAGATCCCCGCTGCAAGACAGCTGATGCAAAAAGGCAGATTGCCCGTTTTGTGGAGCTGCATGAAACGAACATTGCGCAGCGCGTGGAGGTCATCGTGGAGCATTTCCGTACCACGGTTATGCCGGAACTCGGCGGTATGGCAAAAGCAATGGTCATCACCGCTTCCCGGCAAGGTGCGGTCAAATACCGTCAGGCATTTGAGAATTACACTCAGAAAAAAGGCTACACCGATATCAAGGCATTGGTTGCTTTCTCTGGTAAGGTGAAGTTGCCGGACGATGACACCGAATACTCCGAGGTTTCCATGAACGGCTTCCCGGAGGATCGGCTGACAAAAGAATTTGACAGGGATGACTATCAGGTGCTGCTGGTTGCCAATAAGTATCAGACCGGATTCGACCAGCCGAAGCTCTGCGCCATGTATGTCCTCAAGAAGCTGAAAGGTGTTTCTGCCGTTCAGACGCTTTCACGCCTGAACCGAATCTGCCCGCCGTTCGAGAAGAAAACCTTTGTGCTGGACTTTGTGAATACATACGAGGACATCAAGGCGGCGTTCGCACCGTATTATACGACCACCTTGCTTTCCACCTCCGTAACGCCGACGGCGATCTACGATTTGGAGGCACAGATCGATGCGTATACTATTCTTGACCCTGATGATATTGAAAAAGCCAACGAACTGCTCTACAAGGGGAATATCTCCTCCAAGGATAAGCAGAAGCTGACTTTCTACTTCAAGCGGGCAAAGAATAGGATCGAGCAATACGAACTAATCAAACAGCATGAGATCGTGTCCATGATGCGCCATTTCGTCCGGTTTTATGAGTTTCTGCTGCAGGTGTCCTGTTTCGAGGATACCGACCTGCACAAGAAATATAACTTCATCACTTATTTGCTGGCTTACATCAATATCAAGCATCCGGGCGGCGGATATAATCTGGACGGTAAAATCAAGGCCACCAATTTTGTTCAGAAAAAGGCGGAGGAACATACGACTCAAAACCTTGTCGCACAGCCTGTGGTAAAGCTGCCGACCACCGAGAGTTTTGGCCTGACCGAAGCGAAGGAAGAACGGCTTTCCCAGATCATCGCTGAAATCAACAGCCGCACGGGAAAAGCCTACGATAATGATGTAGCAGTCAAGGCTATGCTGCAGATTCGGGATATTCTGCTGAAGTCCGACAAGCTGAAAACCAGCGCGCGGAATAATACCGTCAAAGATTTTGAATTTTCGTATTTTGATGACATTGACGATGCACTGATTGAGGGCTTGGAGCAGAACCAGGACTTCTTCTCGCTTCTTCTCAGCAACGATGAGATCAAGCGACAGGTCCTTGGTATCTTTACAGACGAGATTTATAAAAGCCTGAGAGAGGCATAAAGGGGTAGCATCATGTTTGACCAATTTCGATTGAAAGATGTACTGGCGCACTACAAGCAGAATTTTGTCTCCACGCAGTGGGGCAACGAAAAATACAAATGGGAAGCTGTGAAATGGTTTCAGGACAATTGGGATGTAAACGCTCAGAATTTCCCTGAAATGCTGAATCGCTCCCTTGACAAGACCTTTAATCTGCTGGCTTCCAGTAACAACTTCCCGAAGGGTATGATTGTTGGCTTTGCCAAAGCCGCTCCGGAAGAGGTCCGAGCAATGTTTATTGCCTTGTTCGACGAGAGCAAGGATGTGTATGAGCGCATGAATGCGTTTAAATTGCAGTCCTCTATTCTACTTGAGAAATACGGAAACGGTGCTGCGCAGCATTACCAGTATGAGAACGCTATCAGTACCTATCTCTGGCTGCGTTACCCAGACAAATACTACATCTATAAGTTCAGCGAAGTAAAAGCAGTCGCAAATGTGCTTGAAGCGGATTACCGCTTTAAAAAGGGTGCCTATGCGGACAATATTCATAACTTTCTGCAGCTATACGATGAGATCAGTATGTTCATCATGAATGATCGGGAACTTGTTTATCTATTTCAGTCACAGCTAACAGATATTTATTACCCCGATCCCGCGCTCAAAACCCTGACCATTGACGTAGGATTTTATATCAGCAGATATTATTCTCATAGGAATGCTAATGCAGATTTGGCCCATGGCTGGTACGGAGTGGATTACAATCCTGGCCTAACAGTTAATGATTGGGAAAATCTTCTGAGAGACAAAACCGTTTTCACTTCAAGTGCGCTTAAAATTATGAAGCGCATGAAGGATTACGGCGGAATGGCATCTTGTACACAGCTGGCAGTCAAATACGGTGAAACAAAAAGCTTTTACAGCTCCGGTTCTGTTGCTCTTGCGCGGCGTATATGTGAAGTCGCTGGGATTGATCCTGCAATAAGAGAAGATGGCTCCACACAATGGTGGACTGTCCTTTACACTGGCCGCAATTCGGTGAAATATGGAGATGGTAGTTTTATTTGGAAACTACGGGATGAGCTCTCGGCAGCCCTCGACAATATGGATTTGAGCAACGTTGAGCTGTATGTTACTACCGTGCCCGGAGAGGAAGCGTGTAGCTATTGGTGGCTGAATGCGAACCCAAAAATCTGGAGTTTTTCTGATATCGCCATCGGCGAAGTGCAGTCTTACACGCTCTTAAATGAAAACGGGAATAAGCGTCGCATTTTCCAGAACTTCTTGGATGCAAAATCCGGTGATATGGTTATCGGTTATGAGTCTAATCCTGTAAAGCAAATCGTTGCAATTGGTCGTGTCTGTACAGAGCAGGATGGTGAGAAAATCTTTTTTGAGAAAGTGGAAGGATTGATTTCTCCCATTGACTATGCGACGTTGAAAGAATGTCCGGAGCTGGAACGCATGGAATATTTTCAGAACCCACAGGGCAGTCTTTTCAAGCTCACCAAGGGCGAATACGATTTCATCCTAGACATGATTCGTGAAGAAAACCCGGTTACGCCCGAGGTGTCTATTGATGCCTACACAAAAAGCGATTTTCTTGATGAAGTATATATGGCAGAAAAGCGCTATGAAAGCCTTGTAGCGGTTTTGCATAACAAGAAGAATATTATACTGCAAGGCGCTCCAGGCGTAGGTAAAACTTTTGCTGCAAGGCGTCTGGCATGGTCTATGATGGGAGAAAAGGATGATAGTCGTATCGAGTTCGTCCAGTTTCACCAGAATTACTCCTATGAGGATTTCATGATGGGCTACAAGCCGGTAGAGAACGGTTTCGAACTGAAGTATGGTATCTTCTATCGTTTCTGCCAAAGGGCCGCCAATCAGCCGGATAAAGAGTTTTTCTTTATCATCGATGAAATAAACCGTGGCAATATGAGCAAGATTTTCGGTGAGCTACTCATGCTGATAGAAAAGGATTACCGAGGCTTTAAAGCGACGTTAGCATACAACGGTCTCCCTTTCTCTGTACCTAAGAATCTGTATATCATAGGCATGATGAACACAGCAGACCGAAGCCTCGCTATGATTGACTACGCGCTCCGTCGCCGATTCAGTTTCTTCGAAGTGGAACCTGGTTTTGATTCTGAAGGCTTCATCCATTATCAAAATAAGTTAAACAATGAGACGCTGGACAATCTAATCTCCAAAGTAAAAGACCTGAATCATGAAATTGCTGCTGACAAGTCTCTCGGCAAAGGATTCTGTATCGGGCACAGCTATTTCTGTGGTAGAGATGTCTGTACGGATGAATGGCTGCACTCTATTGTCGACTATGACATTCTGCCAATGCTCAGAGAATATTGGTTTGATGACACAAACAAGATTCAACGTTGGGAAAATATTCTGCAAGGTGTGTTTCAATGACTAAGAGCCAGAGCATCTTCATAAAAAACATATACTATATGCTTTCATATGCCTTCACGACTCTGAACCAAGGTGGCTATGAGGAGGTTGCTACTGAAGAATTTGATAACATACACAACCTATTTGCGGCGATTCTTGCAAAAGGCATCGGAAGGCAACTAAAGCAGGGACTCTACCGAGAGTATCAGAACCGAAAAGATATGGTTGCTGTCGTTCGTGGTAAAATTAATATGCCTGGAACTATACAGAACCGTCTTTCAAGAAAACGTGTATTGACCTGCGAATACGATGAGCTTTCTGAGAACAATCTGCTGAACCAGATTCTCAAAACAACCGTGATGCTTTTGCTCCGTCATGCAAATGTGGATCAGGAATATAAGAACGATTTAAAGAAGGAACTGTTGTTTTTTTCTAATGTCGACATCATTGACCCCAGTACGATTCGTTGGTCTACAATTCGGTTTCAACGAAATAGCAACACCTACTGCATGCTCATTAGTCTATGCCAGCTTATCCTTGAGGGAATGCTTCTGACTACAGACTCTGGTGAACACCGATTGGCATCGTTCGTTGATGAGCAGAGAATGAACCGACTGTATGAGAAATTTATATTGGAGTATTACGCCAAAGAATGTCCACAGGTAACAGCAACAGCCTCCCAAATTCCGTGGGCATTGGACGATGGCATTGGCACGATGCTTCCGATTATGCAAAGCGACATCACGCTGAAAAAGGGCAACGAAGTTCTCATCATCGATGCCAAGTATTATACACATACCACGCAAGAACGATATAATATTCATACTCTACACTCCGGAAATCTATATCAGATTTTCACTTATGTAAAAAACAAGGACGTAGAATTTGGTGACAAGCCGCATCGGGTGTCTGGGATGCTTCTGTATGCTGCAACCAACGAGATCATTCAGTCGGGCAACAGTTATCAGATGAGTGGTAACCTGATCAGTGTTAAAACCTTGGATTTGAACAGAGACTTTTCTGAGATTTCTGCACAGCTAAATTGTATCGTCGAAGAATATTTCGGATATGGCACTGCCTAAGGCAAGCATATACCGTAAACATCTTTTAACTAGTCAGTTGAAAAACAATTAAGCGAATTTGCTGCACGACATAAAAGAGGAGGACTGTCAATGGCAATTCTAAATTTTTCAGATGCGCTGATAAAAGTCGGGCTCGATCCAAAACGAGTAAAGTTGATTCGACATTCCTTGGCTGATAAAGATTTTCGGAAGTGCTATGAAAAAGGAATGGTCACAGAGTACACTCGTGTGCAAAGTGATACTTTCAGCAACGGATATGACTACTGGTGTGTTTTCATCAGCGATAAAAGTACGACAGCAAAATTCTTCGCTTGCTATAAAGTGAACGGCGGTGTCTGCGATACGCAGGATGTAAAACCGGATAACTTTCCACTGGAGGATTGGTTCCAAGGTCAGAAAATGTTTTATGAATTGGAACACATCGACCTGCTGAAAGAATACGAAGGACGGCTCCTGATTGAATGGGGCAAGGGCGCACTTGCGTGGGCACAGAAAGCGACAAATGAAAAGCCGATCGTCGCCATTCAAGATAAGCGTGCATTTTCGGGGTATGAAAATTTCATCCTCACTTATGATGAGCTTAAGAAAATTGTGAAGGATCCTACGGCATACGAATCGTGGCATACAGCACTATCGTCTGTCAACGCAATCTATCTCATCGTCGATAGAGAGAACGGACGGCAGTATGTCGGCTCCGCATACGGGAAAGATGGTCTGCTGGGAAGATGGGCTCACTACGTTGACTCTCTGCACGGCGACAACAAGCTGATGAAAGAATTGCTCTGTAACTATCCGCAGAGATATAAATATTTTCAGTTTTCTATTTTGCAGCTCCTGCCGAAGACTGCGACCCCAGATGATGTAATTCACACGGAGACTCTTTGGAAGAAAAAGCTGCTGACCTACGAGCCGCTCGGCATGAATGCAAACTAAATGAAAAAGTGTGCGGGTGTAAGTACATCGGTTCTCTCCCTCCGGAACAATACCAATATCCCACCATTACCGCCTCACCAGATACTCCGCCATAGACAATGAAAGACATGACGCTGACCATAAAATGGTCAACGTCATGTCTCTTTTTATTCTGAAGTCTTAAGCCAAGCGTAAAATTCTTCGGCCGAGATAATATCACGGTCGCATTTCTTTTTCTGTTCTCTGGCTCGCTCGCTCCAGTCGTAAAACTGCTTGTCTGTGATGCGCCCGGCCTTGATCCACGCAAAGCGCCGCTTGTATTCCTTGCGGTACGCCTTGAATACCGGGTCCTCCGACTGGCGTATCGTCCACTGCTTCAGTGCGCCGATTTCCCGGCAGCGAGTCTGCCCGGGCGGAACAGGGCGCTCGCAGTACTCCGCGCTCACGCGGCCTGTCTGCGGAAAATAGCGTCCGCAGTTTTTGCAGCGGCGGACGGTGATGCCGCGCTCGACGCAGCTCCTCAATGAGTAGTCGATCATGTCCGCGATGCTTCCGGAGTACAAAACCGGAGAGCACTTCTGGTATTCCACCGGCTCAAAGCTGAGCGGAATGGGATGGAACCTGAACAAGTCCGGATCATTCGGGATATCGTAATAATAGTTCTTCGACGCCTGGACTTGCGGCTCACGTCCGGCAGTGTCAACGTCCAGCACCAAGTCAAAGAAACGCTGCACCTGCTTCTGATACACCGGAAGTATCTCCGGCAACCGCCGCAGCTCATCGAGCATCTGCTCGTCCTCTGCGCTGCCCCGGTCTTCGGAGAAGGCTAATCTTGACATCCGCTCATAGAAGCGCACATACAGAAGCTGAAAATATATATGCCTCGTCCCAAGTTCGCCAAGCCTCATCATCGCAGAGGTGAGTGCGTCCTTGTCGTCCTCCGCAATATATCTGCCCCAGCAGTCGGCAATGTCCTTGAGCAGCGGCGTCTGCTCCGCTATGTCAAGCTCCTGAAACGAGAGCAGGCTCTCCAAGAAAGGAAGCTCCTGCTGCACAGAGGGAGCACCTTGAGTTCCCATAGAATCGTATTGAAAATTTTCTCTGTCGCCTGAGAAATACATCTTTGCGTACCAAGACATAGCGTTCTCCAAATAGACAATCGCAAAATTTTTATAATATAAGTCTTGACAAATCTCGAAATACATGTTACTATGCAAATCCCAAAATAGACTGTCAAAATAAATTTGAGATAAGTCTATCACCAGAGCGGTCGATTGTCAACAGAAAATTATGACTCGCCACGCTGAACCTTGAAAATTGAACACCCATCGCCAGAGATGATACTCACCGGGGAAGTAGCGCAATGAAGCGACGCTGAGCGTACCAAGATGATGCAAACGCTGTGTTGGTCAAGCAAGGCCGCAGGGCAGGAACAGGTATGGCGCATGGCAGACGAATGCTGAGAGGAGTGATGAAAGCAAAAAATGAAGCCGCCAAACTGCTGCAACAGTTCAGCGGCACGCTACGTTTCGGAAAACGCAGACTCCATCTGCAAACAGTCTAACAGAGAGACCTCCGAAACGCAAGAAAAATTTTCTTGAACAAACAAAACTTAAAGGAGGGATCGAATGCAGGAATCCATATTCACTAACTACGATCAGCTTCCGCTGTTCCTCAACGCGAACACGGTGGCGCAGGTGCTGGGAGTGTCGATCTCCAGCGCATACGAGTTGATGCATGAGAAAGACTTCCCCGCTCTGCGGGTCGGGAACCGCATCATAGTTCCCAAGGAAAAATTTTGTCAGTGGGTGGAGGAGCAAACAGGAGGTGGTGCCTGATGTTTCAGCGCTGGCCCAAACGCGACCCGGTCAAGCACTACTACCTTGTGCCCAACGAGGTTTTCAGTCTCGGCCTCAGCTCATACGAGATCTCGGTCTATAATTTTCTCCTGCGCTGTGAGGATCGCGTGACCTATCAATGTCATCCGAGCTACCGCACCATCGGCAAGGCGGTGCGGCTGAGTGAAAACACAGTGCGGAAGTACGTAGCCAGTCTTGAGGAAAAGGGGCTCATCCGTACCGAGCCGAGCACGATCGTCACAAAGGACGGCCGTGTACGCAACGGCAGTCTTATCTACACCATCCGTCCGATACAGGAGGCGCTGGAGCTCAACTATGAGCGGCAGCTCCTGCAAGCGGAGCTCGACACGGAGCGGCTGCGGGTTGAAAAACATCTGGCGGAACTAAATCAGCGAAGGGAGTGTGACCGCGCATGATAGAGTACCTTGCAAACCATATCGTGGAGCATGATCCGATGGCGACCGTCTGGCGCACACGCGACACGGTGCGTTACATACAAGCGGAGTGGAGCAAGAGCCACGACGAGCCCATTGACGAGGGTGAGCTTCTTCTCTTTCTCTGCGATGAGCACCGCGGTTCTCTGACTGAAGAACAAAAGTCTCTCACCC
>CEAZ01023971.1_pt1 | contig 15804 bp, 23 predicted proteins | sample 557361 | NCBI WGS metagenome assembly CEAZ01 (sample SAMEA3182074, study PRJEB8094) | gut metagenome | biome: human; feature: gut; material: Stool; isolation source: human stools | place: Canada | collected 2012-02-22 | reverse complement strand
TTGAGGTTCTGGAAACGCGCCGCCAGTACAGCAAACTCCGCACGACTGATGGGTGCGTTCGGTGCAAAGCTGTCCTTGGACTTGCCTTCCAGCAGCCCGATGTTGTACAGCGTTTCGACCGGCTCATAGAACCAGTTCTTTGCGCTTACATCTTTGAAAGTGCCGTTTGACATACGCCGCGTAAAGCTGGGATAATCACCGTCATACAGGCGGTAGAAGATCATAGCAGCTTCAGCGCGGGTCAGATCACCGTTCGGGTGTACGCCCTTGTCGGGATAACCGATGATGTAGGTCAAGTCCTTATGCGAATACACATACTCAACACTTTCGGTGTAGTCCGCGTAGGTGTAGTTCGTGATCGTCTGCGGGGACTTTTCCTCGTGCGTGACGCTGTATGTCTGCTTTTCGGCAATCTCCTTGCCGTTTTCTGCGTCAAGATATTTTGCCGTCACCGAGGACAGCGTGCTTGTCTTTTTTGCACCTGCTGTATCGTTGGCGGCGAACGCGCTTGCCGGAATGATCGTTGCAGCCATAGCAAGCGACAATCCGGCAGAGGTAATGCGTTTGAGAAAATTCATTTTTATCGCCCTCTTTCGTCATTGTGATGTAGTCGGAAACAGTATCGGTATGCGCGACCAGCGCATGAGTGCTGCATGGGAACCACCCCCTTTCAAAGTATCGCGGTTACATTTTGAATGTATATGAAAACAGCCACGCTAAGCGCAGCCGTTCTTGCAATGTTACCCAATTAAGTTGCATTTTGAAGTCCGTTACGATACAATCAATGTGTCTGATTAACTCGTATGGAACTGCATAATAAGTACCATATGATTCCCACACCAATTCTCCATTTTCAAATCGAATATTAGGTGCGTATCTTACAAAATCATCAAAAGATAAATAAGACCTATTTCCGTACCGTACAATCTTAAATCGTTCTCCATTCAAACAAGAAATTCGTACTACATACTTCATTCTGCAACCTCTCGGATTATCTCTAATCCGATACATAATGTCCCAAAGATGATTCCCCAACGCCAAACCAGCAATGACACCAACATGAGGTATTACCATGAAAATTTCCCCTACTTCAATTCTAAATTTTCTAACTCTTATTTGGGAACAGTTCAACAAGCTATCCGCTGTTATTGTACTATTCTTAATAGCGTGCTACATTGAACCAACCCTTATAGCAAATTCATTAGGACAATTTAACATATATAATGAAATTGCCACCAAAGCAGCACAATGGTTTATAGCGCACGAAACTCCTATCTGCAATACACTGATCGGATATTTCTTTTTCGTGGCGTTATGCTTGATTGCCTATACTATATCGCTTAAATTTTCGAGCGAAAGCAATAAAGAAATATTAGAACAATCATTAGTTTTAGTTATCCAAATCGGAATTTTTCTTATCATTGGATTAGAAATTGCCAGAGTATTAACCATATCTTCATTTGGAATTTTGGCAATAGGCGAACATTATCTGCACACCCCATACTCGAAAATAGTCAATGTATTAAGTTTTATCGGTCTTGCGCTTACAGGAATGGTTATAGTGAAAAGTGTTATTCAACTGTTCTACATTCCGAAAAATTCCCGTGTAACACCTACGAATCTACATCGGCTTAGACAACCGACCCGTGCCGAACAGCGAATAATGAACACCCTCGATGATAGAGATAAATGGTCTTGACCTCACATCATACCGACAATCGCCGTCACGCGCTCTCTGGTGCGTTCGGAAGTGATCTCGTCGTATGTCACCCAGCGTCCGTCCGCATTGCGGTATACGGCGTTCTGCGGAGCGTTATCGTGCCGCGCCTGTTCTACCTCGTTCTTGACGAAGTAACTGAACGAACCGAGCATTTTACACCATGCCCGAATGAATTTGTAGTCCATGTTTTTCTCCTTATCTTGATTATTTTTGCGCTATGCCAGCCCCGAAAGGTCAACAGCGATACCTATCAATAACGCCAGTGACGCTGATACAAGGTCAACTACGCAGAGTGCAAACGCAACTGCCGCTGCACAATCGTCCATCTTAGGAATAATCCTTGTTAATACGAAACCGTTCAGCGATAAACACAAAACGGCAGTTCTGAAAGCGTTCATAATCGCACTCCTTTTAATATCCGATTACCGAAAGCAGCGCGTAAATGAGCATTATCCAATCACAGAGGATAACCGCCACTATGCTGACTTTTCCGATGATTTGTGTTTTTCGGTCATTCATTTCTGCCATACTGACCGCCGACCAAAGTCCCAGCAACGAAAGGAGCAGAACGAAGATACATTTCTCAATCATCGTTCCGCTCCTTACACATAACCGAACCCGTCCAGAACGGACAGGCTGACCATGAAGCCAAGGAGAAATGACGCGCCCAAATGAACCGGCTTGCTGAGAAGCACAGCTTTCAGCCTGTTTTCGGCTGACACCAGCAACGATGCATACAGTATGAGCAGGAAGAAGCCCGCCACAAACAGCCACTTTACAGCCATTCGTCACCGGCTTTCTCTTTCTGCGACAGGGAAAGAAAGTAACGCAGACCAGCGTCTACGCGCTGCATATTGAGATCGGACAGTTTACCGATTCTTTCGCTGATACGCTGCTTGTCCACCGTCCGCATTTGTTCCAGCAGAACGATAGACGGATAGGTCAAGTCGAAACTGCAAATGTAAATGTGTTCGGGACGCAGACAGTTCTTGTGCGTCCGGCTTGTGATCGGCGCGACCGTTACCGTAGGTGCAAACTGATTCGCAAGATCGTTTTGCAGCACCAGCACCGGGCGTTTGCCACGCTGTTCGCTGCCGATTGCACCTCGGTTTAAGTCGCACCAGTAGATTTCACCTCTGGTCATGTAAATTCACCTCTCTAAATTTGTTATGCTAAGAATCAGCAGATCAAATTCACCACACCGACCAAGAATATTGAGCCGCCCATACCGGTCAGCACTGCACCAAAGAGCGTGAGAAATAATTTGACCATACTTTGTATCTTGAACCCTAAAATTGCAATAAACATACCGCCGAAGAACATAGCCAACGCAACAGCCATCCCAGCGTACATATTGGGGAATAAATCCAAAAAAACAGTATACAATCGATCTACCTCACAGTTGTATTTCCTTAAATTTGTTCTAAGCCGTCACAAGGATAGCTGCCTGTCCAGCCTTGCAGATCAACGCAAATCATTCCGTAGAGCAGATACGGCACGGACGCTATAACAGGCGTTATACCTTGCAGTTCCGGCGGCACATTCCAGTTGCCGTTAAAGCGTACTGTATCGCCAACGAGAAACATATGCGGCTGCGACTTTTTCGGCGGTTTCGGCTCTGGCGGCGGCAGCTTGATAAACACGCTGGTTGAACAGCCATGCTCAAACTTACAGTCCGCGCCGAAGTAGCTGCGCCCGACGAAACGGCTCTTTGGGCCGAAATGGCACCATTCGTCGAAAACGCAGCCCTCGTTAAACGCGCAGGACACGCCGAACGTACACTCTGCACCGAAATGACAGTGCTTGCCGAATGAAGTCCACTCACCAAATGAGCAGCCCTCGCCAAAGATCGTATTTGCGCCAAATATGCAGCCGTCCGGGAAATTGCAGTATTCCGGGAATTGCTTCATCATCCCATAGTTGCCTTGCGGACAGTACAGTATGCCGAACCCATCGCGTTTCAGCGCGTCCAGCGCGGATTGCGTGATAAGAGTTGCCATACGATCACCCGTTCAGCAGACACGCCCATGAGCGGCGCAAGGGAGCGTCGATATGCCCCCAGATTTCCTCATGGTGCGCGGTCAGTTCGGCAGCATGAGCGGCAGCTTCTTTCGCTGTACTGAAAATCGTGCGTCCAATATCGCACACACGAAAATAGCGCACAGAACGCTGTTTAGACGGCGTTTCCGTAATCAAGCGCATTTCGTTCTGCTTTGCGAGAAAGCCGGTTACAGTTGCCGGATAAACGCAGTATTCTTTGAGTGGAGCGGCGCGACCGGGGACATAATAAAGGTGTTCAGCCGCAAAATACAGCGTATCGCCCACAGCGGGCTTATTCAGCTTATCCATAGAGATCACCCGCACCGATCATTCGCATTACCTTGCATTCGGTACAATGCAGTTCCGTAAGGCTCTGCTGGTCCGTAATTTCGCGCGGATAGCGGCAGTATTCGTCGCAAATGCACTCTCTCAGCTTGTGCGTGCGCTGCTCCATGCAGCTGGCATGAACAGCCTGTCCGCAGACCATCGGCTGACCACAAATCAAACATCTTGCCATAATTCTTCGACCTCCTGTTTTGCCTTTTCCAATTCAGCAGCCCTCTTGGCTGCGGCGTGTTCCTCTGCGCGGTTTGCTGCAAGCAGCTTAATAATCTGCTCATCACTTGGCAGACACGCCCAGAAAATGCAGCGACCGTAAAGATCGTGATCGAGGGAGTGCGTACCGTACAGACCGGAATAGTGCTGCACGCGCATACTGCCGTTAGGGTACAGACACAGAACATCGGTTTTCGGCTGCGGCAGTGCGCGGTTAATACCAATCCACTTCAAAATCATGTTTATCACCTGTTTCTTTCTATTCTTACAGCCGTTTCCGGCTGACATTTGCTTTTGCCTATGTAACCAATTCCCAGACTGCGCTGCTTTCGCTAAAACGCACTCGTATTCTTACACTTGCCGATTAACTTACGACACCTCTCACTCACCGCCTGCGACGATCTCGGTTTTCACCGGAACGCTCGGACGATTTCTTGTGGGGAGTATCTGCCCCGCTGTCATGGCACACCTTATTAGTGGCTCACCGACCATTAAGCTGATCGGTACGGAACTCGTTGTCTGGGAACGCCTTATTCAGTTTTCAAGGTACAAAGTGCCTACTTCATATATTGCTCGTTCCCTCATTTCCAAGGGAACTTTTCAAACCATTCGCGGAATATCTCACCTACGAACTATCAATGTCTGTGAATTGAGGCACTTTTTTCGACTTACGCCGATTAGTACGAAATATCGGACACTTGATGTGGTACAATATATGTGTTGAAAGAAGTAAGCATTTTTAGTTAGAAGTGTTGACAACCGTAAACTTTCAGTCTATTATTGAGATGCGAATAACAATATACCGATATTACGGTAACGACCAAAACATTACGATGTTCACTTTCTGATGTTATGTTATCATACCATCGTAATATTTGTAAGCACTTTTTATTACGCTCGTAATGTTTTGGCATAATGCACAAAAAGGGGATTGCTTTTATGTTTTACGATCGTTTTAATGAACTGTGTGCTGCAAAGAATGTTAAGCCTACTCGTGCCTGCATTGAGATGGGTTTAAGTGCTTCACTTGCTGCCAAATGGAAAAACACAGGTACAAAGCGTCCCAGCGCAGAAGTGTTAGAGAAAATGTCCGTCTATTTTGATATGCCGATAGACGAAATTCTGCAAACCAATCTCAATTCTCCCATGAGTGAGGAACCGCACGAACTCCGGCGCGAAGATGTTAAATTTGCGCTGTTCGGTGATAGTAGCGGCGAGATCACAGACGAAATACTACAAGAAGTAATGGACTTTGCCAATTTCTTAGTAGAACGCGAAAAGGAGAAAAGGAAAAACAATAAATGACCAGACGCGAAATCCTCTTAAATATTGCAGCCGAGAACGACATTGAATTTGTTGATTATCCTTGTGGTGAAAAAGAAGCCCTACTTTGCATCATTCCATGGGGCGGCGCAAAAATCGGCATTGACTATGCTAAGATCAAATCCCCCGCAGACGAAATCGTTAAAATGGCGCATGAATTAGGGCATTACATTACAGATTCGTATTACGACGCTAATATACCGCTGGAAACTCGTGAGCGCTGTGAATACAAAGCTAACACATGGGCGATCAAGCAGCTTATCCCTTGGACGGAGTTATATTTGGCGTTTGAGGACGGCATCGTTGACGCACGAGAGTTGGCAGAATACTTTAATGTTACCCTCTGCTTTATGGAACTCGCACTCGATTACTACATCACCAGAAAAGGGTACTTGCACAACGCACGAAAGTTCGCTACGGAATAATCACCATTTCTACACCAAACATAAGCAAACGGCAGCGCACCCAGCACTGCCGTTTCACATATCACAATAAGGAGAACCAATGTTTGTAGACCCAACCGAAGATCTTCCCGAACTCACCCCAAGGGAAATAGAGATCGTCGAGGAATTTGCCGCCGATCTTATTCAGCGGTCAATCCATGTTACTTATCCGTCCGCGCACCCGGAACAGGAGATCGACGAACAGACCATCGACAAGCTGACCGAAAGCCTACGGAATATCTGCTATTGCAACGCACGGTTAGCCAAGGCGCGTGGGGAAATCCTCACTTGCGAGGACGAAAAAGAAAAGGACACAGGAAATTAACTCCTGTGTCCTTTGTTTATGTCTGCAACCTTACTCGGCAACCGTCCGTTTGTGCGAGATCGTACCGGGCGCAGCGTTGTCTTTTTCGCAAGCGTCAGCCGCCTGCAAACCCGCTGCCAATCCGTCGAAGAACGCAACGCCCTCAAAATTCTTTTCAATCTGTTCCATCGTCAAATCGGAATGAAAAATCGGCTCGTTCATAAATTTCACGCTCCTTACTGCTATCATTTAACTACGATATTATCGTATATGTCAATATGTTCAGCGGATTTTACATTATCTCTTTAAGAAAAACACGGCACTTTTCTTTTCTGTTTTGCACAATTATTCTCACCTAATTTTAGATTTTCTCCCAAAGTTTTCATAAATCTATTGACAGTAACTACATTGGTATGTATCATGTAGGCAAGCTAACAGAAACCCATTCGGTTACTGTATTGAAAGGTGAATATCGTGAAGAAATATCAAATGTCAAACTCGGAAGAGATCGTAATGAATGTGTTCTGGCAAACGCCCGAACCGCTTACCGTTTCCCAGCTCAGCCGCCTGCTTGCAGAGCAGGATTGGAGCAAAAACTACATTCACAAGGTTTTGCGCTGGTTAAGCGGCAAGGACTTCATTAAAGTTGTCGGAATCGCGCAGGAGGGACGCTATCAGGCACAGCAGTATGTCCCCACGCTCACCAAGGACGAATACCTTGCCTATATGCTGGAAGAACAGGGTGTGAACAATTCGCTGTTCGCCCGTATCGCGGTTACGCTGTTCAAGAAGGACAAAAAGCAGCGCACACCGGAGCAGGACGAAAAGCTGATTGCCGAACTGGAAAAGATGGTAGACGAATACGAAACCCAAATTGAGGAAAAGAGCAAAGAGAAATAATGCAAATCACCATTTTCTCATTTCTGTCTGCGTTGTTGTGGAGCAGCTTGCTGATCGTGGTGATCTACCTGCTGCGGCACACGCGGTTCAAGCAGCATTTCGGCGTTCTGTCCATGGTGCTGCTGTACCTGTTCTGCGCGGTGCGGCTGTTTCTGCCGCTGGAATTTCCGCATACGCTGATTGCAGCGGACGGTGTTATTTATCCGCACATCTATAATCTGCTGACGCGGGAGCGGGATATGCTGGCGAACAAGCCGCTTGTGCTTATTCTGTGCGCCGCATGGCTGCTGGGATTCTGCGAGTTGCTTTTTCGCTATATCCGGCAGTACCGCAAAGCGATATACAGCGTAGCGCATTACACTACACCTTGGAACGAGCGCACCAACGCCCTGTTGGAACAAGTCCTGCGGCAGACCGGGCGCAAACTCAGGGTGCAGGGCTGCACCGCGCAGAATATCGAATCCGCGTTCGGCATGGGCGTGCTGCACAAGCGAATCATCCTGCCGGACAGGGACTACACCGAATCGGAACTACGATATGTTCTGCTGCACGAATACACGCATTTCCTCAACCACGATACCCTTGTGAAGCTGCTGGTTACGCTGTTCTGCATGATATTCTGGTGGAATCCCGTAGTGTACCTGCTGCAAAAGGACTTGGAGCAGACCTTGGAGATCAAGTGCGACCTGTCCGTTGCGCGGACGCTGGACGAGCAGGAACGCGCCGCCTACCTGCGGACGATACTTTCCTTGATGAAGCAGACCGGGCGCAAACACCGCTTGCCGTTTATGGCAACCGCGCTGTTCCATGCGGACGCACAAGCCGAGATTAAGGAACGGTTCGTTATGGTTATGACCTACTCGGCACAGCGGCACCGCCACACCGCCAGCGCCATGCTTACCGGCGTATTCGCCGTACTGCTCATTGCGTCCTATGCGGTTTTGCCGCAGCCGAAGTTTGAAGCACCGAGCAGCGAAAAAGACGGAAGAATTGAGTTCGATACCAGTACCGCCTATATTCTGCAAGATAATACACGCGGATATTGGTTATACATTCAAGGTGAACAACCAATGAAGTTGACCGAATCCGAAGCAGATTTTTTTCATCAAACCGGATTAGCAATCATAAAGGAGTGAACCACCATGAAGAAACGACTTCTCTGTGCGTTGGGCGCGGCAGCTATCATGGCAACCGCCGTTCCGACCGCATTTGCGGCAGATATTCCGCAAGCACCCACGCTGCAGAACAGCAGCGAATGCACGATCATGCCATGCGCCGATGTGATCGTGTACAAGTATCGCGTTGAAAACGGCAAGTACCAGTACCGCCGCTGGAATGAAACCCGCGGCTATTGGGTAGACCCATACTGGATTGATGTTCCGCACTAAACCAAGATATTGCACAAAGGCGGTGATTCCGATGGTTCATTAAAAAATCCACACAAATCGAAAGGCTGGACACCTTACCAAATAAATGGTAATCAGATTTATGTGGATATTATTATATTATCACGGACAAGAGAGATAAGCAATGAATTTTATTTCTATCAAGAGGCTGTATTGATCCATAACTACTGGTGCTAGCAGCATCTCTGGTAGGTCTATCACATGACGAGGATGAGTATTATGATAAAGAATTGTCAAAGAGCTTTAGGATTTATTGTTTCCAGTTCACTCTGCTTGAGTTTGCTTACCTGCGCATTGCCTAGAGCAAGCGCGGTCGATGCACAAACCAATTTCTCTGGGTTTAACGTTGAGTTATCTCCGGCTTCTGGCGTTTCTGATATCCAAACCTTTGAAGCAGAAACCAATGATATTAATTTGAGCGTGGCTTTTGAAGAATCGCAACTGCTCCACGATTCGGAAATTCCGGTTACTGTTGATGTACAGTGGGTACCGAAGAATTGGGATGCAACATTGACAGGTTCCGCTCTCGTTTACAATGATGGCAATCAGATTGTTCTCTTTGGTAGCGCATCTGGATATAACGCAAAGATAAGCGACGAAAACTTTATCAATATGAATTTCACATATGATGTAGAAACAGGCAGCTGCATTGCAAATGCAACATATGATGTAACCAACCCCGAAAACGCAAATGTGGAGTTCGGCGAAAATTCTGCTATCTTTGAGAATGCATTTTCCTATCTGAAAGAAAAGATGGCAGCCAGCCACAAGAAACAGGTTGAAGAACAGCGTGAAAATCAAGAGGTAAGTAGTATTGAGCCATATTCCATAGATACCTCGCTGAGAAAATTATTTACTAATGGCGACTCAATAGCAAAAATGACTATGTATGCGCCCAAGAATCTTGGAAGCGGCGGTGGATCTGGCATTGTTTCTGCTACTATGTATGGGGACGTGACGCTCGCGTCTAGGCATATTGTAAGCAGTGTGAACAGTAGTGCAATAAATATTGTTGCATCTAACTGTGATGTATCGTTCTCTGCCGCGGACGGCCTAAAGTATATGGATAACACACATCACCCAACAAATAGCGAGAAAAACTACACTATTACCATTCCTCTTCCTCTGAATCAGTCATATGATTTTACTTATAACGTAGCTCGAATCAATTCTGGTGTTACAAGCGACAATACTGCATGTCACTGGAATGTATATGATCGAAACGGTATCAAGGGGATCGGTAATAGTACCGAATCTCCTGGATTTAAGGTTTGGATTGCCCAGTCTGGGAATAAGTATGGTAATATCAAAATAAATGGCAGCTCTAAAATCGGTTATTACTATATGTACACAGATACCACCGGTTATTCGAATTTCTCCACATGGTATAAGAGAGCAAGTGGTAGCGGATATATCAATATCGTCTGACCACCAAGAGGTGTTTAATGAAAAAGATCCTCATCATTGTAATTTGGCTTCTGTCCATGTGCTGTGCTTTTTTTGCAGGAGGTTGGACTAATCAATTTGCCAAAGATCAGTACACTATGCAAGATATCGCGTCTATGATGACCACATCATTTGGGTGGACAATTCAAAGTTCAAAAGATGTTAATGTATATCAGATATCCCTACAAGATTTTTGTGAAATGTACAACCACCTAACAAATGAAGATAATTCCTCAGGTCTAGCCAAGTCGATCGGTAATATAAAAGGTATAGACCCACACTTTCTGCAAGAAAGCAATATCCATATCGCTTGTGAATCAAAGAAAGCTGTATATGTATATGAATTTCCGCTTGAATTCAAAATGCCTGAAGGTGCTCATCTTCAGAGTATTGTTGCCTTTACTGACGGGGAAATATGTATGTCTGCTATTCATGTACAGCTGGATAATGTTGATCAAGTGTATAACCGCTTAAGCCATGATGAAGTGGCACTATTACCATTAACATGGCCGCTAAATGTTGACAAGCAAGTCGTTCATAGCTGGAGACAATCTTTTGATAAGGTGATGAGGAAATAATCTTAATTCCAACACAATGATTACATTCATAAAATCCCACTTGATCTCACAAAGTTCAAGTGGGATTTTTCATGCAACGTAACCGTCAAACCTGACGGCGGCTTGCCGGAATGTTACTTGCGTGAGAAAATATCTCCATAACTGCGGATAGCATTGTAGAATCTCGAAGACTGGAAGATACTATCCGAGACTGGAGAGACGGCTATGGAGAAAAGTTTACAGGCACTGAACCGGCAGGAGAAAATCGCTGTTTGGAGCGAGCGGATCGCGTCCTGCCGCAGCAGCGGCATCAGCGTCAGAGCCTGGTGCGAAGAAAATGGCATCAGTACCGCCAGCTACTACAAATGGCAAAAGAAACTGTTTTGTCTCACGGTACAAAGTGCACCGCAGTTTGCCGAGGTGTGTGTTGCACCGGCAGCCAGAATCTCGACTACCGTGCGCATGGGGGACATTTCAGTGGACATTCATTCGGGTGCAGATGAAGAGACAACAGCCATGCTGCTGCGGATTCTGCAATTTTGTTTAACCAACGATCTTCCAGTTTCCATCAACCTTTTTCAGCGTCAGTTCAAACTGCGAAATCTGCGTCATTTGCGTTGCAGCGTCCGCATATTCCACGGATACCGTTGCGCTCACCTTATCGCCGTCCTTGCGGAGAACGGTGCTTCTAAGCTGACTGAACGAGTAGTCCGCGCACTTGATCGGCGGCATGGAATCGCCGCTTACATAGTAAGTCAGTTCCTTTTCCGTTGCAGTCGGATAGAGTGCAAAGAAAGTGTTAAGGAAGTCGGTAATATCCTTGGTATCGTCCGAGGAAACCGTACCATTCGGCTCTACGCGCTCCGGCGCATAGTCGGATTTACCCGGCTTTGCCGTAATAGTCGGTGTCTGGGTAATCACCATATCACCGCTGCTGTCCTTGTGGACGGCAGTTTCATACGAGCCGGAAATGCTGTCTTTTTTCTTACCGTCCGAAATCGTCTGCGTTACCGTGAACACGACCTCAAAATCGCTTTCGCTGCCGCCGATCTGCTCCACAGACCAAATCTGCACATTCTGTACGGACGAGGAAACAGCTACATCGCTTTTTACGCTTTCGTTCGTCGCACGCTGCAAATCCTCGGTGAGATAGACCGTCAGCGCATCGGTACGCTGGACTACGGAATCCTTGTTGTTGCCCCACGAGTAGTAGATTTTCACAAAGTTCGTTACAAACGCTTCTACACCGTTGGTATCCTCTACGCGGCGGTCAATGATCTCCTTTTCGTGGATGGTATGCGTATCAATCGCGGTGAAGTCCTTGTAAATGGCAAAGCCAAGACCGCAGGTGAACAGCAGCCACAGCGCGATCACAGCAGGCTTGCGGCTATTCGCCGTATAGACGCGCAGCTTTTTCTGCTTCTGCTTTTTCGGCTGCTTCTGCACCTTTTCGGTCTGCTCTGCCTGCTGTTCGGTTTTATCTTTTTTCTTAAACACAGTTGATTCTCCTTTTCTCATTATTTCTGAGGAACAGTCGCGCCGCCCCAGCCCCAGCCGCCGAAGCCATAGTAAGCCGTCCAGCTTTCAATGGTATCGAACGCTACGCCGCCGATGTTGGACGCGATCTGACCGTTTCCGATATAAATACCGACATGACCGGCGTTACCGCCACAAACACTATCCGTTGTACTGGAGTGATAAACAGCCGGGTCATTGTAGACCATTGCACCGATCGGAATGTTCGCGCTGGACTTGCTCACTGCATAGAGAGAGCGGTTCTTACCAGCGCAGCAGATGTTGTTGATCGACACACCAGCCTTGCGGTAAACGGCTTCTACCCATGTTTCGCACAAGCCGCGCCCCGCAGGTATACCGTACTTGCTCGAATCTCGTGCGATCTCCGCAATGCGGTTTTGCACATCGGTTCCCAGCGCATCACCGCCCGCCTGCGTCAAAAACTGCTTTACCAGCTTGACATAGAACATATTGCCGTAGTTATACCGCCAGCCGCCGTTAATCGGCGTGGAAATCTCGTTTTTGTAGGTGACTTTCACGCCGCCGGAATGCTGCCGGGAAAACTCCTGTGCCAGTTCAAAGGTATACCGTTTTCCGTTTCGTGCAACGAAGTCCAGAAAGCCGCTGCCGTAGTTGTACGCTTGAATCACAGCGTCCATATCACAGCCGAGCCTATCTGCTTTCGCTATCAGTTCGGCAAAATACTTGCAGCCCTGTTTGATACTGTCCTCTGTGCCGAGCGTATTCACCGGCAATCCGGCAGATTCTGAGGACTGCATGACATCTTCCAGCTTGCCCTCACTTTCCACTTGGATAATGGCAAGCAGGACATAGACATAATCGCTGATACCGTTCTGCCGAGCGTATTTCTCAACCATCGGCTGATGAGCGAGGACTTCCGGTGAGAGGTTCACGCCGATATACATCCCAGACCCAGTACCGCCGCCGGAATCATCTTCATCGGCGGCGATAATCATAATCATTCCCATCAGCATAGCGAACAGCAGAACAAAACTAAGTGCGCCTGCCGCCGCTGCCTTTTTCATCATTTGCGCTCACCTCGCTTCTCAGCGGACTTGGTTTTGCGCTTGGTGGTTTCTGTTGTGGTAGTCTGCGTTGTGCGTTCTACCGCTGCGGACATACGAGCCTTAGAAGATTCACGCTGCTTAAATTCCGCACTGAAAGTTTCCTTGTCCAGTCCGGCAGGCATGGACGAACGCTGCTGCGGCTTATCTACCACAACCGGGCGTTCTGTCTGCCGTTCCGGCTTGCGATCTGCAACCGGTTCTAAACGCTGCTTGCGATCGCCACCGAATGTTTCCTTATCCAAACCGGGCTGCGGCTTGTCATGGACGGTAGGACGCTCTGCCACTGGGCGATTCGGTGTGCGCTCCATAGGCGGCTTGCTTTCAGTTTTCGGCTTATCTGCCACAGTCGGACGATCTTCGCGCTGGTTTGCAGGCGGCTGCACATTGCGCTGACTACCGGTATCTGCATTCGGCTTTACCGGCTGTGTCTGACGCTGCGACTTTTCAACCGTTGCGCGTTCCGATGCAGGATTGGACTGCGTAGTTGTTGCAGGTGCATTGCTGCGGCTCTGTTCACGCCGTGCCGACATTTCTTCACGGCGGCTTGCCGTAGTGGTGCGGCGGGCTTCAAGCTGTGCAGCGCGGCTTTCACGGCGTTTCTGCATGGTTTCGCGCACGCTTTCACGCGCGGATTCCACATTGCTGCGGACAGCGTATTCCGCATTAGTCGGCAAATCCTTGACCTTTTGTGCGGTTTCTGCTGCCTTATCCTTAACGCGGGACGGCGTATCTGCGATCTTGCCGACCGTTTCGCCCACACGCCGACCGAAATTCGGCTTTGTCTGTTCTGTCTGCTGCGATTGCTGGGACTGTGTATCCTCACGATCGGATGTTTCGCGGCTTGCTGTGCCTGTGCCGGAAGAACCGCTGTGCTGTGTGGTCTGGTTACGCCCGGAGCGTTTGCCGATACCAAAGCCCACGCCAAACGGCAGAGCCTTTCGCATGGTGCGCGAAAGTACACCACGAGAACGACCAGCGATTGCACGACCCATGCGACCGCCTGCACCATCTGGCTGCAAACCGATCATGCCGAGCAGTCGTTCCTTTTGCGTATACACGCCTGCAAACACTACAAGCTGCATAATCAACACCAGAATAAACGCCATGCCGCCAACTGCCGAATAAACGATAGAGGACAGCATAAGAACAAAGGTGGTAAGCAGCGTTGTACCTACGCGAAGCATGATCGTATTGAACAACGAAACAACTGCACGCTTGCTTGTCCCGGAGAACGCCGGAATCATACTGATAAGCAAGCTGATCGGCAGGAACATTGCATTGATGAGGAAAAGCACCTGTGAGAGCAGCATACTGCCCGCCAACGCGATTGCAAATATCGAAATAATGATATTGAAGATCAAGAACACGAATGACAAACCAAGGCGATTGTTTACCTCAGTGATCGTCAGATTGCCGTTATCATAATCTTCGATTTCAGACTTTACTACTTCTTCACGATCTTCGCCCTTATTGGTTTTCGGGGAAGTGCCGAGCAGATCGTTCACTCGTTCCTCACCGATGGTTTCCACATCGGTATCACCGAACTGCATGAGAAGCCAGGGCTGTTTCACTTGAATACCAAACAGACAATCACGAATCGTCGCAACGCCTGTCGAAGTGTTCGTTGCATCCGGCGCGAGAATTTTTGCGCTAGCGTTGATAACACCGTTGCTAATATCGCTTGAAAACTCATTCAAGCCTTTAATCGCAGAGGGCGCATAAGCAATAAGGCAGAACGACGCAATAAACACAACCGCATAGTTGAGTGCTGCGTGTAAAGCCTTAGTGATCTCGTGTTTAACGCAAGCTGCATAAATACAATACAGACCTACTATTAGTGTAATGAGCGCGATCATGCCGGGGAAAAGACCGGTCGTATCAAAGCCGCTGGGCGAGATACCGGTGATAAGCTGAATATTTGCACCCACGGTATCCGCTGCACCGCTGATAAAGTCCAGATCATACGCCTGCTGAATCAGATAGCCAACTGCATTGCTCATATACAGATTCATTGTCCAGATAAGGTTTGTGAACATATAGAACGCATACTGTACGGTTTTACCCAAGCCGTCTTTCCAATTCCATGGCAGCCAATCCCAGCTTGTATCCACATAGAAATCAAGCTGATAGTTGTTAATGGAATACTTACTGAACTCATGTGTTGCGTCAATGGTTTCGTCCAGCAGTCCGGCAGCGTGCGCTTGTACAGTGAAAAGATTGAGGAAAATAAAAGCCATCACAACCGAGATAAAGGCTGTAATGGCGATCTTCTTTACTTTTATGTTGCAGCACTGTGTCATGCGTTACACCTCGCTTTCGATCAGCGGCGGGCGCGTATCGAACGCATTGAACAGGTAATCGAACATGACATGGAACTTGATAACGCCGACACGACCGTACAGGTCTTGGAAAAGACACTGACCGTTTTCCAGATTGCGAAGCCGCTTCTGATTGTTTTCGTCCTCGGAATCCAGACCAAAAAATTCAAGCGTTTTCTTGATCTCGTT
>CEAZ01006735.1_pt1 | contig 15882 bp, 7 predicted proteins | sample 557361 | NCBI WGS metagenome assembly CEAZ01 (sample SAMEA3182074, study PRJEB8094) | gut metagenome | biome: human; feature: gut; material: Stool; isolation source: human stools | place: Canada | collected 2012-02-22 | reverse complement strand
TATAATCCGCAAATCAAAATTTCCGCAGAATCCGAAACGAAGCGTTCGATTTTCAGGGAAAAGGACAAAACGAAGCGTTCAAAAAAGGAAAGCGCGCAACACTCAAAAAGCCGAAACAAAAGTTTTGTAATGACCTCTGTTTCGGCTTTATAATTTCATAAAAAATGGCTTTATAACGGCATTAAAATAAGGCTCAAAAGTTTGGCCTTCTGCTTGAAAAATTGTATCTTTGTTCAGTGCTAAGCAGCTGTTTTATGAACTAATTTTTCCTGTTTCTTATACAGCATCATGTCTGTATATTCGGCAGAATAATTCATGTGGGCATTGAATTCCTTTTTTGTACAACCCTCAAAAGGATTGCCAATGGTTTTGTTTGCTCCAATCCATTCACACAGTTCAAGTATGGAGGATTTATTGGATGTGAAATAAACGAAGGAATGCTTTTCGAGTATCTTTAAAACATCCAAATAATCAGACAAGCGCCAATACATATTGTACGTACCAACATCAGTGGAAAGATAAGGCGGATCAATTAAAAAGACGACTCCGGGAACATCCTTATATTGGTTGAATACTGCTTTGTAGTCGCATGATACAATTTCAAGCCCTTTTAAGTAGTCAGAAGACTCCGGATAACCGGTCTTGCGAATGTTGTTATAAAGGACTTCCTTGCGCATTTCGGCTACAGACAATTTATACTTCATGGAGAACATTAGTGAGGATGATAAGGTTATAAAATCCACGTACCCAACATTTAGTACTTCTTCCTCGATACGTTTAAAAATGCGTTCTCTAAGTTCCCCTTTAATTGGTTTATGTTTGGGTATCGAATTACCCACCAGCTCCCTAATATCGGCAAGCAGTTTATTTGTCTGTGGGATATTTTTCAGTCTGAACCGGTAGTTGTCGAAGTCATTGTAGACAACAGTAGCATCGGGCTTGCTTCTTTTGGCTATATGCGAAAGAAGTCCGGAACCGCCAAACAAGTCCACAAACACGGTATCTTCAGGGAACTGTTCCAAAACTTTAATAAACTCTTTAGCAAACATTCTTTTTTGGCCCACAAATGGCAGCGGTGCCGACAGATTCATTTTCGTCATACGTTCAATTCAAATTTAATATTCTCAACTCCGGATAACAGTTCCATGGTCCGGTTAATGTTATTTTCATATATATGCACATTTCCAAGGTCAAGGGTTAAGGACTTCAAAGGAAGTTCCACCTGCCTTGCCATCAGATAAAGATGATAAATATCAGCCGGAAGCCCAAGGTTGGCATCAGAACTGCGCTGGTATGCGGATAATACCAGTTCCCCCTCTTCAATCTGGAACTGCACAAGGCTCAGGCAGGGTGCCTGGTTGCTTTCCACCCCAGTCTCTCCAAGAAACAGAACATAGTTCTTGCTGTTGCGCTTTTCCCGGTTAATCTTAGCTATAAGGGGTGGAAGCTTTTCAAAGTAAGTGGGGTAGCTATTCACGAGGGTATGGCCACAATAGTCCCACCAGGTAATACCTGCCTCCTTATATTTTTCCACATCCCGAATACCCTGCATAAACAGCTTTAATTCTTCTTTCAGCTTCTTTCTGGCTATCCCATGGCTTTCAAATATATCAAGTAAATCAGCCGGGGTCAGCATGAGCCTTTCGTTCAATAGGTATTTGATACAGCCTTTCTTGTTGGTTTGGGTCTTGCCCGTTTGGAGTATCTTGTCTAATATCTGGTAATACTTATTCATAAGCTATTGATTTTTGTCTGTGCAAAGTTAGCCCCATCAGACAACACAAGGTATCTCCGGCATATTAATCACACTGCACCGAGCGTGCAGTGCTTTCCAAACCGTTTGATAATATCATACACCTTGCGTTCGCTTACTGAATATTTATTTGCCAAAAACGCCACTGTATAAGTGGTCTTCTCACCCCGGTTTTTCATGACCTCATACTCCGTATATAAGTCTATGAATCGAAGGTCATCCTGCTTGCCGCCTAAACTTATAAGCAATTCAAGCGGTTTTCTATTGAATTTAAGTGCTTCAAACAATGTCATATCCAATCATTTTTGTACTTTTGCAATGCCAATCATTTTTAGACAACAAAAAGCCAGAGCGCGACAGAGGGTATTTGCCCCCGGTCGTGCGCTCTGGCGTACTTGTTGTTCTAAGTGATTGGCGTTACTTTTAACAGGCCGGGGGCTTTTTTTATCCCTCCCCCGAAGGGATTATCAATCATTTAATCCGGTATAAATCCAAATTGAACTTATCTTTCTTTTCCCAGCCTTCAGCCAGAACCTTCTGAATATACCTTACCGCTTTCGTATAGAAGTCTTTCAACTCATCTAACCGACTAAAAGTATGGTATTCGGGCTGTTCATCCGAACCAAACTTAAACGTCACTGGCAGGGTTTCTCCGCCCGTCTGAACGGCCAAATCGTATGCTGCCTTATAGTTGTACTGGTTCTCCACAGAAAGCCATACATGGGCACCATTATAGGCGAATCCGGATAGGATAGCCGCATCAGTCTGGCTGTTATACCAGGACATAACCAATGTGCGGATTTCCTCATCAGTAGGCTTATGCCCGAACTCCTCTTCCATGTAGGAGGCAGAGCCGTTCTCTTTTTCCTGCACATCCCATCGGATGCGCCATTTGTCTTTAACCGGGTTCGTGCATTCCATCAGCGAAACCCCGGAACTTCCTTCAACTCTTCTCATGTAAACACGTATTTGGTTCTACCTTTGCCGAATGTCTCTGTCTTGATGGTCGTTTCAAACGGGAAACCATCCGGCATTTCCTTTATTTGTGCGAGAATATTCTTCATTTCCTCGCTGTTGGTGAAGAACTTCTTTGCCTCGCCGTTCACTTCGATGGCCACAATACAGCGGTCTTCTCCCTGCTCGGTTTTGATACCGGTCTCAAAGTCCTTCACTACAATGGGTAAGTTTACCAGTTCCCGGATGCTTACCACCACTCCGGGGAATCGCTTCTTTCCGTCCTCCGGCTTGTAAGCGACATTCAAGTCTTTAAAACTTCTCATTTCTTTGCCTGTTAATTTTTTAAACAACTTATTACAGTCGGCGTGCTTCGTCATGCCGTAGAAACTGGCAATCAGTTCCCGCCGTCTTTTTCTCGATTTTACCTCGTGCATTTTCCGGGCAAACTTCTGTTTGATGCGTTTCCGCAATCTTACATAGTCGGGACGGATAACATAGCCAAGGAAATCAATGCCTTCTTCTACAGGGAACACCCGTTCATTCGGCTTTATTTCCAAGTCTATTTTTCCCATTTGCCCGTGAACAGCATCACGAATCTTCCACAATTCCGCTTTCGTTTTACCGAGTACCAGTCCGTCATCGCAATAGCGATAGTAATAACGAACCCCGTACTTATCCTTCAGATAGTGGTCTAAAAATACAGACAGAAGCAGATTTCCTGCCCCTTGTGAACTGCGCAGTCCGAAACTGATACCTTCCGGCAGCAGCTTAACAAACCGCTCCAACAAGACCAACAGCCTTTTGTCCTTGAACACCCTCCGGAAGCACCACATAACAAAGTCCTGCCGCGCATTGTCATAAAACCTCCGGATGTCAAATTTGTATGCGTAAAGCGTGCCTTCCGGATTTTTTTGCAAATCGGTACGTATGCAGTTCATCAGGTCATGAGTACCGCGCCTTTTGATGCTTGCACCGGTTGTCCGGATATAACGTTTTTGCAGGTGGCGGTCCACCACATTCATGATGGCAAACACAGCGATGCGGTCTTTCATGGACAGGATCTGCAAAATACGTTTTTTACCGTATTCTTCAATTTCCCTCTCATGGTAGCCGCCCAGCCGGAATGAGCCGTCCGCAATGGAAGCCGTCAGTTCGGCGATAATCTTCTCCCTATGGGCAAGCAGGAACCGTCCCTGCCTTGACCTCTTACGATCGGTTCCGCGAAGTACCGAATCGAATGCCTCCGACATATTGGAGTATTCGATGATTTCCTCGATAATATATCCTTCCCTGCGCATAAGCTATTGGTTAATAAACATGGAAGATGAGGGCCTTCCTTTCCCCGGGTCTGACTTCTTCGAACTGATAACAGCCTACCAAACTCCACCCGACGCGTGATTTTTCAGCTTTCCACCTTTTCTGGTGCTGTTGCTGTGGCTTGCTCCCCTCGGCACCGCTTCGGGGACACGTCCCCGCTGCTGTACGCCGATTTGTTAGATTTCCAGACGCGAGCCGACATTCGCATTCGTATTCGAAGCATCGTTATTCGCATTCGCATTCGACACACCGCCATTCGCATTCGCATTGTTGTACCCGCGATAGACCACACGGACTATTGGGGAACTCTACCGCTTGCAAAGTTACTGATTTAACAGGCAAAACAGATAAACGAATTACACTATCATCCAAAATAAAACGGATATACTGCCACCCGCGACGGTGAGCCCCCAATCAATCCAGTCCCAAGGACTTCCCCGAAGAGTATCTTTCAGTTCCAGACAGGAAGCTGCAATGGCCGCAGCATAAAAGGCCGTCCAAGGAGTAAATCCCAATAGACCTACCATCAAACCACCGATAAGATGCTTGTAACGGTTACTCATTTTTAAAAATGCGATAATCTTTTTCATATACCTCAAAATTCTATTTTTTCGACCGGCTTCGCCGGTATTTGAATACCTTTTAAACGGGATTCGGAAACCATCCGAATCCCGTTCTTTCGTTTTAGTCGCTTCGCTCCACGCTTTGGCGCTTTGCGCTTACGCCACCTCGCGTATCGCCTTGTACGCTGCCACGCTTTGCGCCCGGACGATTTTGCCGCGGAAGGCCAGACGAGAACCGATGCTCGTGCTCGGATACGAGGAATCGTAGCTCGCATACGACATCGAAACACCGCCATACGGGCTCGCGCTGTAGTAGCCACGATAGACCACACGGACTGTAGCGGTGCTTATCCAGTACATGTCGGTATAGTAGGTGGAAGATGATCCGTTCAAATTACCTACCGGAACCATGTCCATATACTTGCCGTGCGCCACGCCTGTAATCCACTGACCGCTGTCCTTCTTGCCCTGTACCATACGGATACTGCCGTCAGGCATCCAGATGCGCCATTTGCCCTGGTTGCCGCTGTCATTCGGCAGATCCACGCCGTCCATCATGTCATACTTGTTGCCGTAGATGTCCTCGTAGCCCAGGCAGCAGATATTGTTCACCTGCACCACGGTCGCCTGTCCGTATTCGTCCCGGCTCTTATACCAGGCATACTGATGCACCAAGCCGTCAATCAGCGAATTCGTGATTTTGTTGTTGATGACATACGCTTCGTCATAGCCGATGGTATCTGTCATTCCATGGTCGGCCGTTCCACCCGTTGTCCGGTTATTGTTATGCTGACCGGCACCGCATTGTTCCTGCATGTCCCTACGCCCGTACTTTGCATAGCTCAGGTTCGCGATGCGGCTGTGCATCAGGGCATCTATCTGCTGCATGCCACGCTGCTGGCTGTAATAGTGGAAGTCCGTCCATGTCATGCTTGCCGTGGTCGAAGCTCCGGTTATGCAGGCACGCAACTTGCTGCCCACTACAGAACTGCCCACAACGGCACACAGATGTTCCTCATTGGCCACCCAATCCGGTTCCATGTCCTCTATCTTGTCGCTGTTGCTCAGCACCACGCAGTCAAACTCTGCCGTGTTCAGAATGGAGAAATGCAGGGCTGTAGCACGTTCCGGAACGTCTGCTATCAGATACATGCCGGCTTCAAATTTCAAGCCGATGGTCGGCACCACAATACTCTTCAGGATGTTTCCCTCCGCATCAGCAAACACACTGCCGATAAGCCCTGTTCCTGGAACGCTCGGGAAGCGGACACGTCTGTAACCCGACACGTCCACTTTGCACACGGAATAAGCCTTGTCCGTCGTATAGGATTCCATCAGCGTGGGCTTGCCGCTCATGATCTTGCGTTCACCCAGCCAGCCGCCCTGTGTCTCCTTGATGGCATCCAGTGTCAGTACCGTCGCGTCCGGAATCGGGGGCATTTCGTCCTCCGGATAACTGCTGTAGCAGGCGTACTTCTTGTTGTTCAAATAATCGTTGATGCCTTTGCTCCAGTAAAACGGCTCATACATCATCCAGTCTCCCTCGCTGCCGTCCAGCTTCGCCACCGTACAGTCGTTCATGTCCTCCGCATCGGCATAGAAGTTCGAGCTTTCGTCATGCAGGGGGAAATAGGTCATCTCCCCGTCCGGGTTGTTCACTTCCACCTGCTGCCCGGCTATCTCCACCTTCCGGCTCGTAGGCATCCTGGTCACCTTGGCCAGTACGCGGTGGCGCTTGGACAGGATGGCATTCACATGCCCGCTCATTTTGTACGCATTCCCGAACTTGTATCCGGTCTTGTTGTCCAGGTTTGAAATATTGGCATCGTCGGCCACGCTGTCGTCAAACTCGATCATCGTATAGGGCGGCTGCTTGATGGTCAGTTCCGGATAACGGGCGGCATACTTCTCCAGTTCCTCATCGGCCAGATACTTCGTCAGGGTCAGCTTGCCCCTCAGTCCCGAATGCCGGTCATCCACGGCACCCGTCTGCGTATACGTTCCGTAGTCGTAATACTTCTTCAGCAGGGTTCCGTCGTCTTCCCGGTCTATCTCCAGCACGAAGCGCTCCAGCTTGCCGCTGCCGTTCAGTCTGGCCTGATGCAGGCGTTCCAGCATAGCGAACCCGTCGATGCCGGGGCAGTTGGTGTAGCGGTAGCCCCGCACATTATTGATGCCTTCCAGTATCAGGCCACTGTCGGACAGCTTGGTCAGATATTCCAGGAACAGTTCCTCAATCGTGTCCGGCAGGCATAACTGCACAACGGGCGCACCGGTGGCCAGTTTCACACGGGTCAGCCCCGTACCCCTCACGTCCAGTTTCTTCAGGCGGCCCTGCCAACTCAAGTCCAAAGTAGCCACATTGCCGTTGTCCCCGTTCCGGGCCAGCCGGTTGTTCCGCATGTTCACTTCTTCCAGAAGCAGCATGCCGTTCGTCGAAGCCATGAACGAGCCGTTCCGGTAACCGCTGGCTTTCTCCACGCTCATGTCGAGTTTTACCAGTGAGGTCAGCAGACCGAAGTTGAAGCCGATTGCGAACGCATCCTCATGCCACACCAGTTCCTTGATTTTGGCTGCACCGATAATCTTCAGCGGGTCATTTTCGCCGAACGAACGGATCAGCTGCAGGGAATGGAGCACGTCCGCATCCACCACGCCGCTGTCAGCCTGTACGCCGTTACTGGTAGATAACTGCACACGGTACGGGATGGTCAGCCGGTACTGCATCGGTTTCAGCTTATAAGCCTTGTCCAGCGATGCCGTACTCTGGTAGAACTGGGCACCCAGCGTGGATACATAGCCGTACTCCACCTGCTTCAGGTCGTACCGGCGCTGGATGAAGTAGTTCCGGTGCGCTTTCAACGAACCCTTCAGACCGTAGATCTGCGGATAGGTCTGTTTCGCGCCGTCCGCACCCACCGGCATTTCGTTCAGGAACGGGTAGATGTATTTGAAGATACCGGACTTGTTGTACAGGCGCGAGCACCACTTCTTCATCTGTTCGGTGTCAAAATGGTCAACGGCCTTCTGGATGCTGAAGGCGCTCATGAAGCTGGTACCGCCGTTCACGCCCTTGGTCATCACTTCCTCCAGCAGATTGCCCATGTTGCCCAATATCAGGTTCCACAGCCAGCTGTTGTGTCCCTGCATCACGTAGGCACCGTCGCGCTTCGTCTGCCGGTTGTCGTCATACTTCCCGGTCAGGAACGACTTGTTGTCCGAACCCAGCTGGCAGTCCCCGTCGTAATAGGTTATCCACCACATCACACCGTCCCATGTCCGCACCAGCATGTTTTTTGCCAGCTGGTCCACGCCCAGGTTGAACTGCACATACAGGTAGTAGGCAGCCAGGTTGGGCAGGTTGAAATACTTCCCGGCTTCCTTCCTGAAGGTCGGGCTCACCCATTTCGCGGTCGGGAACCTGTTGCCGTCATCCTCATAGTCCACCCCGTCAAACGTGTGCGACTCCCTGTTATAGGTCAGATTCTTGCCGGCAGGCGTTTCCTTCACGCATCTGTACAGGAAGCCCATCATGCGGTCCAGGGCCTTGTACATCTTGTCATACTTGTCACCGGTGCCCAAGTGTTCCTTGATGTTCGGTTCTTCTTCGGCATCGCCACCGCCGTCGTTCCAGAACACGTCTTTCGGGTGGTTGAACTCGAAACCGCCGTCAAAGTTGAAATCCATGAAGTCCGTATGGTCGGGCTCCGTGGACGGCAGCCATCGGAACAGGCACAGGTCATTCGAGTTGTTCAGCGTCTCGATGCAGATGGGCAGGTATTCCTTCGGCCGGTCGCCGTTCGCCTGCAGGTAGTTCAGGGTGTCGCCGGTTCCCCATTGCTCGCCGCCGATAGTCTTGTCCTGACCGAATATCGGGTAGCTGTCGCTCTTCTCGTTGTTCATGTTATACTGGCCGTAATAGGTCAGATCCTCATCCACGCTCTTGGCCACAAACAGGTCACAGGGCAAGCCGTCAATGGCCGAGCGTATATCTTCCTTGCACGTATCTGCATGGTCGGCGGCATACTGTTGGGCAGGGGTCAGGATTCCCATTTCCTTCATGCCGTCATGAATGAACTTCGCACCGCCCGTGTTGGTCGTCATGGAGGAGTCGGAAAAGTCACATTTCGCACAGGCAAGTTTCGCGCCCACCGAGTTGCCCCGCAACCGGAACAGGTTCTTCTTGCCCTCCGTAGCTGTCGGGTTGCTCTGCTGCCCGTTGCCGTCTATCTCGCCGTAGGTCATCCGTGCCGTGTAACCGCTGGCTGTCTTCTGGAAGTAGAAGCGCAGGTTCTTGCGGGCATAGTTCACCGAACTGGTACCCTGAATACGCAGATATATGTCACGGGCTATCCAGTCCAGCGCCCGGTTCTCGCCGTTGTAGAATCTCACTTCCCGGCACAGTTTGTTGGCCTTCTTGTTGTTCAGCTGGGCCAGCGCATCCATCACATTCAGCGTGTCGCTCTCGCTCGGCACCTCACTGCCCACGCTGCCCGTACCTATCAGTACCAGGATCGAGTTCCGGCGCTTCTTCATCAGTCCCATCAGCTTCTCCATGCTCACCGTGTCCCCCTCGTTCAGCACGCGGTTGTCCTCATCCAGAGAGCGCACGCCCGGTTCCCCGTCGGCATCTTCCAGGTGGTTGCGGTCCACGATATAGTTGTTCAGCACCTCGTCCGAGGTCAGCGCCTTGTTATAGATGCGCACGCTCTTCACGTTCAGGTCGGCACCCGTTGACTTGAACTCCAGCTGGCTCTGGATGTTGAAGTTCACCTTGTCCAGCCACTTCGAGGCGGCACTTTCCTCACCGTTCACATAGAAGCCGATCAGCGTGCGCTGTTCGTTCGTCTGCACGTTCGGGTAGAACACATAGGTAATGCGGATGTTCGTGCCCGGCTGGAACTTCGTACCCACCGAGTCCTCATAGCGCAGCACCTGTCCGGCATCCATCGCCTCGGTCACCACACCGGTCAGGAACTTGGCCTCTTCCGGGGTCACAATCAGCCCGTACCGGTTGCCGTTGTCCAGCCGCCCCAGGCAGGTGATCAGCTCGGCGTTCGTGTCCGTCACGTTGGCCGTGCTGTATTCAATCTCCAGCGTCATGCCCACGTCACGGATGGCAAACCCCTCCGGCTTGTCTGATTCGTTAAAGGGGCGGTATCCTCCGTCGGCGGTCAGAGTCATGCCTGCACCGCCGGCCAGCAGCAGGCGGTCCTTGTGCCAGCCGCTTCCTGCCCCGTATTCGTTCACGCTCCACAGCACGTCCCGGAACTCCATGCGCTTGTCACCGCTCACCCAGCTGGCCGGGTTGTTTTCCGTGTTGCTGCGCCCGAAGGCATCAAACGTACACACGGCATCCGGTGCCAGCGTAGCTTCAATGTCGGGGTGCGATGTCGTGTTCACCTTCACCTCAAGCACGGCATCACCGCACGACACATGGTAGTCCAGTGGTTCCACGTTCACATTCGTCCGCCCGTAGCTGCCGGTCTCGCCGCGCTGCAGCAAGTCTTCCTTCACCACACTGCCCTGATTGGTCACTTTCACGCGGGCCGTGTACGCATCGCGGTCATAACCGGCATACGAAAAGCTCCATGCCGTGAACTGCTCTGCCTCCAGCACCGGGCGTTTCCATTCTCGCTGGAACCCTGCAGCCCGGTGGCTGAACATCATGCCGGCATAGGCCGTCACACCGCCGCCAGCCTTCAGCAGCGTAATGTAATGCACCCGGCTCACCACACCGGAGTTCTCATGCTGTGCGTAAGCTTCCACCACGTTCGTACCTTCCTGCATCTGCGTCAGCGGGATAGTCACGTTCTTCTGCTGCACCCCGCTGCCGGCCGAAAGACCGAGGGTAAAAGCCTGGCCGCCGTTCACACGGTAGTAGATGTTCTTATCGCCGCTCGTACCCTTGGCCGTAAAGGGGATGTTCACGTCATTCCGGTACCCGCCGTCGGACAGTCCGTTGCCCACCGAGTAAGTCGTCTCCAGCGTCATGGCCACCATGGTCACCTTGGCCGTGGCTGTCTTCATTAGCGTGCCGCCCTGGTAGGTAGCCTGCGCCTCCACCTGCACGGTATAGGCGGTGGCATCCTTCAGGTAGGGCGATGCGTCAAAGGTGTAGCTCTGTCCGGCTGTCACACCCACAAACTCCGCATCCTGGAACTCACTGATCACGGTCGAACCGCGTTTCACGATTACGCGGGCTTTCAGGTCGCTGTAGCCGTCCACCGTACCGCCACCGGCAGTACCCACGCCCACGGAGTATTTCACCACAAAGCCGCTTCCCAGTGCCAGGTACTGCTGCGAGGGAAGTCCCGCGCCGCCGCTGTCCGTCAGGTCAATGTTCACCACCACCTTGTCGTCGTCGGTGTACTTCGAAAAGCGCACCTCCTTCGAGCTCTCGCCACCCTGGTTATCCTTCTGCTTCACCGTCATCACATACTGGGTGCCGTCCTCGCTGTCCTGCACATCCACGTCCGTCACCGTACCCACCATCGCATCGAACACCGTTCCGGATGTAGGAGGTTTCGTCTCGCCGCCCACCAGTTCCTCGGTAGGGGTACGGTTTGACAGCTCTTTCTTCAGAAACGCTTCTACATCGTCCCCGGCATAGGCATGCCAGGTGCCGTCCGGCTGTTTCTGGTTCCACGGTGTTTCAAGATTCATCGGATGTTCAGTCGCATTGATGATTCCGCTTATTTTCCTTTTTGCCATAATACTGTCCTTTTATAATAATCATTCATTTATCAGTTTTACTGCTACCGTTCCATGCGTCCGACCCGTTCCACGGCTCGTCGCCTTTCCAGTATCCAAGTCCGAAACAGCTGCTTATCGCAGACCATACCAGCCTTGCCCCGGCATAGACAGCCGACAGGGCACGTTTTCCCACATACGCAGCCGTTATTTCCTTACCGCCTATGGTTATCATCGTCACTCCTCCTCATAAATCAGATACAGCGTATTCGCATCCTTGTCCTGCAGTGCCTCATAGGCTTCTCCGCTCATCACCTCATGCCGGTAGGCCAGAAGTTTCAGAGCGCCTCCCGTGCCGGTATATATCGCATCGCCCAGCAGGTAAAGCTTGTCCGGCAGGATGGCTGTCCGGTCCGCATTCATGAACATGCCGGCAGGGGGTACTCCCGCCACGTCCCAGTCCCCGTACAGGGTGGAGTCCATGTGGTAGGCAAATTTCCCGGCACCGGCCACATACACCACGCTGCCGCCCGGCTTGGTACACTTGTCAGGTAAAACGTTCCCGGTTTCCATCCATGAGGAAAAGCGTGCAGTAGCCCCGCCGACGGCTGCTGCCGTAGTCTGTTCCACCTTGGCTGCGGCATTTTCTGCCTTGGCTGCCGCTTCGTTGGCCTTGGTTGCGGCTTCCGTGGCGGCCTGGGTCTTTTCCTCCAGTCCGGCTACGGCTCCTTCCGCTTTCTTGGCGGCGGCCTCGGCACGGGCGGCGGCATCGCTCGCAGGTTTCCCTATCAGTTCCAGGGGGACGTTCACCATCTTTCCGTCCTTCTCGCCGGGCAGTGATTTCACACCGCTCAGCGAGGTGACGGTTTCCAGATCCTCCACACCGGTAGAGGACTGAAGCACACGGTCCAGCACTTCCTGAACCAGTTCTTCTTGCGTCATTTCTGCCATAAATCTATTCATCTATCAATTTTACGATCTGTGAATAACATCCTGGGGTTAGCCCGATTACAGACTCTTTTATAAGTATAGCATCCTCAGCACTGATGGATAAATCCCCGTTTGCCTGTATGAGACGCATGCACAATTCATACGAATGGATTTTACGGCTGCTATCCTTATTAGAATCACCGGATGATCGAGCACCTTCCCCATTAAAAAGGCATTGGGCTATAATATCTGTCATCAGCTGGACTTTTCCACCGACTATGAGGTCATTCCCTCTATAATCCTTAAACGTCTTGTTAAAATTCACCTTCATAACTATTCATTTTTATGACACGTTAATGATAATTCCATTCTGTACTTCTACTGTTTTACCCTTGAATCGCCCAGACCAACCATTTTGAGGAAGCATTTTATCAGCTTGTACCACACCACCACTCACCAGAATATTCCCGGAATGCACCAACACATCGCCATCGAAATATCCTGCTGAAAATGTAAATTTGTCAGGATAAGTAGGCTTCTCACGACAACTTCCATAAATACCTGCTCCACCAAATGGAGCAATACCCATGATTGCATTACTAAAATTGTTTGCCTTAGCATAGATGCAGGTATCTCCGGTCCAATAGCCGTCATATCCCAATCGAATTTCAGCATCTCCATTACTCCAAAGCATGCAATTCCTTTCAACTGTAAATGTTCCTACCTTTCCTCCGTCCTCAACAAATATTTTTCCATATACAGATGCATTCCGGCATTCCATGCTCCCGTCCTCCAGTATCCTGAAGTTTCCGTTGGCTGTCACCAGTCCCTCCAGCTGTATATGGTCGGCTGTCAGCTTGATTTTGCTCACTGGGTTGCCATGTTCGTCCGTATCTTCCACACTGACCCCAATAAGGGCCACCTTGCCGCTGGCATCTTGGGCATACAGCCCCGCACCCTCCGGCTTGATCACCAGCCCGGTTTCTTTCAATGCAGCCCCGTCCTTGTCAAAAACCGCCGCTGAAATCTTTACCAGCCGGTCGCTCTGTTCGAACAGTGTACGGTACTTATAGGCCAGTGCGTCCGCCTTGTTGGTAGAGAATACCAGCAGCGAAATGTAAATCACGCCCGTAAACGACAGCTTGAAGTCTCCCGTACCGTTCCAAAGGCCGTCCAGCGTGAACATCTTCTCGCCGCCAACGGGCAGGTCTTCTTCATGGCCGAACAGGTTGAAATTTTCAAACCCGGTCTTGTCAGCACCCACAAATTCGATTTTCAACCTTCCGGCCTTGATGACCCGGTAGCTGAAGGACAGATACACCACGCCGGGCACCCGTTCGCCCTGGCTGTTCGTCTGCCGGTACTCCGGTACCAGCCGGAAGTCCTCCAGTTTCTGCATGATATAGCTGTTCCGGATATAGGCATAAGGCACCTTGCCGTCGGTCCGTATCTCGGCATGCCCGTCCGGCTTCGTGCCGTAAGGACCGCCGTTCGCCCAGATCCAGCGTCCGCCCAGGGTGAACAGCGTAGCCTTGCTGCCCGTCTTCCATTTGTCCATGCCGTCGGCAAAACTGCTGTTGTCCAGATAGCTCTGTTCTTCGCGTATTTCCTTGCGCAAGCTTTCCACGGCTGAATGGATTTTCCCCTCGGTTATCTCAAACCGCGTCAGGATGTCCTCGCCCGTCATCAACACGAACGTACCCTTCAGCCACACGTTGTCGGCATACAGGCCGTTTCCTTTCGGCTGTTTGTCTGCCGGGAAAGCGCTGCTCTTGATGCCGTCCAGCTTCCCCAGCCGGCAACGAAGACAGCCGTTGAAGTTCTTGGCCTTCACACCGTCCAGAATGTCGATACGGGGCTGCCCGTCCTCCGTGGCCGCAATGGATATAAGGTTCTGCCGGAGCGGGTTTTCCGTGTTACCCATCAGCACGCATTCATCGCCAGCCTCCGGCTTCACCCCGCCAAACTCGCTTACCGGAACCAGCACACCATCGGCTATTACAGAAGACACCTCCACCCAGTAGGATTTGAGTTTTGTTCCGCCTGTAACCGCACAGCGCATCAGGTCATGGGCCACAAAACCCGATTCCTGCTCAAACACGATGCGGTAGTTGTCGCCCTGCTTCACCACGTCCTTGATCTTGCCGTTGGCTGCCGACACCACCAGCTGGCCGCACACGCTGCGCACCTTCTCGATCAGCAGTTCCAGCGCCACCAGGCTTTGCCGGGCAGTCACTTTGTCCACCGTCAGGTTTGTCAGTCCGGTCAGCTGGTCAATCCACAGCTGCCAGCCCTCACCGGTCAGCCCGTCCACAAACTCCGTGCTGCGCAGCAGTTCGCGGATCACGGCAGTCAAGTATTCGGCATTGCCCTCACCATCCACGATGCCGCAGGGCTTGCCGCCGGCAGCCTCGCCAAAGCTCACACCCTTCAGGAAGCGGATGGACTCTTTGGCTGTGTCCGGCTGGTTCTTGCTCAGGAACTCTTTCTGGCTGCGCCGGGCGGAAAACAGGTTGTTGTCCGTGGGCAGCGTCTTGTCCCAGCTTCGTATGATGTCCGGAAGGGCAGCGCCTTCCGTCTTTGATTTCGTATAGCTTTTCAGCGCACCGATGCTGTCCGTCACCTTGTCGAACTTGCCCACCTGCAGCGCATCGCTTATCTCGATGTCCATCTGCCCGGGTTCGTTCACCTTGCGGCTGATCTTGGTGATACGGCTCTGACGGTAGCCTTTTTCCGGGAAATACTTCCGGCTCTCCAGCTTCACCCGTCTGCCCACGAACAGGTCGATGCCGTGCTCCTCGATGTATACCGGGTCTGTCGGGGCTTTGTAGGCGGCAATGTCCAGCCAGTGGTCCCGGTTGTACTCGTCCACCGCAACCGCAAACTCCTCTTCTGCCAGCCGGTAATACTCATCCGGCATACGGATATTCCACAGGATATAGGTGTCGCCTGCTCGGGGCACCAGCTTGCCGCCCGGCAGCTGGGTGTCGTCATCGTAGGGCCAGATGGTGATCAGTTCGAATTCACGTGCCGCGCTGTCGTAGTTCACCTCAAAGTAGTGGTCATCGCTTTCTCCCAGTCCGGCAAGGTCGCCCGTCTGGAACGACACACGTTTGGTTTCTCCGGCCAGCTCGTACAGGTTGGGGTCAAAGTCCAGTTCCCCGTCCCGGAAATAATAGACGGTGAATTTGTTTCCTTCATCGTCTGCCACCTCCTCGCTGCGAACCGAGCTCACCGTACCGACCCGACGGGGGAAGATGCCGCTGAAAGCATCCTGCTCGTAATGGTCATAGATGCCATATTCCTCCACGCCCTGCTCGATGTACTTCCTGCCGCCGGGAAGCATCAGACGCGGGCTGCCGTATTTCTCCGCATCGATGTTGCGGGTCGAGCCTACCGGGAACAGGCGCGTATAGAATTTGGCCGTGTTGCTCGTATCTCTTTCCAGGGAGGTCAGCCCCTTGCCATAGCCAAGGGTGATTTCTTCCCCGTGTTCGCAGCGGCACACGTTCACAGTCTGCCCCTCAACCCACCATTCCACCTTGCCGCCTGCCTTTTCCGCGATGGCTTTCAGCGCTTCGTCGCAGTACATCCCCTCGTAGTCTATCGTGATCAGCTCCGTACCTTCCACCGTACCCGTCTTCCAGTCAGTAATGTGGCCCATGCCGT
>CEAZ01007201.1_pt1 | contig 15973 bp, 14 predicted proteins | sample 557361 | NCBI WGS metagenome assembly CEAZ01 (sample SAMEA3182074, study PRJEB8094) | gut metagenome | biome: human; feature: gut; material: Stool; isolation source: human stools | place: Canada | collected 2012-02-22 | reverse complement strand
CCTTTGCAGCATCCAGTATTATCTGCGCTTTTGGCTTGGCATCTGCCGCACCTCGCTCGCCGTATCGGCACTTAGAATTATGCGGTATTGCCTTAAATCATCACATCGCCCACCAGCATAGAGCCGGAAGGTTCGATGGCGTAAACGGTGTACTTGCGCGGTTCTGCGCGGGTACCCGGCGGCGGGGGAACGGCCAGCCGGATGCAGCCCTGTTCCGGGGTGACATAGTGGAACTGGCGGTGCGCAGTGGTGGCATGGGGATGCTCATCCAATGTGGACCACGCCAGAATGCCGCCATGTACCGGTGCTGCCTGGGAGGCAGTCTCCTGCGGAACGGGGATTTCGGCCGGGGAATCTGGAGTATCCGGTGCATCGGTGGGGGCGGCATCTTCTGCCGGAGCTTCTTCCGGCGCGGCGGGTGTAGCTGGGGCAGGCAGTGCAGCGCAGAAATCATCCGGCAGAATGTGCTGGGTGCTGCCGATGTACATGGCAAACAGATCCGGTGCAACCTTGGGCACCCGGCGCAGCCAGGCGGAGGTGCGGGCTGGGCAGCCGGGCAGGGCACCGTCCGGGTCACGCTTGCGCATGCACAGGGCGGTGTTGTTCCAGGCAACCAAAAAGTCATCCAGCAAAAGCTCGGTTTCGGTGTCAAAATCTTCCGCTGCGGCATAGGGATCCACCAACAGGGCGGCAGGCTGTGCCCCCTGGCGAAAGCCCCTTAGTGCCGCATAGCGCAGCGGCGGCATTCCAGCGGCCTGCTGTGCGGGGGTGGATTCCAGCCCCACGATCACGCCGTACCCAGCGCGTACCTCACTGCGCAGCAAGGCAAGGTTGCCCCAGCAGGCCCAGCAGGGGAACCCCCAGCACCCGGCGGCGGCGGCGGCAAAGCTTAAATTACGCTCAGCGTCAGTACTGCGGCAGTCTCGCATGGCAAGGGCAAATTCTTCGGGCAGGATATCTGCGCCCCAGCGGTTGGTCAGGCTGGCCAGGCAGATGGCAAGGTCCATAACGGGCTGCAGCGCCGGGGCGCGCCGCGCAACGGCATAGGGCATCAGGTGCAGGCGTGCGTTGATGGGCCGCCCGCCCGCGGGGATCACATCTACCGCTCGCACGCTGACCCCCACCAGGCTGACGGAAGGGGTGGTGTGTTCGTCTTTGGTATACAGGTAGATGCGCAGCTGGGCCTGGGTGGCGGTTTTGCTGTCCAGCACAAGGCTGTCCGGCAGCAGGTTTACAGCGCCTTTGGTCACGGGGGCTGCGCCTTCGCGCTCCAGATAGGGGCTCCAGCGGCCAAAGCTGGACCAGCTGGTCCAGTTGCCGTCCACCATCACGCGGGCCTGGGCTTCCACGGCAGTTCCCGGCGGGGTGCCGGCGTTCCAGCTCACGCGCAGGGCGTCAAAGGTGGGCAGCGGTACGGCGGGGCTGGTGTAGCACCCATAGGGCACATGCCCGCCGGAGACAAGGTCCAACACAATGCGCCCGTGGGCAACGGTAACGTTATCCAGCTCGCCCCGCATAAACGCTTCAGTTTCATGCAGGATAAAAGTGTTCTTACTTTCCATAGGTTCGCCGCCTTATCTGGTTGGTATCAAACGGAAGTGTGCCCGTGCTGCTCCATCAGGTCGTTGATCTCATCCTCGCGCCGGGCGGTGATGGTCTTTTCCAGGTGGAACGCTTTATCCAGTGCCGGATAGATGATCTGCAAAGCGAGGGTGCAGGGCAGCCAGAAACCCAGAATCAACACCACCGGGATGGTGTAGGGCATCCAGGCAAGCATCACGCCCCAATAGATGCAGAGCACTGCCCCGGCTGCCAGGGTGCGCGGCAAAAATCCGATCATGAACAGCGCGGCGTTTTTCAGGCGCTCCGCCTGGGGCACGCTGACCAGAACCACCTGCGCAAACAGATACAGGCAGAACACCAGCAAAAAGAAGATGCCAAGCACCATGCAGATCCATACCGAGATAGGCACGTTTTCCAGATCAGGCAGGGCGTACAGCAAAAAGGCCCACAGCCCAAGGCAAAACCCCGCCCCGGCACCGGGCAGCAGACTTTCGCGCCAGTTCTGCTTCCAGGCCATGCGGTAGGTGTGCCACCAGTAGCCGGGTTCATCGCGCAGAGCGCGCAGGATGGTATCCAGCATGCCGCAAAAAACAGGTGCGGCAATCAGCCCGCCTACAGCGCCGGACAGCAGGCACAGCGGCAGGCTGGCGGCCATAGCGCTGAACAAAACAGCGGCATAGCCGGGGGCGAAGCCCAGCACGCACAAAATACTGGCTTTATAAAACGGCCACAAATCGCGCCCCAGCAGCTCAAAAAAGCGGGCCGCGCCAACTTTGCGTCCGCGGGTTTCGGTCGCCTCCACAGCATCGGGCTGCACGGGGGGATTTTTGTCTTCCATTGCCATATTCAAAATGACCTTTCTGTGTTTTTAACTGGGGGTAAGCGGACTGGGCGGCAGTGCGCTGCCGCAGCTTTTGCAGCCCTGCTTATAATATTACAAGTTTATCATAGCGTTTTTTAGCGGGTTATGCAAGGCAGCGGGCACGGGATGGTCAAAATAATTTTACAATTCCAACATAAATTTATGGTATAATACCATTTACGTTAAAAAGATTAGGAGAGTTTTTAAGATGGCATGGGTCACAAAAGACAGCGTTGAACAGTATGAAACGCCCGAATCGAAAAAAGAATATACCAAACAGGAAAAAGCTGCCAACTGGTGGTATTACCACAAGCTGTACGTTGGCATTGCGGTCATCGCCGTGGTGCTGGTGGTGTGGATGGTGCACGATGTTGTTACCCGGGTGCGGCCGGACTACCGCGTTGGCTATGTGGGCAGCAGCAACTTGCCGACAGATACGGTAACGGCCCTGGAAAACACGCTGGCCGCCTACTGTGATGACCGCAATGGCGATGGCAAGGTGGTAGTGGAGCTGGTGCAGTATAACCTGGATTTTGATCCCGAGAGCGAAAACACCGATGCATACACCCAGATGGCTGATGTGACCCGGCTTTCGGCGGATTTATCCAGTGAGGACGGGCCTTACATCTTTATCATGCAGGATACCGATTACGCGCAGCAGTTTGCGGAAACCACCGGCGATTTGCAGTACCTGGACGGCACCATGCCCGACACGGAGAATGTGGATGAAAATGATAATGTGATCGTGGACTGGACTAAGATGGTTTACCGCTGGACGGACTGCCCGGCTCTGACCGGTCTGGATTTGGGCACCTACACCGGCCTGACGATGGTGGATGACCTCCAGGGCGAAAACCAGGACATCATGAAAAACACCTACATAGGCCGCCGCGCGTATTATACCGACAAAACCGCGCTGGAAAGCGAAACCTATGATGCCCTGTGGAACATCTTGACCGCGGGTGCCGTTTCCACCGTGGGGCAGCAGTGATGCGCTACCGCCCGGTAAAAAAGCCGGCCCCCATGCCGGAAAACCCCTACCACCGCATCTTTACCCCCATGCCAAGCTTTGAGGATCTGGTACGGAAGGCGAGGGAAGAGGAAAAGAAATTAAAAAGCAATAAAGAATAAAGAAAAATGAAGGTGTGCCTGCGGCACGGATTGAGATATCAGGCTGCGGGCACGCATAAAAGGATGGCAGGAAGTTTATGTTTTCTGAGCGGCGCTGCGCGCCGCGGTCCACCAAAATTATTCATTATTCTTTATTCACTATTCTTTCAATCAAAAAGCAGGGCTTCGGCCCTGCTTTTTTGCTTTTTTTGATGGTGCCCTATTGCGATATAGACCGTTTTATAGTATAGTAAAATATGAATAACCATGGAATGTGAGGAACCTGTCTATGGATCAGTTGCAGCAGGCCCGTGCGCAGATTGACGAGATCGACGCAAAGATGGCCGCATTGTTTGAACAGCGTATGCAGGCAGTGGGCCAGGTGGCACAGTACAAGGCGCGCACCGGCAAACAGGTGTTTGACCCGGCACGCGAAGCCCTTGTGCTGGAAAAGAATACCGCCCGCGTGCAGAACCCGGAACTTCAGCCCTATTACCGCGAATTTTTGAAAAAAGCGCTGGCGGTTTCCCGTGCGTACCAGCATGTTCTGATTGGGCAGGATGTTGCCGCCTACCAGGGGGTGGAGGGCGCGTGGTCCCACATTGCGCTGCGTCAGCTGTTCCCCTTTGCCAAGGCACAGGCGTACTCCACCTGGAACGAGGTGGTGGAAGCCGTGGAGCGGGGCGATGCTTACTGCGGCGTTCTGCCGTTTGAAAATTCCAACGCGGGCGATGTTTCCGCTGTGCTGGATCTGCTGTATGCCCACCCCGGCCTGAAAGTAGCCCGCATGTGCGATCTGCCCATCCGGCAGGACCTGCTGGCGCTGCCGGGCGCGCAGCTGAGCGAGATCAAAACGGTCATCAGCCACCAGCAGGCGCTGGCGCAGAGTGGGCCATTCTTGAAACTGCACCACTTTGCCACCAAAGCCTGGGGCAACACAGCGGATGCCGCCCGCTATGTGGCGGAACAGGGCGACCAAACCCTGGCAGCTATCGCTTCCGCCGAAACAGCCAAGCTGTACGGGCTGCAGATTTTGGCCGAGGGCGTGAACGAGGACGGCGACAACACCACCCGCTTTATCGTGATTGAAAAAGAGGGCGCCCAGCGGCAGCCGATCGCCGCCGCACCGGGGCAGCGGCTTTCGATGCTGTTTACGGTGGACCACAAGCCGGGGCGGCTGGCGCGGGTGATCCAGATCATCGGCGAGCGCGGCTTTAACATGGAAACCATCAAAAGCCGTCCGCTGCCCCATGTTCAGTTTGAATATTATTTTTATGTTCAGCTTGTCTGCCCGGCCAATGCCGCAACGGACGATTGCGCCAAGCTGGTGCATGAGCTGGAAAACGTGTGCCGCACGGTGCGGATACTGGGTGTATTTGACCTGTAAATGACGGAAAAACACGGGAGGAATTGTTATGAAATTGACCATGCAGCTTGGCAGCCGCAGCTATGATATCATCCTGAAAAGCGGGTGCCTGGCCAACCTGTACCAGTTTGCCAATGTTGCCAACCGCAAGGTGTTTATCCTGACGGATTCCGGCGTACCGGAGCAGTATGCCCAGACCGTGCTGGCCCAGTGCCCCAATGGAATGGTGTACACTGTGCCCCAGGGCGAAGCCAGCAAAAGCCTGAAAGTGTATGGCCAGGTGCTGCAGGCCATGCTGGAGTTCAACATGACCCGCAAGGACCTGCTGGTGGCCGTCGGCGGCGGCATTGTGGGGGATTTGGGCGGGTTCTGCGCGGCATCTTATATGCGCGGCATTGATTTTGTCAACTGCCCCACCACCACCCTTTCCCAGATCGATTCCTCCATTGGCGGCAAAACCGCCATTGACCTGGGCGAAACCAAAAACATTGTTGGCGCTTTCTGGCAGCCCAAGGTGGTGCTGGTGGATTTTGATGCCCTGGCAACGCTGCCCCGCCGCCACTTTGTCAACGGCCTGGCGGAGGCCATCAAGGCGGGTCTGATTGCTGACCCGGAGCTGTTTGCCCTGTTTGAGTGTGAACACCCCGAAGAAAACATTGAGCGCATCATCTACCGTTCTCTGCGCGTGAAGAAGAACGTGGTGGAAAACGATGAGCACGAGCAGGGCCAGCGCGCCTGCCTGAACTTTGGCCATACCATCGGCCATGGCATTGAGGCTGTCAAGGGGGTGCGCGGCCGCCGCACCAACGGCCTGTTCCATGGCGAGTGCGTGGCGCTTGGCATGCTGCCTATGATCGAGGATAAATCCCTTGTGCGCCGCACCCGCGCCATCTACCGCACTTTGGGCCTGCCCACCCGCACGGGTGTGGACAAAAATAAGGTGCTGAGCTATATGCAGCACGACAAAAAGAGCACGGGCAGCACCATTACCGTCATCAAGGTGCCCGGCCTGGGCTGCTGGCGCGCCGATAAGATTCCCATGACCGAACTGCCCGCCCTGCTTGGCATCAAGGAAAACGAGGACTGAGCCGATGGAAAATACCTTTGGCAATGCATTGGGCCTGACCATTTTTGGCGAAAGCCACGGTGCCGCCGTCGGCGCTGTGCTGGACGGCCTGGCCGCGGGGTTGCCGGTGGATGAAGCGTACATCGCCGAGCGGATGGACCGCCGCCGCGCCCGCGGAGATGGGCTTTCCACCGCCCGCACCGAGCCGGATGTGGTGGAGTTTTTGAGCGGTGTGGTCAACGGCCATACCACCGGCACCCCCATCACCATGATGATCCGCAACACCAACACCCGCAGCGGAGATTATGCAAAAACGGCGGATCTGCTGCGCCCCGGCCACGCGGATTACACGGCATATGCCAAATATGAAGGCTGGCAGGATGCCCGCGGCGGCGGCCACTTTTCCGGCCGCATCACCGCAGCCAGCGTGGCTGCGGGTTCGATCTGTGAGCACATTCTGGCACAGCGCGGTATTAAGGTGTATACACACATTGCCCGCTGTGCCGGGGTGGAGGATGCTCCGCTTTCCAGCTCTGCCGGTTTGATTATGGCGGAACCACAGCCAGGCCATTTTGCCCTGTTGGACCCCGAAAAAGAAGCCCCCATGCAGGCAGCCATCCGCGCAGCCGGGGCCGAGGGCGACAGCGTGGGCGGTATTCTGGAAACTGTCATCACCGGGGTGCCCGCGGGCATCGGCGAACCGTTCTTTGACAGTGTGGAAAGTGAGATCGCCCACCTGGCGTTTGCCATCCCCGCTGTCAAAGGCATTGAGTTTGGCGCGGGCTTTGCCTTTGCGGACCTGCGCGGCTCCCAGGCAAACGACCCGTTTACCATGCGGGACGGCAAAGTGGTAACGGCCACCAACAAAAACGGCGGCATCAACGGCGGCATTGCCAACGGCATGCCCATTGTGTTCCGCACGGCGGTAAAGCCCACCCCCAGCATTTATAAAGAACAGGATACCGTGGATTATATCGCCAAGGCAGATGCAAAACTGCAGATCAAGGGCCGGCACGACCCCTGCATTGTGCCCCGTGCTGCTGTGGTGCAGAACACCCTGGCAGCATTTGCCGTGCTGGACCTGCTGACCGTGCGTTACGGTACGCTGGGGCAAAAGTAATACAGCTGAAGCAAACAGAAAGGAAGCGCAACATGGAATACGGTCTGATCGGAGCCAAACTGGGCCACAGCTATTCCAAAATCATCCATGAGGCCGTGTGCGGCTATTCCTATGAGCTGCATCCGCTGCCCACGGAGGAAGAGGCCCATGCCTTTATGCAGGCAAAGGCGTTCAAAGCCATCAATGTTACCATCCCGTACAAAAAGCTGGTCATCCCATATTGCGATGAGGTGGAACCACGTGCAGCGGCCATCGGCGCAGTGAACACCGTGGTCAACCGGGATGGCAAGCTGTATGGCTATAATACGGATTATACCGGCTTTGCCTACCTGGCCCGCTGCCACGGCGTGAAGTTTGCCGGGGCTGTGGTGCTGGTGCTGGGCACCGGCGGCACCCACAACACCGTCACGGCTGTCTGCCAGGACGCCGGAGCCAAACAGGTGCTGACCGCCAGCCGCACCGGCAAGGACGGTGCCCTGACCTATGAGAAAGCCCAGCAGCACCCGGAAATCAATATCATTATCAACACCACCCCGGCGGGCATGTACCCCAACAACGGCAGCTGCCTGCTGGACCTGCATGCCTTCCCCAAGCTGGAAGCCGTGCTGGACTGCGTTTATAACCCGTTCCGCACCGAACTTTTGCTCCGTGCGGAGGAACTTGGCGTGCCCGCCTACTGTGGGTTCGAGATGCTGGTGGCGCAGGCAGTGTACGCGGCGGAGCACTTTACCGGCCAAAAGCTGCCGGAAGCTGTGATCGCTGACACCCACCGCAAGCTCAAGCGAGATCTTTCCAACGTGGCCATCATCGGAATGCCGGGCTGCGGCAAGTCCACCATCGGGCGTGCCCTGGCCAAAACGCTGGGCAAAACCTATGTGGATCTGGATGAAGTAATCGAGAAAAACACCGGAATGCCCATCCCGGATATCTTTGCGCGTGAAGGCGAGGCATCGTTCCGCAAGTACGAATCTCAGGCTGTGGCGGAGATCAGCAAGCAGACACGGCAGGTCATCTCCTGCGGCGGCGGGGGGATCAAAACACCGGGCAACGCCCGCGCCCTGCGCCAGAACGGCCCTGTGCTGTGGGTGCAGCGCCCGGTCGAACGGCTGGCAACCGGCGGGCGGCCGCTTTCCACCGGGCTGGACGCCCTGCGCAAGATGGAAGCCGAGCGGATGCCGCTTTACCGCGCAGCGTCCGATGCCGCGGTGGATAACACCGGCCGCCTGGAAAACACAGTAGAAACCGCCGTGCAGGCGTTTGAAACAACATTTGATGCCTGAACGGCACGAAAGAGGGGAACACCGTGGAAGCAACCGTTGCAGCCATTGAACCGGGCCGCCTGGCCGGAACCGCTGCCGTGCCGCCCAGCAAAAGCGCGGCACACCGCGCTGTGGTGTGCGCGGCCCTGGCCGCCGGTACCAGCCACATTGGCAATGTGGAATTTTCGCAGGATATTCTGGCCACGTTGGGGGCTGCCCAGCAGCTGGGGGCCAAGGTGGAGCGGGGCAAGCATGAGCTGACCATTACCGGCCGCGGCAATGCGGACGGTTTTGCCACCATTACCCGCCCGGTGTTCTGCAACGAAAGCGGCAGCACACTGCGGTTTATCCTACCGCTGTTCAGCCTGACGGCCCAAAAAGTGCGCTTTACCGGCGCAGGCCGCCTGATGCAGCGCCCGCAGGAAATTTATGCCCAGCTGTTTGAGCGCCAGGGGCTGCGTTTTGAACAGAACGAACAGGGCATTACGATTTTTGGCCGCCTGTGCCCCGGTACCTTTACGCTGCCGGGCAATGTGTCCAGCCAGTTCATCAGCGGGTTGCTGTTTGCTACCCCGTTGATGGAAGCCCCCAGCACCATTGAGGTGCGCGCTCCCTTTGAAAGCCGCAGCTATGTGGACCTGACCACAGACGCGATGCAGAAATTTGGCGTTAAAGTTTCGGTCCGCGCCCGCAAGGATGGCTCCGCCACCTACAAAGTGGCAGCGCCGCAGCATTATGCGGCAGCAGACATAGATGTTGAAGGCGATTACAGCCAGGCGGCGTTTTTGGCCGTGCTGGGCAGCACTGTGGGCGGCATTACGATAACAGGTCTGCCCTCCGGTTCCCACCAGGGAGACCGGGTGATCCTGGATATCTTAAAGCAGTGCGGCGCAAAGTTTGAGCGCAGCGGCAGCCATGTGACCTTCCATCGCAGCCTGCTGAAGGCGGTGGAGATCGACCTGGCCGATTGCCCAGACCTTGGCCCGGTGCTCATCGCACTGGGGTGCTTCTGCAGCGGCACCACCATCATCCGCAACGCCGGGCGGCTGCGCATTAAAGAGTGTGACCGCATTGCCGCTATGCAGGAAGAGCTTGCCAAGATGGGCGGCACGGTAAAAGCGGACGGCGATACCCTGACAATTGAGGGCTGCGCCCTGCACAAGCCCACGGCGCCGCTGAACGGCCATAACGACCACCGCATTGTAATGGCAATGGCCGTTGCTGCCCTGGCCGCAGGCCAGCCGGCGGTCATCGAGGGAGCCAACGCGGTCAACAAAAGCTGGCCGGATTTCTTTGAGGTCATCAAGGGCCTGGGGGCCCATGTAACAAATCAGGGGTGAAAGCAAAATGGACGGGATGGATAAAAACAAAACGTTTTTAATTGTGGGCCTTGGCCTGCTGGGCGGCAAATATGCCCAGGTGCTCAGCCAGAAAGGCTACCGCGTGACCGGCATTACCCACAGCCAGAGCACGCTGGATTATGCGCTGGAACACGCCTATATCTGCGAGGGCCGCAACGAAAACTTTGACGACCTGGTGCAGAACGCGGATTACATCATCTTTGGCCTGTACCCCACTGTGCTGCTGGAATGGGTCAAGCAGTACGGCCACCTGGTCCGCCCCGGCACGCTGGTAACCGATGTTTCCGGCGTAAAGCGCGGCGTGGTGGAGCCGGTGCAGCAGATGCTGCCGGAGGGCGTGGAGTTCATTGCCAGCCACCCCATGGCCGGCCGTGAGACCAGCGGCGTGGCCCACAGTGCCGAGGTAAACTTTGCCCCGGCAAACTTTATCATTACCCCCACCGAAAAAAATACCCCGGAAGCCATTGAATGGTGCCGTACCCTGGCCCGCACACTGGGGTTTGCCCGCATTAGCGTGCTCAGCCCGGCAGAGCATGACCACATGATCGGCTATGTCAGCCAGCTGTGCCATGCCATTGCCGTCAGCCTGATGTGCGCCAGCGATAACACCGAGCTTGCCAAGTATACCGGGGACTCTTTCCGCGACCTGACCCGCATTGCGCGCATCAACGATAAAATGTGGGCGGAGCTGTTCTTGTGGAACAAGGATAACCTGATTAGTGAGATCGATATGTTCAGTGATGCACTTGCCACCATGCGCCAGAAACTGGTGGATGACGACCGCGAAGGGCTGGAAAAGATGTTCCGCCTTTCCACCGAGCGCCGCAAGGCATTTGATAAAAAATAACCGGGAAGCCGGTCTGTTTTGCCGGAAGGGAGGCGGCCTTTATGCCCCGTAAAGAAGGACAGAAATTAAAGCTGCTTACGTTGTTGGAAATTTTTGTGCGGGAAACCGACGAAAAGCACCCCATCAGTGTGCCGCGCATGGTAGAACTGCTGAAAGAGCGCGGCATTGTGGCAGAGCGCAAAAGCGTGTATGACGATATCCAGACCCTGAACGAAATGCCGGATACCCCCTTTGAGATCGTGCAGCAGCGCGGCCGCGGGGGCGGGTATTATATGGTGGATACCCCGTTTGAACTGGCGGAGCTGAAACTGCTGGTGGACGCTGTGTATGCCAGCAAGTTCATCACCGCGCGCAAAAGCAAGGTGCTGATCGAAAAGCTGGGACGGTTCACCTCCCGCTACCGTCAGGAGGAGCTGGACCGCAAGGTGCTGGTTTCCGGCCGGGTGAAAAGCCAGGAGGAAAAGATCCTTTACAGCGTGGATACCCTGCACAGCGCCATCACCGCGGGCAACCAGGTGCGGTTCAAATACTGTGACTGGGACCTGCAAAAGCAGATGGTGCCCCGTCATGAAGGCCAGCTGTACACCGTCAGCCCCTGGGTGATGGTGTGGGAAAACGGAAACTATTATATGATCGCCTATACCGAAGGCCGTCTGAAGCACTACCGCGTGGATAAAATGCGCAAGGTGGAGCTGCTGCCGGATACCGAACGTGAAGGCGCTGAGGAATACGCCGAATTTGACGTAAACCAGTATATGCAGCAGATGTTTGATATGTTCAACGGCCCGGTGCGCAAAGTGACCATGCGGTGCGAAAACCGCCTGGCCGGGGCGATGATCGACCGGTTTGGCACGGGGGTTACCCTGGTGCGCAACCCGGATGGCGACCACTTTAATGTGGTGGTAAATGTGCAGGTCAGCCCCCGGTTTTACGGCTGGGTGGCCGGCTTTGGCACAGGGATCGAAATTCTGGACCCACCCAGCGTGCGTGCAGAAATGAAGAAAAAGCTGGATGAGCTGGAGGGCCTTTACCGCTGATGCAGACAGCAAAACAAAAGCTCAAACGCGCAGCACCGTGGCTGTTTTTGCTGCTGGTGCTGGCCGGGCTTGCCGCAGTGCGCGGTCTTGCCGCCAATTATGAGATCGGGTACGAGATCATGAACGGCGACTTCCAGAATTATAACCCGGTGCGCCACCTGCTGGCCGGGCAGGTACCTTATCGTGATTTTACCGTCTACCTTGGTGCGGGCGAGCTGTACAGCGTGGGCGGTTTGCTGCTGGTGCTGGGCAACAGCTTTGGCCGCAGCATGTTTGCCACAAACTTTTGCACCTGGTTCTATTTTGAGCTGCTGGTGCTGGCGGTCTGCCTGGTGGTCATCGGCACTGCCCGTGCGGCCCGCGCGGCAGCGCTGGCGCTGTGCAGCGTGTTTTTTGCCTATGTGCAGGGGGCAAACCTGCCGTTTGCCGGTCAGGTGAACACCCTGCTGAGCTATGCCGCCGCCAACGGCAACAGCGCCCGCATGATGCGCTCCGCCGCTTTAACACTGGCGGTACTGGTCATCCTGCTGGGACTGCATTTCTGGCAGCAGGATACAAGCAGGCGGCTGTTGGCCCCGGCGGTGCTGGTGCCCTTTGCCGCAGGCCTTTTTGTGCCTTGGAGCAATGATATGGGCGGCGCTGCCTATATTTCCATTGCGCTGGGGTATGGGCTGTATCTCATCCGGCTGTATCGCAGTTCCATCGGTAAAATTGTGGTGCAGACACTGCGCTACATCGTTACCAGTGTGGTGGGGCTTGGCGTTTCGGTGCTGCTCATCAGCTGGGGGCACCCGCTGGCCTGGCTGCGCCAGACCCGCGGAACCAGCGCTTACCAGACTTGGTATTACGGCAATACCCTCAGCGACCGGGTGTGCAGCGTGGCAGACCTGCACTGGCCGGGCGCGGCAGTGTTCTGCCTTGCGGCGGCACTGGCGTTTGCCATCGGTATTTTTGTCTGCCGCAGCAAACGCTCTGCTGTGTTGGCGGCCGGGGGCTTTGCCCTGACACTGGGCATGGTGCTGTGGAACCTGCTGTATGGCATGGTCAGTGCCTCCAACAATGGGCCCACGGGCGGCGCGGCGGCACTGGCTGCCGTACTGGCCCCGGCGTGTATCATCAAAGCGGTGCTGCTGGTTTGCCAAAAGGTAAGCTTTCCGCAGGTTGCAGCGCACATTGTGCCCACAGGCTGTGCGGTGCTGGGGGCCGCTGTGCTGGCCGTCGGCATGGCCGGGCAGGTGCAGACCCGCATTGGCGGGCACGAGGGCTATACCTTTGTGCCGGAGCTGGGCGGCTGGATCGGCGACCAGGCCGAAAAGCTGGCAACCGAAAAGGAACTGACGGCGGGCAAGCGGCTGTTTGGCACCTATTCCAGCGCGCTGGAAGCCATGACTGGCCAGCTGCAGCCTACCGGCACGGATTACATCATCCATGCCCTGGGGGATCGCCAACGCCTGGCGTACCTGCAAACCTTCCAGCAGGGGAATTTTGACATTGTCGTGACCCCCAGCCCCAAGGTGGCCCCGCCGGAGCGGTGGAGCCGCAACGCTAACTGGTGGTTCTACCGGGAGCTGTACCGTTACTGGCAGCCGGTGGCAAACACCTTCCAGTCCGGCGGCATGCACCTTTTCTGGGAGCGCACCGGAACCGATAACAATCTGAACGTGGAAACCACGACCGCTGCCACCCTGCAGGGAGATGGCACTGTGCTGGTGACCGTAACGGCGGCGGACGCGGATTTTTGCGGTGTGGCGGATGTAACGCTGCACTATGGGCTGGTCAGCTCTGACAGCATGGACCACCCGTTTGACCGGCAGTTCCTGCATGTGACCTGTGTGACGGAAAACGAACTCTGTGCCGCCGCGGAACGCGACACCAACCAGGGCGATTTCTACCTGCCCACCGACCGCGACAGTTACGAGGTGCCTATCACCATTTCCAACGGTGTGGGGCAAATTCTGCTGACGGCAAAATCCGGCAGCGGCACCGTGTACCCGCAGGTAAACGCAGTTGAAGTGAATGCGACGTATCAGGATTGGGAGTACTTCTTCGAGTAACGCGGAAAAAACTGCAGGTCCGGCAGCGGGAGTGGAAAGTTGTAAAATCTGCTTCAGCGCCGCAGCAAAACCGCCGTTGGTTGAAACCGGATGGATTTTATGATATACTAAAATGATTGAAATGTGGCGTACAGAGAGGGGGCAGCAGGATTGCTCAGTGAAAATCAGCGTATCAGGGGCTTGATCAGCAGTGTGATTGATATTGTGCTGCTGATTGCCGCATACCTGCTGGCCAATTTCCTGCGCTTTAACTGGCTGCCTTTTTTTGAGGAGGGCGGCGCCGGCCCGGCACTGGATATTGCCCGCAGCCCTATGGTTGCCCTGGGGTGGGCGGGCTACGCCGTGGTGATGGTGCTGCTCTATTGGAGCCGCGGGCTGTATAACCCCTCCCGCCTGCGGGGGCTGTGGCAGCGCAGCACCACCATTGCGTTCGGCAACGCGCTGGGCGTGGTGGGCTTTATGGCGCTGCTCTTCGTTTTCCGCCTGCAAAACTTCTCCCGCGGGGTCATGCTGCTGCTGTACGGGTTCAGCACCGGCTTTTTGATCTTCAAGCGGATGATCAAGCGCTGGTATGACCGTGCCCGCAACCGGAAAGGGGAGGACCTGCGCCATATCTTGCTGGTCGGCGGCGGCGATATGGCTGCCGAGTACCTGCTGGCACTCGAACATAACCCGTATTATGGCTTCCATGTGGATGGCTACCTGGCGCCTTATGCCAACCCGGACCTGGATGTGCGCTACCTGGGCGGATATGACAAAATGGAAGTCACGCTGGATGAACCCGGCATTGACGAGGTGGTGGTGGCCCTGGATGCCGCCGAGATGCACATGCTGACCCGCGCCTTTGCCGCCTGCGATAAGCACGGCACCCGCATTACCATGGTGCCGTTTTATAACGATTACCTGCCCGCCCGCCCCACCATTGATGTGCTGGGCGATTGTAAGCTCATTAACATCCGGCAGACGCCGTTTGATAATATCCTGAACGCCTTTATCAAGCGCGCCATGGATGTGGTGGGCAGCCTGGTGCTGATCGTGCTCACCAGCCCCATCATGCTGGGGGTAGCCATCGGCGTCAAGCTGTCCAGCCCTGGACCGATCATCTTTAAGCAGGAGCGCGTGGGGCTGAACAAACGCCCCTTTATGATGTATAAGTTCCGCTCCATGCGGGTGAACGCCGCCGAGGATTCGGCCTGGAGCACCAACAGCGACCCGCGCAAAACGCGGTTCGGCAGCATTATCCGCAAATTCAGCCTGGATGAACTGCCGCAGTTTTTCAATGTATTAAAAGGGGATATGAGCCTGGTTGGCCCGCGGCCAGAGATCCCGTTCCATGTAGAGCATTTTAAGGAAGAAATTCCCCGTTACCTGGTGCGCCAGCAGGTGCGCCCCGGCCTGACCGGCTGGGCGCAGATCAACGGCCTGCGCGGTGACACTGATATTGCGGAGCGTATCCGTTATGATATCTGGTACATCGAAAACTGGACCGTTGCACTGGATATCAAAATTTTGTTCCGCACCGTGTTTGGCGGCAAAATGGTCAACGATGAAAAGATCCAGTAAACAACCAAAGGAGGGCTGAGGATGAAAAACGGCAAGCCGAAGGTAGCCATTGTGCATGACTGGCTGGTGGCATACGCCGGTGCAGACCGCGTGGTGGACTGTATGCACCATGTTTTCCCTGATGCACCCATCTATACCCTCGTCTATGACGAAAACAACATGCCTGCGTGGTTCAAGGATTATGATATCCGCACCACCTATCTCCAAAAGCTGCCTTTTGCCACCAAGCTGTACCGTGCCATGCTGCCGTGGATGCCCCGCGCGTTTGAAGCGCTGGATCTTTCGGAATACGATATGGTCATTTCGTCCTGCTCTTCCTGCAGCAAGGGCGTGATCACCCGGCCGGACGCCGTGCATATCTGCTACTGCCATACGCCCACCCGCTATGTCTGGGATTTTTATTATACCTACCGCAACAATGCCAACGCGCTGGTGCGGGCGGTCATGCCCGGCCAGATGCTCAAGCTGCGCCAGTGGGATAAGTGCGCCGCGGATCGGGTGGACTATTTTATCGCCAACTCGCATTATATTGCCAAGCGCATCAAAAAATATTACCGGCGCGACAGTGATGTGATCTACCCCTGCGTGCATATCAACGAAGAACCCTTTGTGCCCAAAGAGGATTTTTACCTTGTGGTGGGCCGCTTTACCTGGTACAAGCGGATTGACCTGGCTGTGGCAGCCTGCACCAAGCTGAACAAGCCGCTGATCGTGATCGGCGGCGGCGGCGAGGGCGACAAGCTGCGCGCCATGGCGGGCCCGACC
>CEAZ01054639.1_pt1 | contig 16192 bp, 13 predicted proteins | sample 557361 | NCBI WGS metagenome assembly CEAZ01 (sample SAMEA3182074, study PRJEB8094) | gut metagenome | biome: human; feature: gut; material: Stool; isolation source: human stools | place: Canada | collected 2012-02-22 | reverse complement strand
CTCATCGCGCGGGCGCGCGCAGAGAGGGGCGATGCCCCGCTGTCCTAGCCTAAGGGAAAACGGAATAGACTGACCGACCGTTCGGCTGAGTCTGGGAAGAGGTGCCGGGCGGCGGGCGGAGCATGGCCACCGGACCCATCGAAACACATCTCCACCGTTCCTTCAACTGGGAAAACGGCGCCCCCGGGCCCCGGGAGGGGCAGCGGGGGCGTTCGGCTAGGTGCGGGAACGGCCTATTTGCTCAATGTGTTCGGCTGAGATCGGAAATCAACCAACGGTCGAAACAGCCACGCGAACGGTATGTGAAAGATTGAAAAATTTAAGGTAAAGCAGGGTGCTTTACAAACAAATACCGTGCCGTCACCGCAGGTAACGACACGGTCAAGCGTTTTATCATCAGCATCTGCCCTTAAACAAAAACCACCACAAAGGTGCCTGTCCCCTTTGTGGTGGTTGTAGTGGTTTATCGCGACGAAAGCGAACGTGTCGCTATTTGGAAAGCTCGTCGGCGAGGGCCTCGATCTGAGCACGCGAAACGTCGTTGAGCGAGCCCAAGACGGTCACCTTGTTTTGCGTCAGGGTAATGTCCTTCATACCCTCGAGCTCCTTGGCCATAACCTTGGCAGCGGCGGGCGCCCAAGAGCCGGCCTCGACAAGCGCTACCGTACGGTTCTGATAGGCGTGCTCGGCAAGCGTGTGGATAAAGGTGCTCATGAACGGAAAGATCTCACCCTGATAGGTAACGGAGGCGAGCACCAGGCGGTCATAGCGGAACGCATCCTCAACGGCCTCGGACATGTCATCGCGAGCCAGGTCAAAAATGGAAACCTTCTGGCCGCGAGCCTCGAGCGCGGACGCAAGCTCTTTGACGGCAGTCTTCAGATGGCCGTACACACTCGCATAGGCAATCGTGACGCCCTCGTCCTCGGGCTGATAGCTCGACCAGGTGTTGTAGGCGTCGATATAGTAGCCCAGGTTCTCGGTGAGCACGGGACCGTGGAGCGGGCAGATAATCTGAATATCCAGATCGGCGGTTTTTTTGAGCACAGCCTGCACAAACTTGCCGAATTTACCGACGATACCAAAGTAGTAACGACGCGCCTCGCAGGCCCAACCCTCGGGGTCCTCGATATCGTTGGCACCAAACTTGCCAAAGCCGTCGGCACTAAAGAGCACCTTGTCGGTGGTCTCGTAGGAGAAGATCACCTCGGGCCAGTGCACATTGGGGGCACCGACAAACGTTAGGGCGTGGCCACCCAGATCCAAAATATCGCCCTCTTTGACGACCATCTTGCGCTCGGGGTAGTCGGTGCCAAAGTAGTTGAGCATCATACGAAAGGCGCCCATGCTTGCCACAATCTGTGCTTGGGGATAGCGCTCCATAAAGGCGGCGATACCAGCGGAGTGATCGGGCTCCATGTGATGGATGACCAAGTAGTCGGGCGTGCGACCGTCCAGCACAGATTCGAGATTGCCGAGCCACTCATCAACAAAATCGCCATCGACCGAATCTGCGACGGCGATTTTCTCGCCCAAGATGACGTAGCTGTTGTATGCCATGCCGTTCTTGGACACGTCGTACTGACCCTCGAACAGATCGCTGTCGTGATCGTCGACGCCGATGTAGCGGATATCCTTGGTGATCTCCATCAGGCAAAGCCTCCTAGATAGCTAGATAGACAAAAGAACCCGTTTATCATAGCACTCGGTCACATGCCAGCAGCTATTTGGCAGTATCCTTACCGTTTGTTATTGGTGCGGAATATACCACTCTCGACCCGCCAAAACTATGCGCGCGGAGCCGCCGTGGTATGTCGAACGATGAGCTGGCCCGGAATACGAATGGCGACGGCTTTGCCCAACACCCCCGTTTTGGGGACTGCATGCTCAACCACCTCGCGCCCACGCTGATGTAGATCGAATCGTACGGTTGTGAGCTCGTTGTGCGCGACAAAGTCGTCAAGCGAATCATCGACGCCCACCACGCTCACGTCCTCGGGCACGTGTAAGCCGCTATCACGAAGCGCGGCAATTGCACCGTTTGCCATCTGGTCATTCGCCGCATAAATCGCCGTCATAGTACGGTCGTGCTCCGCCAGGTACCTGCCGGCCTCATAACCGCTGTTGGCAGACCAGTCGCCCTCGAGCGGCTTCACCGGTTTGATACGTTTACGCTCGAGTGCGTCTTTCCAACCCGCCCGGCGAAACCGTTCATCCACCGAAAAAGACGGACCGCCGATAAAGCGAATCTGCTCATGGCCCAGCTCAAACAGGTGGTTCATAAGCAGCAGTGAGCAGCCATAGTGGTCAGAGTCGACCGTGGCCACACGCGGATGCGCATACATGGTAACGATGACCGTGCCAATGCCCGGCAGAGGCTCAAAGGTCTCAAAGTCGGGAGCCAAGCGGCTCATACCGATAATGATGCCGTCCACCGGAAGTGCAGCCATGCGACGAGTGGCTTCGGCAAGCGAAAACTCCTCGGTCTTGGACATCTCGGCCAGCGTAATGGCGCACCCGCGCTCGCGGGCAGCACTTGCAATGCCATCGATCATCGTAAGATTGCCGAACTTGGTAACATCGTTAACGCACAAGCCGACCGAATAGTAACGACCATCGCGCAGCGAACGACCAGCATAACTCGGACGGAAACCGAGATCCCTCATGGCCGCCTGCACGCGCTGGCGCGTCTGTTCGTTGACATTGGGCAGTCCGTTGGCAACGCGCGAAACCGTCTGCTGCGAAACGCCGGCAGCACGGGCAACATCGGCCATGGAGACCGGCCGCGAAGCCGTATCGTTGGAAGGGCGCCTTGCCACAAAATCACCTTCGATTCTGTACGAGAAACCAAATGCCCCTCCTCGACGAAAATGCAGGTCGCGCTGGGAGGGCTTGTTATCTTTCGGTAATGTTAACGTACTCCACTATACCCATCAGCGGTTATACGGTGACGACAACGCTCCCTGAATACCGTTCACGGCTCATTTTCGACCGATTGCAGGAATCCAAAGAAGTCCATGGCACTCGCTTATGAGTACGTTAACATAAGGGATAAGCACTTCGATACCATGGCGTTTGCGCTCCGTGCCGCGCAAGCGATGGCGTCGTACTCGAAAGGACGCTCATGATCAATACAACTCTGTTCGGCGCCGCCCCCGACGGCGCGCCAGTAACGGTATATGACCTTGTCTGCGCAGGCGCTCACGTGCGCGTCATGGACTATGGCGCGACGATCCTCGGCATCGAGGTTCCCGATGCCTTGGGCAACGTGGCAGACATCGTGCTTGGTTTCGACCATCTGGATGGCTACTTTGACAATCCGGCGTGCTACGGCGGAACCATCGGGCCTTCGGCCAACCGCACGGATAATGGGCAGGTCGAGATTGACGGCACGGTCTATCAGATGACCCGCAACGACGGTCCCAAAAAGACCAACAATCTTCACACCGACCTTGAACACGGCCTCCACAAGCGTGTGTGGGATGCCAATGTCGACGAGATCACCAACACGGTGAGCTTTACTTGCAAGCTGCGCGATGGCGAACTGGGGCTTCCGGGCAACCGCTGCTTTACCGTGACCTATTCCCTGCAAGCCGGTCCGACCGGTGCCGCCGAGCTCACCTGCACGCAACATTGCGTCACCGATGCCGACACGTTTGTCAACATGACCAATCACAGCTACTTCAATCTTGCCGGGCACGATTCCGGCACGATTCTGGACCAGGTTGCGATGATCGATGCCGAGGCGTATCTCCCCCAGCGCGAGGATAACGTCTCTTCTGGCGAGGTTCGCCCGGTAGCGGGCACCCCGTTCGATTTCCGCGTACCCAAAGAACTCGGTCACGACATCGATGCGAACGATGAACAACTCAAGATCGCACGCGGTTTTGACCATTGCTTCTGCCTTGATGGCTTTGCCCCCGACGCCGGTCCACGTCACGCCCTGTGCCTTCAGGATTTAAGTTCGGGCCGTACACTCGATATCTTCGTCACTGCGCCCGGCGCGCACCTGTACACTGGCAACTGGCTCGACGATACAAACGCTAAAAACGGGGCCGACTACAAACCGCGCGACGGCGTTGCATTTGAGCCCGAGTTTTGGCCCGACAACAACCATCACGCAGATTGGACACACCCTGTCTGCTCACCTGATCGCCCGTTTAGCTCGACAATCGTTTATCGATTCTCAACCGTCCGTTAACCCACTCTCTTCGAAGTGCGGGGGAGCAGCGATTTGACTCCCGTTTACTCCCCCGTATCTTTTAATTCCTTTTCACTTAACGCAGCAACCCCAGCTCACGCGGGATAAACAAGAAAGGAAGACTCCATGACTACCCCCGACGAGAAGACACTTGCCACGCTCACCAAGCTGTTTGAGGAGGAGTTTGGCCCCATCGGCGACCGCCAGGTGCTCTACGTACACGCGCCCGGGCGTTCCGAGATCAGCGGCAATCACACCGATCACGAGGGCGGCCATGTTATCGCCGGCTCGCTCGATGTCGCCGTCGACGGCATCGCCGTGGCAACCGACACCAACAAGGTCCGTGTTGCCGACGAGGGCTATCCCACCTTCGAGATTACGCTCGACACGCTAGATGTTCAGGAGCCCGAAAAGGGCACGTCCGCGAGCCTCGTGCGCGGTATGGCCCACGAGATCGCAGCGCTGGGCGTTGAGCCCCATGGCTTCGATTTCGCCTTTACCTGCTCCGTCCCCTCGGGTGGCGGCCTTTCGAGCTCCGCTGCCGTCGAGGCCGCGTACGGTCGCGCCATGGAGACGCTTTGGGGCGCGCCCGCCATTGAGCCCGTCGCACTCGCCCAGATGAGCCAGCGCACCGAGAACAACTACTATGGCAAGCCCTGCGGTCTTATGGACCAGGCCGCCGTGTGCCTGGGCGGCCTTGCCTACATGGACTTTGAGGACCAGGCTCAGCCCAAAACCCAGAAGCTCGAGCTCAACTTTGAGGATCACGGCTATGCGCTCGTGCTTGTTAAGGTCGGTGCCGACCACGTGGCCGCCACCGACGACTACGCCGCCATTCCGCGCGAGATGCAGGACGTCGCCGCCGAGTTTGGCAAGGCACGCCTGTGCGAGGTAAGCGTGGCGGACTTTGACGCCAAACTCCCCGAGCTGCGTGCCAAGCTGGGCGACCGTGCCTGCCTGCGCGCCGTTCACTACTGGTACGAGAACGGCCTGGTCGACAAGCGCTGGGCAGCACTCAACGCCGGCGACATCGACCAGTTCCTGGTCCTCACGCGCGAGTCCGGCGCTAGCTCTGCCATGTACCTGCAGAATGTCGTTGCCAAGCTGGGCTCCGAGCAGCCCTCGATGTATGCCTTGGCACTGGCCGAGCACGTGCTCGACGGCCGCGGCGCCGTCCGTATCCACGGCGGCGGCTTTGGTGGCACCATCCAGGCCTTCGTGCCGCTCGACCTGGTCGACACCTTTATCGCCAAGATGAACGGCTGGCTGGGCGAAGGCTCTGCCCGTCATTACGCTATCTCTGACAAGGGGGCTTACGCGGCATGGCTGTAATGACCGACGTGCGCGAGGCCGCGCAGGGCCTCATCGAATATGCCATCCACCGATCGATGATCGGACAGGGCGACCGCATCTGGGCTTACAACACCATTCTGGAGTGCATCGGCGCCACGGGTCCCGCGCTCGACATGACCTGGGCACTCAAGACCGAGAAGATTTCGCTTGTGCACCCCGACACCCTCCCCGACTTTGATCTGGAGGGTACGCTCGCCGTGCTTTCTGAGGCCGCCGTTGCCAACGGTGCCGCCGAGGACACGGCATCGGGCCGCGACCGGATCGCCATGCGCATTATGGGTGTGCTCATGCCAAGGCCTTCGGTTGTAAACGAGGAGTTCAACGGCCGCATGGGCGTCAACGAGCCTCGCGCCGCGACCGACTGGTTCTACGGTCTGTGCTGCGACGCCGGCTACGTGCGTCGTGCCGCCATCGCGCGCAACATCAAATGGAGCACTTCCACCAACTGGGGTGACCTGGAGATCACTATCAACCTGTCCAAGCCCGAAAAGGACCCGCGCGATATTGCCGCAGCCGGTGCCGCCAAAAACACAGGCGAGAAGTATCCCGCCTGCCAGCTGTGCATTGAGAACGAGGGCTACCCTGGACGCTCCGCCGCAGCAGACGGCGGCGCTCATCCCGCTCGCCAGAACCTGCGCGTTATCCCCATCCAGCTCGACGGCGAGCGCTGGGGCTTCCAGTACAGCCCGTATGCGTACTTTAACGAGCACTGCATTGCCATGAGCTCCGAGCATCGTCCGATGCACGTCGACCGTAAGGGACTGACGTGTCTGCTCGATTTTGTGGACCTGTTCCCGCACTACTTTATCGGCTCTAACGCCGACCTGCCCATCGTGGGCGGCTCGATTCTGTCGCATGACCACTTCCAGGGTGGCGCGCACGAGTTCCCCATGATGCATGCCGCCGAGGTCTCGCAGTTTAGCGTGCCCGGCTTTGACCAGGTCAGCGGCACCGTGTTGCAGTGGCCGCTTTCGGTGCTGCGACTGCGCTCGCACGACCGCGCTCAGTTGCTCGACGCCGCCGAGAAGATTATCCTCGCCTGGCGCGAGTGGACCGACGAGGCCGCGGGCGTTATCGCGCACACGGCCGACGGCGTGGCCCATAACACCGTGACGCCCGTCATTCGCCGCGTGGACTCCCGCGGCAACGCCGGCGGCGAGATTTACGAGGCCTATCTGGCGCTTCGCTGCAATATCACGACCGACGAGCACCCGCTGGGCGTTTTCCACCCGCATGCCGAGTACCACCACATTAAGAAGGAGAACATCGGCCTGATCGAGGTCATGGGCCTGGCCATTCTACCGCCGCGCTTGGTTCCAGAGCTCGGCGCTGTTCGAGAGCATCTGCTGGCGGCCAAGGCCGATGCCAGCTACGATCTTGCCGCTGCGCTCGAGGGTGACGACCTTTGCCGCAACCACGCCGCTTGGGCCGAGGACGTCTTTGCCCGCCGCGCCGACGAGCTTACGGCCGATGACGCCATCGATATCCTGCACGAGGAGGTCGGCGTGGTGTTTGGCCACGTGCTCGACAATGCCGGCGTCTTTAAGTGGGACGAAGCCGGCCGCGCCGCCCAGCAGCGCTTTATCGACTCGCTATAGAGCACGGGCCCGAACGCTCAACAGCAGCCCGCACGACATAGCCACCTACACGACAACGGCGCCCGCCGGCAACATCGCCGACGGGCGCCGTTTTTGCGTGTAGTCATTGGGGACGTTCTTGTTCGACTAGTCGTTGGGGACGTTCTTAAACGACTAGTCATTAAAGAACGTCCCCAATGACTACTTGCGACCAAGGCAACGCCGATGTCTTGGCAACGACAGCGAAAACCCGCCAGAGCGAGCAAGGTGCCTTGAAACAAGGCGGCATTGACCTTCTGGTCATGCCGCCGCAGTTGAAAGGCAGATTGCCGCTCTGGCGGGTTTGCAGCGTCGACCCGTTACGCGGTTTGGTAAAACCGCGTAACCCTAAAGCTCCGTCACCTCAACGCTGTTGTAGATCTCGTCCCAGCGGTCCATGACCAGGTGGCCAGTCTTGGGATCCATGGCGTTGAGCTTACCGCAGGTATTGGCGGTCTTGAGAACCGTGACGTCGTCGGCACCGGCAGCAATGGCATGCGCAAAGCCGGCGATGGTCGAGTCGCCGGAACCCGTCGCGTTCACAGCCGCAATCGCGGGCGTCTTGGCACGGAACGCGTGGCCCTCATGGAAGCCCACCGAACCGGCAGCGCCCATCGAGACGACAACCCAGGGGATACCGGCAAAGCGGCCGTCGGCGGCAAGCGCCTCGCGCAGGGCATCGACATCGTCGGTCGTAAAGGACGTACCCAGCAGGCCGTTAATCTCGGTCAGGTTGGGCTTTACGAGCTCGGGCTTAGCGTCGGACTCCAGCGCAGCCTCAAGCGATGCACCCGAGGTGTCGAGCAGCACCCTGGCGCCCGCCTCCTCGGCGATCTTGACGAGCTCGGCGTAGTAGCCGGCATCGACGCCACGCGGCAGCGAGCCCGAAAGCGTCACAACGTCCGCCTTCGCTGCAAGCTCGGCGAACTTGGCCGTAAAGGCCTCAAGCTCGGCCGGGGCGATCTGCGGGCCGCTCTCCAGCAGCTCGGTCTGATTACCCTCGTGCAGAATATTCAGGCAAATGCGCGTCTCACCGGCGATGGGCACAAAGTCGTTCTTGACGCCATCGGCATCCATGAGCTCGGCCATATAGGCACCCATGTGACCGCCAAGCAGGCCGGTCGCGAGCACATCGTCGCCCAGCTGCAGCAGCACGCGACTCACGTTGAGGCCCTTGCCGCCAGCGGTCTTTTCGGGCGTCACGCGGTTAACATCGTCGATGATCAGCTTGTCGAGCTGATAGCGCGTATCAATCGACGGGTTCATGGTAACAGTCAGAATCATGTTGAACTCCTATTCCGGGGCGGCATGACCCGCCCCAAGCATACGATAACTCGTTAAAGGATCTCGATCTCAAAGCCGCGGGTGACGGTCTCCCCCGGCTTGGCCACCAGGCAGCCACGCTTGTGCTCCAGAATATCGTCCTCGTCGGAGCAGGTGGACAGGCCGCCCCACGGTTCCACGGCCACAAAGTCACCCTCGGGCTTGCTCCACACAATCAGGTATGGCATATCGGGGAACGTCAGGCGCACACCCTTGTCCTCGGTTTTCTTGGTCAGGGTAACCACGCGGCTCTCGAGCACGTCAAAGATGGTCTCCGCGAAGTCGAAGAGTTCGTGGGTAAGCGGCAGGTTCTGGCTGATCATGGGGTTCTTACTGCGATGCTCAACATCAATCAGGCCCGTCGAGGGAACGGCAGTACAGAGCTCGGCGGCCTCACGCTGCTCAAAACGGAGTTCGTAATCGTCATAGGACTCGCCCTCGTCGAGCGGGCACTTAAAGCCGGGATGACCGCCCACAAAGAACGGCATGTCCTCGGTGCCCTCATTGGACACCTCGTACGACACGGCCACCTTTTCCGAATTGATCGTGTAACGAGCAACGATTTTAAACGGATACGGATACTGCTCGAGCAGCTCGGCGTGGTCGGCAGAGCTTAGGCTCAGCGCAACCATGCTGTCGCCCTGCTCCTCGAGCTTCCACTCCTGCTTGCGGGCAAAGCCGTGACGGGCAAGCTTAACCTCGCGGCCGCCCATGGTCATCGCGCGGCCGTCACGAAGGCCGCCGCAAATCGGAAAGCAAATGGGTGCCTGGCCCGACCAGACCGAAGGATCGCCCTGCCACAGGTACTCGCGATCGTTGGCTTTAATCGAAGTGAACGATCCGCCAGCCGTGCTCAGTGCCACGCGAACAGAACCGTTATCAAGAACAAACTCCATAGGAGCCTTCCCTTTCTTACGACAGCCCGCCAAGTCAATAGGGCTGATAGAAAACAGGCCCGCGCCCCTCACAGAAACGCGAGCCGTCATTTAAGATACTGCAGAATGCCCAGGACCGCCAAAATCAAAGCACACAAGCTCAGCAAACAAACGTGTTATCGGAGCAGCTCGCCGTACCAGAACGCTTCGCAACAACAGGGGCACAACCCCACAGGCACCCTCAACGTCAGCGAGAAGCCAGCTGGCGAGGCAAAGTGCCGTGAAGCAAGGCGGCATTGACCTTCTGGTCATGCCACCGAAGCTGAACGGCAGATTGCCCGCCAGCTGGCTTCGCAGCGTCGACAGGTCCGGCGTTCGGTAGAACGCCGGAACCTCCTTAGTCGTGGTATTCGCCGCGGTCCCACTTCTCGAGGAACTCGTCAAAGAAGTGCGGGTCAGCCTGAGCCTCGGCGTCGGCCTTGTTGCAGGCATCGATCTTGGCAATCAGGGCATCGTGCTCGGGGGTCTTCTCGTAGGGCTCCTCCAGGAAGGCGAGCATGATGTCGGCCATCAGGAACTCGCCGGTGATCTTGCCGCCAAAGCCCACGATGTTGGCGTTGAGCTCGCGACGGGCATACAGGGCAGAGGTCATGTCGCGAACCAGGGCGCAGCGGGCGCCGGGAACCTTGTTGACGGCGTTGGTGATGCCGATGCCGGTGCCGCACAGGGCCACGCCAAAGTCGGCCTTGCCGCTGGCAACGGCCTCGCCCACGGCCTTGCCGTAGATGGGGTAGTGCGTACGGGTGTGGCTGTAGGTGCCGCAGTCGAGCACCTTGTAGCCAGCCTGCTCCAGGCGGTCGGCCAGATAGATCTTCTCGTCCGTAACGATATGGTCGCAACCGATTGCGATGGTCTTCTTCATCAGAACGTCCTTTCGTCTGAATTCACAAGTTGAGGTAGAAGTTCGAGTTCTCGGTGGCTCTCGTTAGGCCATCTTGTTGAGCATGTCGACACGGATCTGGTGACGGCCACCGGCGTACTGGGCGCGCAGGAACTCGCGGGCGATCTTCTTGGCGACCTCGGTGCCCACAACACCCGGGCCCATGGTGACCATGCGCGAGCCGTTGTGCTCGCGGGTCATGTAGGCGGAACGCTCATCGGAAATGTTGGCGACGACCATGCCCTTGATCTTGACGGCGGCCATATAGGAGCCGACGCCGTACTTATCGAATGCGAAGCCCTGGGAATCCTTGTGCTCCAGCAGGTCCTTGGCAACGGCGGTCGCGGAATCGACAAAGTCCGCGGCAGGGGTCTCGGAATAGTCGACGACCTCGTGACCGTCGGCGATGAGCATCTCCTTGATGGACTCCTTCATCGACATACCGTCGGCATCGGAAGCGATTACAACCCTCATGACATCCTCCTTGAGAGATACGCAGGTGCGTAGTTTCTGTTTGGAAGTGTTGAATCGCGTTCAGGTCCGGGCATCTGAATGCGCGGTTCTTCACTGTTCATGTTTATTTGAACACATTCGAACATCGACTGCAACAATTAATTGTTTATCTTTGTTCTTTTTTGAACAAATACCGTTCACGGATGATTGCTGACCGTTTGGGCCCGGCGCGGACGGAGTGACCACGTATTCAACAAATAAAATAGCGGCCGAAAACGCATCTCGGCCGCCCCTCTTACGGTTGATCTTCCAAAGATCGCTTTGCCGCCTACTCAGACTGCCCGCTCTTCTTGGCATGTTTGAACGGAGCACCCAAGAAACGACCCGTCAGATAGTTCGCGGGACCTGAGACATCAATCCCCAGCAGCACGTGTCCCAGCCACAGGAATGCCGCAAGAACCAGCAGCGGGACCACACACGAGGTGACGATCATCACGATGACGCCCTCGATCAGATCGGTCACCTGCTGCACGATCTCGTCGGTCATCTGCTTGGCACCGCTGGTTACCGACGTGACCAGGCTCGAGGCCCCATCAGTCAACTGCTCAAGTACGTTTTTAGACTCCGTGGCCTCGGACTTTTTCTTACTTGATTTTGAGCTGGTGTCGCCGGACTTCTCCGTAGCTTCAGCCGTCTTTGCAGCATCGGTCGCCTTTTCCTCGGCCTGTTCGATACTTACGCGATACGTTTCGTCGACCTTCTGTGACACCCATACGCTCGCGGGCACCAACGCCATGCCGATCATGGCAACCACCAGCACGCGTGTCGCCACGCGGCGCAGGACGGCGCTCGTGCTCCAGCGCCCGTGAATCCCAAGCGACACCGCAAAGAGCAGGAACGAGAACGGGATCAGGATGCCCAGGCCAACCGACCACAGAATAGTCAAAAGATATTTCTCTAGGTATAGCACGGCAAGCACGATGCCCAAGTTGCCCGAAAGCTGCGCGAGGTGCTCGGCAACCGGCGTTCCCGTATCACCCGGCAACGCGGTAATGCCCGCAGACAGCGCTACGCACGAGGTCGTGAGCGCCAGTACGTTACCTTTCTTTTGATCGATGACCTCGATGGTGGAGTCCCAAGTTTTGGTATCGGAGAAATGCGGGCGCGCGACAAAGCCCGACAGCAGCGCCAGCACCACGAGCGCAACGATAAAGCCAATCTGCAGCTTTTTGTTTGCGCACACCACATCGGACAGGCTGGGCTGCAGCTCGGTTACCGTCGTGTGCTCAGTTATCTGGACAGGACGCCCATGAGCCATCTCGTGCGCATCTCTTTTTTGAATTGATCCGTTGTCCGGCATTTGGATACCTCCTCAGTCCGGCGTTTAATGCGAAAGGAAGTATACCCACCGAGCAAAAATCGAACGGGTGGACGAACGGAGCGCACCAAGACTGTCCCCAACGACTAGTCGTTTAAGAACGTCCCCAATGACTATCCTACGGTGGAATAGGGATTGTTTTGCGCCCACCGGCCCCTATTCAGTCCCTATTTCACCGCAACTTGGAGGAGGACAGAAAAAGCCCTGCTGCGGGTAGCGGCAGGGCTTTTGGAAGGGGACTTGGTTGTAAGGGCTCGTTAGGCGAGCTTGGCCTCGAGCTCGGCGATGCGCTTGTAGGCATCGATGGTAAAGCGAGTCTGCTTCTCCAGGATCATGGTGGTCATGAGAGTGTCCTGAGCATGGGCCATGATGAAGGTCATCTCCATCTCGCCACCGCCGGCCTCCTGCGAAAGCAGCTTGGTCTGTGTGTCGTGAGCGCCGATGAGCGCATCGCTCGCATCCTTGTGCAGCTGCTCGGCCTTCTCAAAATCGCCCTCGCGAGCAGCATCGAGCGCTGCAAGCAGATCAGTCTGGGCGTCGCCCGCGTATGCGACAATCTCGAATCCAACCATCGAGATTTCTTCTTTGGTTGCCATATTGCGTTCCTTTCACACATGAACCAACGGAAAGCATCGCGTCCGGGCATACGCGCTGCGCTGTGTATGACTGAAACAATAACATTCAAACAAAAAGGAACAATGCAAAACGTTATTTCAAGCCGCGAACGGTATTTTTTCACCCGTGAACGGTTTTTAAACTGTTGTGAACAATATCGAACATATCGGTTGACAAGCAAAACAGATCCACTCACCAACCAAAGTTTCTCGCTGCTCTAATCATGTCAAAGCGAGAGGGCGAGCAACGGCTTCTATGTTCACGCCCGTAGGTCTTTCACGCTGGAACGCTCAATCAGCACGCCCGACACAAGCGTGCGACTTCTTGAGCTCGGAGCCTCAAGGCCTGCAACGACTTCGTTGAGCGCACGAACGCCCAACTCGCGATGGCGAAACTTAACAGAGGTCAAAATCGAATTAGGTATCGTTTTGTATAGCTCGTCATCAAAGCCGATCACGGATACATCATCGGGCACACTCAGACCCTTATCACGCAGAGCCATCATGACGCCGTTAGCCATGCAATCGTTGGCGGCTAGGACCGCCGTGCAGTCGGGTTTATCGGCAAGCACAAGGCCTGCAGCATACCCGCTATCCGCGTTCCAATCGCCTTGCAGAGGTTCGGGCGGCTCAATGCCGTGCGCCTTGAGGGCCGCAAGCCAGCCTTTCATACGACATTGACTCGACAGCGACTCTTTCTTACCAGAGACAAAGTACACGTTCTTGTGCCCGCGATTCAAGAAGTACTCACACGCCATGCGCGCACCACCTTCCTGGTCGTCACTAACCGTAGAACACGTGGGATGCTCTATAGACGTAATGATCACCGTCTTGAGGTCTCTCGGCGCCTCAAAGGCATCAAAGTCATCGACCATCTGACGCAGGTTGAAGATCATGCCATCAACAGGCAGCTGCGACATCCTGCGCGCCGCATCGGCAAGGGTCATCTTCTCCCCTGCGCACTTCTTAATCATCGTGAGCGCAAAGCCGCGTTCTTCGGCGGCATCGGCGATACCGTCAATCATGTCCACGGCACCGCCCGACAGGTGAAACAGCACGACGCCGATGCACCCGTAACGGCCCAACTTGAGCGAACGCGCGGCAAAGTTAGTTCGAAACCCGAGCGCCTCCATTGCCGAATGGACCTTATCGCGTGTCGACTCTCGCACGCTATCGGGCTCGTTGATCACGCGCGACACCGTCTTGAGAGAAACACCCGCGGCAATAGCCACATCGTTCATCGAGACATTTTTCTTGTCCATCGTTGTCACCGCTTCTCCAGTCGGCTTTGTATCACTTGTTTTTTGTGTTCTAGCATACACTACCTGCTCGACTGACAAATCAGCCGTTTACCGGACAATATCGACCGTTCACCCGTAAATCCTTGTTGCCCCTTCTGCAATGTCTTACGTTGTCATCAACGAAATGACAACTTTGTCATTTCAGAACACCTTCCTTACCCAGGGAGGTTCCGGGCAGTCCTGACCATCCATCGACGACCAGTTCCATCCACATGCATCGCGCATCAAGTAGCAAAGGAGCTCTATGGACGCCATCGTAAAGATGCTCGAAAAGCATCAACCGTTCTTTGAGAAAATCTCGAGGAACATCTACCTCCAGGCCATCAAAGACGGATTTCTTGGGTGCATGCCCATCGTCCTCACCTCTTCGATCTTCCTGCTGATCGCCACCCTTCCCGGCGTCGTTGGCATCACGTTGCCCCAGCCGCTCACCGACTGGTGCAACAAACTGTACAACTTCACCATGGGCGTCATGGGCATCATGGTTGCCGGCACTACGGCCAAAAACTTCACGGCTTCCATGAACCGCCGCATGCCCGCCGGTAAGGTGCTCAACGACGGCTCCACCATGGTTGCCGCCCAGTGCAGCATGCTGCTGCTCGCTCATATGACCCAATCCGCTGTCAAGAGCCACAATGGCCCCGCCGACCGCTTGCAATCGGTCGGCGGGGCCTGCCGTTGAACCCGTCCCGGTCCGCCCCCGGCATGTCGTCGACGCCTTCGGCTCAGTCTCATATCCGCGGATACCGCTCTGGCGGCCCGCAATCCTCTCCTTCGGCGGGGGTTCCCAAGTCTGTCGACGCGAATGCGGCGACCGCCGCGCGCACAGCGAGAACGGGGGTATCCCCGAAGGCTGCCCGGCTCGCCGGGACGGGGGCTATGTCTCTTCGCCGGCCTCCCGGCACATCATGCCGAGGGCCCACAGCCACCTCACGAGCTCGGCGGCGGTGGCGGCGTTCGCCTTCGCCTGGGGCATGCCCCTCTCGAGCATCTCCTCGCGTCGCCGGAGCAGGCGCTCGGACCCCTTCCTCCCGTGCATCCTTATCTCGAGCGGGACTCCGGAGCCCTTGGGCATCAGCTTGGGCTGGTGCCCGGCCTGGGCGTAGCGCCAGGACCCCTCGACCGCCAGCCTCCTGACGAGCGCGTTGCCGGCCCCGCTGATTCCGCCGAGTCGCACGGAGTCGGCGCTCGACCTCTGCTTCGGGGCGAGGCCGAAGTAGGCCGTCACCTGCCTGCCGGAGCGGAACCTCGAGAAGTCGCCGACCTCGGACGCGAAGGCGGCGGCGAGCACGAACCCGCACCCCTTGATGGACTGGAGCGCCTCGACCTCGGCCGAGAGGGGGCCCGCCGCGACAGCGGCCCTGTACTCGGCGAGGAGGGCCTCCCTTGCCTCGTCGGCCGCCTCGACCTCGTTCCTCAGCGCCGCCAGCGCCCGGATGCCGCCGTCGTCGGCGGGCCGCACCTTGTCGAGCCACCTGAGGAAGCCGTACGTCCAGTACTTTCGGGGGTTTCCCGCCGGCGTCGTGCCGCCGTAGACGTGGCCCCGGCGGGCGAGGAACGCTAGGAGCCGCTGCTTCGCCGCCGCGAGCCTGGCGGTCGCCGCGTCGTGGGCGGCGGCGAGGTCCCTGAGCCCCTCGATCTCGGGGGACGGCACCCATACCGGGGTGACGTCGTGCGACAGTATCGCCTTGGCCATCCTGGCCGCGTCGTTGCGGTCGTTCTTGGACGAGAGGTCGGCCGCTGACCTCGGGACCTTGGAGACGGCCGCGACGACGCAGTCGACGCCGAGGGCCGACAGCTCCCTCTGCGGCGCGAAGCCGAGGTAGCCGCTCTCGTAGGCGGCGAGCGACGGGCCCGGGAAGCCCGACATCCACTCTGCGACCTCGCCCCACGGGTTGCCGCGGAACCTCCTCGCCACGGCCTCGCCCGTCTCCGCGTCGAGCGCGCAGACGGTGGTGGACCTGAGGTGTACGTCCATTCCGAAGGCGGTAGAATATCTAGGCACGGGAGCCTCCCAACCTCGTTGCGGCGCGGCTGCGCCTCTGGCACTTCAACAACATTGTCGCAGCCCCGACCCGCGGTCACGAGCGGGGGCTCCTGTCGTTTCCGTGCCCTCGGATTGGGTCATAGTGTCTGTC
>CEAZ01020065.1_pt1 | contig 16381 bp, 8 predicted proteins | sample 557361 | NCBI WGS metagenome assembly CEAZ01 (sample SAMEA3182074, study PRJEB8094) | gut metagenome | biome: human; feature: gut; material: Stool; isolation source: human stools | place: Canada | collected 2012-02-22 | reverse complement strand
CCCTTATAGGTCATGTAGCAGTCAAGCTTGGAGACGACCTCGAACGGCGCGTGCATACTCAGCACGGGAACGCCCGCATCGATGGTGTCAATATTGCGGTTCGCCATGTACTTGGCTATCGTTCCGCCGCCGCCGAGATCGACCTTGCCCATCTCGGTAAGCTGCCAGATAACGCCCGCCTTATCGAACAGGCGGCGCAGATACGCGACTACTTCGGCCGAAGCGTCGCTCGTCCCGGACTTGCCGCGCGCACCGGTGAACTTGCAGATACCCATACCATAGTTGAGCTTTGCATCGTTGCTCTTCTCGTAGGCCTCGGGGTACAGCGGGTCAAAGGCCGCGGTCACGTCCGCCGACAGGCAGAAGCTGTTCTCAAAGCAGCGGCGCACTTCAACACCCTGTATCGCGCACAGATCCTCCATGAAGCAGTCGAACGCCGCGCTCTGCATACCGGTCACGCCGTCGGAGCCTATCTCCTCCTTATCGGCAAGGATGCACACGCAGGTACGCTCAGGCTCCTTTACGTCGAACAGCGCCTTGAGCTCAGCATATGCGCAGACCCTGTCGTCATGGCCGTAGCCGCCGATGAGCGATCGGTCAAAGCCGATCTCGCAGACATCGAAGGCCGGAACGGCTGCAAGCTCTGCCGAGAGGAAATCCTCCTCGATGATGCCGTACATGTCATTGAGAGTTGAGAGCACTGCAAGCTTGACCCTGTCCTTGCCCTCGCCCGCATAGGGAACGGAGCCGATGAGCAGCTGGAGCCCCTCGCCGGTAATTCCCTCGGCCATCGTCTTTTTCACCTGTTCCTGCGCAAGATGCGGCAGCAGATCTGTAATGACGAAGCGCGGCTCATCCGGCTCTCTGCCAATGCAGATATCCACGACAGTGCCGTCCTTGAGCACGGCAACGCCGTGCAGCTCAAGCGGGATAGTGACCCACTGGTATTTCTTTATCCCGCCGTAATAGTGCGTGCGGAAATAGCAGAACTCGTCCGTCTCATACATTGGGTTCTGCTTGAGGTCGACGCGCGGCGCGTCGACGTGCGCACCTGCGATGACTGCGCCGCCTGAGAGACTGTGCTTGCCGATAACGGCGAGGATAAGCGCCTTGCCGCGGTTGCAGTAATAGACCTTCGTGCCGGGGCGCAGCTCCATGCCGGGGCGGAACTCAACAAACCCGTTCTCCTTCGCCATGGCTATCGCGTTTGCGACTGCCTCACGCTCGGTGCGGGAAGCGTTCAAAAACTCCATGTAGCCGCTGCAGTAGTCCTCAACAGCAATATGCTCGGCGGCGTCTATCAGGTCGTAGCCGTTCTTCGGCTCATAAAAAAGCTTGCTTTTGATTTCATCCATTGCTGAACATCTCCTTAAAAAGCTGACGGCAGTCATTTCTGAAGCTGTCCATGTCAGCGTTATTGTACAGTGTGTGATCGCATTTTTCAGCGTAATACGCATCGTCATGCTGGGCGGCGATGCGCATTAATGCGTATTCCCGCGTTATGCCGTCACGCGCCATGATGCGCTTTACGCGGTTTTCCTTATCCGAAAGGACTGCCACAGTCTTGAAGCAGCGCCTGTTCGTGCCGCTCGAAAACAGTTCTATGGCGTCTATCGCGGCAAGCGTACCGCCAGACATGGCAAACTCACGCAGCCTGCGCTGAAGCTCAATACCGACATACTTATGCGTAATTGCGTTTAGATCACCGAGCGCCGCAGAGTCCGCGAAGACAATCGTGCCGAGCGCTTTGCGCTGAAGCTTGCCGTACTGCACCGTATCCGGAAAGCGTTTTTCGATTTCACCCAGAAGCTCCGCGCTGCTCTCAAGCAGCTCATGGTAGATCGCATCGCAGTCGAGCACGAGCGCGTCCATGGCTTCAAGCTCCTGCAGCGCAGTCGTTTTCCCGCAGCCGGTGCCGCCGGTTATGCCGACTATCTTCATCCCGCCGACGAGCGCATCAGTGATATCCTCGGCAGGCAGCGCACCCTGACGGAGGATGCGGTACGGGGTCTTACTCATGTCTATTATTGTGGACTCACGGCCAAGGCCGCATCTGCCGCCGTCGATAACTGCATCTATTTTTCCGTCAAAATACTCAAGTACCTTACCGGCGTCCTTGGGGCTTTCCTCGCCAGACGGATTCGCCGAGGGTGCGGCAAGCGGAAGGCCGCAGTCACGCAGCAGCTCAAGGGTAAGCAGGTGATCCGGGCAGCGCAGCCCGACAGTCGAGCCGCCCGCCAGAACGATGGACGGTATCTCGGATTTGGCCTTCAGTACGATGGTCAGCGGCCCAGGCCAGAAGCGGGCGGCAAGAGTGCGCGCCTGCTCAGGAACGTCGATACACAGTGCATCCATGGCTTCGCTGCCGTGAACCATGAGTGACAGCGGCTTTATGGCCGGGCGACCCTTGACCTCATATATCATGCCCACTGCCTGCTCGTTCAATCCGCTGCCGGCAAGGCCGTACACCGTCTCCGTCGGGACGGCAACAAGACCTCCGTTTTTGATTATTTCTGCGGCACCTTTCACGGTGCCTGAGAAAACCTGCGTTTTCATTGCTATGCCTCCGTTTGCGCCTGAAGCTTTGCCGCCTGGTCGGCGGTAACAAGGCAGTCGATAAGCGGGTCAAGGTTCCCGTTTATTATGCTCTGGATATTGAAGTTCTTATTGTCCCCGCTGAGACGGTGATCCGTCACTCGGTTCTGCGGGAAGTTATAGGTGCGTATACGCTCACTGCGGTCACCCGACCCGATCTGACTCCGCCGCTCGCTGGCGACTGCCGCGTGCCGCCGCGCCTGCTCGGCCTCATAAAGCTTCGAGCGTAGTATCTGCATGGCGCGATCCTTATTCTTATACTGGCTGCGCTCATCCTGACACTCGACGACGGTTCCGGTAGGGATGTGTGTAATGCGTATCGCGCTCTCCGTCTTGTTGACGTGCTGACCGCCGGCTCCGGATGAACGGTAGGTGTCGATCTTCAAATCATTGGGGTTAAGCTGGAAGTCGACCTCCTCGACCTCGGGCAGGACGGCAACCGTCGCGGCCGAAGTGTGTATCCTGCCGCCGGACTCCGTGACCGGGACACGCTGGACGCGGTGTCCGCCGGCTTCAAACTTGAGCCGCGAATACGCGCCGTCCCCCTCGACGACGAAGCTTATCTCCTTTATGCCGCCAAGCTCCGTCTCGCTGACGTTGGCAACATCGATCTTCCAGCCCTTGGATTCGGCATACATCGAATACATCCGGAACAAGTCTGCCGCGAAAAGCATACCCTCTTCCCCGCCGACACCGCCGCGTATCTCCATGATGACGTTCTTCGCATCGTTCGGATCCTTGGGCAGCAGCAGTACCTTTATCTCCTGCTCGAGCCGCTCCTTATCCGCCTTGGCCTGAGAGTATTCCTCCTGCGCAAGCTCGCGCATCTCGCTATCGTCCATGAGTTCAAGCGCTTCCTTCATCCTGGAATCGGCCTGCTGATACTCGGTATACGCGGTCACAATGGGCTGAAGCTCACGCGCTTCGCGCTCATATTTAGAATAGGCTGCCGGGTCAGAGTAGGTAGACGGCTCCTCCATTCTGGCGCAGAGCAGCTCATACTGCCGCTGAAGCTGTTTAATACTATCGAACATGTGTCACTCCGATAATTGGATTTTACAGATTATTTTACCACAGGCAAGGGATAAAGTAAATGTAGAACATTGCTTTCATAAAATCGTCAAAATTAAATTTCCATTTTTGCAAAGCAGCCGGGCAAATAGTATGGTATAATAAGGTGCGCAAAGGGGTTTGAGTCTAATACTTTATACCAAAAGGAGCATCATTCACCATGAAAGGGACTGCAATTTATCATTCGCCGGTGGGTGACATTCGGCTTGAATACGAGGACGGTGCGGTCACAGCGCTGAAAAACGCCGGCGCGGATGTAAAAGCGGACGCGCCGAACGAGCTGACGGAGCTGGTGTTCCGGCAGCTGGACGAATATTTTGTGGGGACGCGCAGGACATTCGATTTCCCGTACCGTCTGCATGGAACGCCGTTTCAGCAAAAGGTCTGGGCGGCGCTGCGGGATATCCCCTATGGAGAGACGCGCAGCTACAAGGACATTGCCGAAGCAATCGGGCGTCCGAAAGCGTTCCGCGCGGTCGGCATGGCAAATCACGCAAACCCCATTTTCATCGCGATCCCCTGCCACCGCGTCATTGGTGCAAGCGGAAGTCTTGTCGGTTACGGCGGCGGGCTGGAAATGAAAAAAGCTCTGTTGGAGCTTGAGGAAGCCAACAGCAAATAAACCGGGTGCGGCACAAATGCCGCACCCGGTCAGTTCATATATAGAATCACTGCTGGTTTACATAACATCTATCCCGCTCAGCCAGCGGCGCATCATGTCATAGATATGGTTGCCTGCCATGCGGCGGATGAAGCTGCGCGTGCGCATAGCGCCCATGTGCAGCTCCTTGACAAAGGTCTCGCCCTCGACCGCGAGGGAGACAAACACCGTGCCGACCTCGTGCACGCCGTCGCCGTCAGGGCCTGCAAGCCCGGTCACGCCGACGCCTATATCTGTCCCCAGCAATGTGCGGACATTCTCGGCCATTGCTTTCGCGACCTCGTAGCTCACCGCGCCCTTTTCCTCAATAAGCGCCGGGTCGATGCCGAGCAGCTTCGCCTTGGCTTCGTTTGTGTAGGTCACAACGCCGCCCTTGAAAAACGCGCTCGCTCCGGGCATATCGGTAAAGCGCTTTGCAAGCTCACCGCCGGTGCAGCTCTCCGCGGCGGAGAAGGTCATGCCCTTCTCGCGCAGCAGCTTTATGACGCTCTCTTCGATGCACTCTACGTCCACGCCGTAGACCACATCGCCGAGACGCTGCATCACGTGCTCCATCACAGGGGCGATCATTTCCTCGGCCTCTGCCTCGCTCTTTGCCTTGGCGGTTATCTGGAGAAGACAGTCGCACTCCTTGGCGTAGGGCGCCATGGTTGGGTTCGTCATGCGGTTCATTTCCTCGGCAAAGATATCGTCGACCGAGCTTTCGCCGAGACCGAAGATGCGCACCGAGTGCGACACGATAAGCTCCTCCGAAAGCTTGCGCAGGTACGGCAGCGCGCTCTCGCGGAACATGGCGTTGCACTCCTTGGGCGGGCCGGGGATCATGGCGACGATCTTGCCGTCCTTCTCAAAGCCGCAGCCGGGAGCAGTGCCGCAGTTATTGTGGAACACCGTGCAGCCCTCCGGGAGCATGGCCTGAGTGAAATTATTGTCGGTGAACTTCTTGCCGTAGCGGATATAGTCATACAGTCCCTCGCGCTCTGCCTTGTTCTCGACGAGCTTCAGCCCGAAGGCTTCGGCGAGGATCTGCTTTGTGAGGTCATCGCAGGTGGGGCCAAGGCCGCCGGTCGTGATGATAATGTCCGCGCGGCTCTTCGCCGTCTCGACGCACTTACGCAGCCGCTCAGGGTTATCGCCGACGACGGTGTGGTACTTCACGTTTATGCCGATCTTCGAGAGCATTTCCGAAATGTCCCGCGCATCGGTGTTCGTCACATGGCCGAGCAGCAGCTCGGTGCCGACGGAGATTATCTCAGTATCATAGCTCTTACTCATGATCCAGTTCTATCCTTTCGATTCCCTCTATCGCCTCGGCAACGAGCGCATCGACATCCAGCTTCGACTCCGCGCGCTCGACCTCGCTTATCTTCGGGCGCGTCCTCGGATGGCGCGGGGTAAAGACGGTGCAGCAGTCCTCATACGGCAGTATGGACGTCTCAAAGGTGCCGATCTGCCTTGCGCGCTCGACTATCTCCTCCTTGTCCATGCCGATAAGCGGCTGGAGTATCGGCAGAGTCATGACAGCCTGCGTGGAAGCCATGGCCTCCATGGTCTGGCTTGCGACCTGACCGAGGTTCTCACCGGTGACGATGGCCTTGGCGTTGCTGCGCTGGGCGATCTGCTCGGCGATACGCATCATGAAGCGGCGCATTATCAGCGTGAAATACTCCTCAGGGCACTTGTCGCGTATCTCCTCCTGAATGTGCGTGAAGGGCACAACCTCCATCGTCATCTTTCCGCAGTACTCGGTGAGCAGGCGGCCAAGCTCGACGACCTTATCCTTCGCCTGCTGGGAGGTATACGGGAAGGAGAAGAAATGCACCGGGATAAGATGCACACCGCGCTTTGCAATCATGTAGGTGGACACGGGGCTGTCGATGCCGCCGGAGAGAAGCGTCACTGCGGTGCCGCTGCATCCGACCGGCAGTCCGCCCGCGCCATGTACCGGCATGGCGTGTACGTATGCCGCAAGGTCGCGAACCTCGATGTGGACAACAAGCTCCGGATCGTGCACATCGACCTCGATATCCTCATAAGCGTCGCTCAGGGCATTACCGACGTACTGGCTCAGCTCGATGCTCGTCATGGGAAATGCCTTGTCGCTGCGGCGCGTCTCGACCTTGAAGCTCTTCGCGCGCAGCATATCCTCGCGAAGATACTCAATGGCGAGCTTTGCTATCGCGTCCTTGTCCTTTTCACAGGCCGCGGCGCGCGTCAGGCTAATCACGCCGAACACCTTTTTGAGCGCCTCGAACGCGGTATCCATATCGGCTCCGTCCTCGCCCTCGACATAGATTATCGACTGAAGGCAGTAGACGCGGAACTTACCTATCGGTGCAAGGCGGCGGCGGACGTTCGCCGTCAGCTTCTGTTCAAAGCTTCTCCTGTTAAGTCCCTTGAGGACTATCTCGCCCAGTTTGAGCAGAATTATATCATTCATCTGTACATCTCCTTGGTTTTCAGACAGTAAATTATATTTTAGCATACTATACCATCAGTTGACAAGAGCACACACGGTTTTGACGGGCAGAAAAACGCCACACAAAAGTTGACAATGCCGGTAAAACGGACTACAATATCCGCATTCTGTAATAGAATGTCGAGATCAGAAAATGATTGAATATCTTATTGTGGCACTCGCCGCGCTTATATCCGGCATCGTTCAGGGCAGCTGCGGCTTCGGCGCGGGGATAATCCTGATGATCGCACTGCCGTCGGCGTCAGCGGCATATTGAATCTGCTTGGGTTATAAAATTGGGTCAAAAAAATTACCGTCCCGCGGGACGGTAATTTTTTTGTTTATTTACTTCTTGTTCTTCTTATTCTTGTGAACGAGCACGAACACGCCGCAGCCGATGATGATCGCCGAGCAGGCCATGATGCCTATCCACAGACCGATGTTGCTCTCATCGCCGGTCTTGGGCGAGGTGCCGGCTCTGAAATCCTCCAGCTGGGTCACGCCGGTGGTGAAGTCCACCTGCACACTGTAAGTCCCGGTCGGACGGTTTCTGAGGAAGGAGTTGGAGATCGTGATGACAGCATAGCCGTTCGCGTCCTCTTCGACCGTGTAGTAGCGCGAGCTTATAAGATCGGTGCCGTTGGCGTTATATACGTGCAGGCAGCGGTAGATAGTCCTGGCCTTGACCAGCTCGTCATAGTCACCGTCGGTGTATATCGTGAGAGTCCCGTTGGAGTTCTTCTGGAAATACGCGCTGTTTGAGATTCCGGTTATCCTCGGTGCGGGAGCAACCTCTACGGTGTAGGGATAAGCATCCTTAGTTTCGGGATCGGTGTTCTGCGCGGGGATATACTTCGTAAGGCTAGCTGCCGTGCCGGTGAGCTTTCCAGTGACCGGAACAAGCGCGCACTGCTCCTGCGTTACCTCGTCGCCGAACACGCCGCCGGAGATGGAATATGTGCCGCTGCCGGTGTGCGTGCGGTACCACCCGCTGCTTATCTCAACACTTGCGTTTGCGCTGACAGTGATGACGTCCGCCCGGAGGTTCATTACCTTGACCGTCGCTGTGGACTGTACGGTCAAGCTCTTCATGCGGCAGCCCGCGCCGTCAAACACGCTTATACCGGTGACATTGGCATACTGCCCGCTGTCCCTGAGGAGCGTGACCTTTCCGCCGAAGCCAGCTGCATTGACCGCATCCTGTATCTGCGCGAACTCGCCCTTATTAACGCCGAGTGCGTCCTGAGCCATGGCGACAGGCTCGACCTTGGGCTCAACGCCGTATCTGCCGTTTGCATCCGCCTTCGTGGGCATATACCCGTCCGCGCACTGATCAGCGGGCACCGCATGTGCAAACGAGCCGCCGGAAATTGCAACCGTCGTGCTTCCGGTCGTAGCGGCGACCACTTCCTTATCCGCAGTCGTACTGTCGAACGTGCCGCCGGAGATCGTTATGCTGCTGCCGACGGTATTTATGGCTGTGCCGCCTTCTATGGTACCGCTGCTTATCTCCGCACTTCCGCCGTGCATGTCAACGCCCTTCGTTCTGCCATTTACCGTACCGCCGGACATGGTGAACTGCGAGCTCACGCCGTTTATTGAAATGGCATTGCCCTTTGCGTTGGTCACACTGCCGCCCTTAATTGTCAGGGTGACGTTGTCGTTCACGAGGATCGCTGCCTCTCCGTCAACCGTACTGTTCGTACCGGTGACCGTACCGTTGCTTATCTCCACGGCGCCCTGTTCAGCGTATATCGCCGTTACGCCATTCACAGCGCCGCCATTCATGACGAATTGCGCACTCGCGCCGTTTACCTTAATGGCATTGCCATTCGCGTTGGTCACACTGCCGCCGGTGAGCGTCAGGGAGGCATTGTCGCCAACAGTGATCGCTGCCAGTCCTTCAGTCATACCGGTCGTACCGGTGACCTCGCCGCCGTTTATCGTCACGGTGCCGCTAGATGCAGTCACCGCCGTCGTGCCATTCACAGCACCGCCATTCATGATGAGCTGCGCGCTCTTTTTGTTTTTATTATCCTTCAGAGCAATGGCAGTTCCGCTCGTGTGCTCTATGGTGCCGCTTTCAAGCGTCAGGACACAGTTGCCGCCTATATCGATCGCTGCTGCCGTTCCGATACCGGTGATTTTTCCGGACTTGGCCGCTGAGCTGTCCTTTATGGTTAGGCTGTGTGCTCCCCCGCCCGACGCTATATAAAAGCTGTCGGTGCTGAGCGTATTCCCCGCAAGGTCGATCGTCCATGTCCACGGCAACACGATCTCTAAAGATGATTCGACACTCGCGTCCTGCAGCAGCTTAATAGTCCAGCCGTCGTTATTCCTTGCAGCATCCCGCGCCGCTGTAAAGCTGCTGTAATATCCCTGACTGGTTCCTTTGTCATCAAGAACCTCACATACCAGCTCATTCGCATACATGACAAAGTCGCTGAAGGACGTGACCTTGAAGCTCACGGTGTTATCGGTGTTCACGACAAATTCCGTAAGCGATGCCGCATTGCCCTTCATATATGTATCCTCGCTGCCGTCAGCGTGGATGTGAACTATTTCCTTGGGAATAAATCCGCTCACGAGGGGAACCGTGACGGTGATCTCACCGCCGTTGAGCAGGGACGCATCATAGGGGATAGCCTGTGCTGCCGCGCCGTTCACGCTCAGCCCGATCTCAGGAGTCAGCGAATATTTCGCAGAGCTTATATTGCCGTCGGCATCGGCCACAGCTTCCTTGACCTCGGTCTTCAGTCTGACGTTTATCTCGACGTTATCGCCGGTCTTGAGGTCTGCGGCCTTGGAAAGCAGCGCATCCTTATTTACCGCGCTGCCCGCGCCCTCGGTCTTTGCAGGAACATCCGCAACAGTGATTCCGTCCGCAGCGCTGAATTTCGAGTCATTTTCATTTACGATCTCGGCATAGACATAGGCGTCTCCGACCTTCGTCCCCTGCGCCACCTTATACAGCCCCGCAAGGTCTACCGCGATGTAGTCATCTTTAAGAAACTCGCTCGGATCGCTGGTATAATCACCGCCGGTGATGCTGCCGGTCACACCTTCACCGAAGCTGAGTAAGCCGACAAACATTCCGCCTGCGATGTTATAGCTGCCCGCGTCAATCTTGAGAGCCGTCTGCGCAGGGCATTCGATCCTGTCGGCTTTGCTCTCGGAGGTGTAGGAGCCGTTTATTATTTTCACGCCGACGGTCTTGGCCTCGATACGCGCATTCTCAGTGCTTGTAACATTGAGCGTACCCTTTTCTTTGGCATCGATCACGTTCTGGCATATGCCGTAGCCTTCTGTGGCCTTGACCGTGCCGCCGACTATAACGGAAACCTCTTCCGTCGTCTCGACAGATATGCCGTTGTCGCCGGTGACGATCGTGCCGTCAAGCGTCAGGCTGCCGCTGTTTATCACTATCGCAGCGACCGCAATGTCTCCCTGATTCACGCTGCCGCCGACAAAGGTGACGTTTGCCTGAACAGCAACCACGCCGGTGATGCTGAAGTCACCAAGATCGATCGTGCCGTCAGTTTTGAGGATAAGGTTCTCCGTCACATTGTCAAGCAGCGTGACGGTATCGCCGTCCTGCATCGCGGCCAGTGCTTCCGCAAGAGTCGCATACCCATTCTCACCGATCTGCGCGGCATAGTCAGGCGCTTTGTTTTCGTCCTCGGCGCTGTCGTCCTCGCCGTTCTCACCAGTCTGGGCCGCAGCAGGGTCGTTGTTTGCATCGCCGCCGTTCACTTCGCCGCTATCGTCCTGAACAGTATCCTGCTCAACGGTCATTTCGCAGTCCACGCATACTCCGTCCACGATGTTCGTATGCTGGCACTCGTATTTGCAATTGACACACTTGCCGTCAACAAAGCTGTGCTCACATACGCTCTCCTCCGGATTCTCGCCCTCGGTCGCAAACGCCGCGAGCGGCATCAGGCTGAACGCCATGCACACGATCATCAGGCATGCCAGAAGCTTTCTGAGTTTTATCATAGCTTGTCTCCTCTTCCCGCCGCCGGTACCAAAGCTGCGGCGATATTGGGTGCAATATATAGATACAGTCCTTATCCAAGACCGCATATACAGTGTTATGATACCACACCAATGTTTTCTTTTCAAGCTTATTATAATACCCAATTATTAGACAATTTTAAGAAATCGCAGCTTTTTTATGACAAAAAAGTTACAGAGATGCCGCTTTTGCAGCATCTCTGTAACCTCTTTTATTTTATCCGTATTATTTCCGCGCTCACCGGCTCTGCCGTGCCCTCGACGATACCGCAGCCCGCAGCGGAGCAATCCGCCCGGTAGCGCACTTCCGTCATGCTGCGGTTGATAACCGCAAGGTACGCGCCGTTCTCCGCTGCGTCGCCAAAGGCGTCGCGCCCATCGGATATCCAGCGCAGGATAAGCAGCACGTCCCGCGTCGCCGCCATGAAGCGCGCGTGTCCTGTGGAGAGCGCGTCGGCGGAGTTACGCATATTCGCAAGGTGCGCGTACCAATCGTGCAGCTCCTGATCGCCCTCCTTGAAGGGCAGGCGGTTGAAGGGGTCGCACACACCGCACATGCCCTGCTCATCGCCGTAGTAGATGCTCGGCACGCCGGGTATGGCGAACTGTATCGCCGCGCACAGCCGCTCCTGCCGCAGCGCGCGGGAGAGCGACTCCTCGCTGAACTCATATCTCAGCTGATCCTCGCGCGAGAGCTCTCGCAGGTTTCTGTCCGCCGCAAGCGCCGTGCGCAGACGGTCAACATCGTGCGAGCCCAGCAGGTTCATAAGCGAATAGTACAGCGGCTTCGGGTAATTCATCTGCTGCGAAACAAGAAAATCACGCAGCCCGTAAGCGTCCGACCAGCCGTGCATGAAGCTCAGCACCGCCGAGCGCAGCGGGTAGTTCATCACCGAATCGAGCGAATAGCCCAGCGCGTAATTGCGGCGCGAGCCGTAGCTCTCCTTTGTTACCGCGTCCTCCCAGACCTCGCCGATGATCGGCGCGTCGGGCTTCACGCTCTTTGCAGCTCCGCGGATGAGCGCGAGTATCGCGTCAGGCAGCTCGTCCGCCACATCGAGCCGCCAGCCTGCTGCGCCGTGACGCAGCCAGTGCTTGACGATGCTCCTGTCTCCGGTGACGATGTCGTCCTGCCACTTGGGGTTCTGTTCGTTTACCTCCGGCAGATCCTTAAATCCCCACCAGCAGCGGTAATCATCCGGGAAGTGCCGGAAGTCGTACCATGAGTAGAACTCAGAACTCTCGCCCTGACAGGCACCCTCCGTGCCATAGTTGCCGCAGCGGTTGAAGTACCGGCTGTCCGCGCCGGTGTGGGAATACACGCCGTCGAGAATGAACCTTATCCCCTGCTTCTCCCCCTCCGCGCACAGGTGCTCGAAGTCCTCCATCGTCCCAAGTATCGGGTCGGGACGCGAATAGTCCGAGGTATCGTAGCGGTGGTTCGACCGCGCCTCGACTATCGGGTTTAAGTACACGACTCCTATGCCAAGCTCCTTGAGATACGGCAGCTTCTGCTCGATGCCTTTCAGCGTCCCGCCGTAAAAATCGTCGGGGCTGTATGACTTCTCCCAGCTGCGCGGCTGCCAGCGGACAGGCTCATCAAGGCTCGCGTGCAGCTCCGGCGTCTGGCCGAGGCGCTTGTGGTACTCTATGCCCGTCTCCGCCGTGCCGTCGTTCGAGAAGGCAAAGCGATCCGGGAATATCTGGTACATCACCCTTTTTCTGAACCACGCCGGTGTTTCGAAGCCCTTTTTGTATACCGTGAGCCTGAAGCCCGACTCGCGGCTTGAGCATATCCGGCCGGTATAGCCCGTCGCATCAGGGCAAAGCCACTGCGCGCTGTGATCGGTCTCAATATAGAACGCGTACCAGAGCGCCTGCGGCTCTTCGGGCAGCGTGAGGTTTACATAATATATATCCCCGTCGTTTTCCATGGAGCAGCTGTGCTCCATATTGTCGCCCCATAGCTCAAGATGCGCACTCTTCACTGTGCCGCCGAGCCGTTTGAACGCAAGGCGCAGGATGCTGCCGCCCTCGATCGCGCCGCCGGGACTTCTGAACTCCGGCATGCGGCTGTCGTAGGACAGCGCAGGAACGCTCCCGGCGGTCTGGCGCAGCACACTCACGACGTGCGCCGTGCGCGGCTGGTACTGATAAAGCTCCTGCGGCTGCACGGACGCGGCGCGAAGGTCAAGGCAGCAGGAGGCCGTCACGCGGTAGGCCTCTATAAGAGGGAAACCGCAGTCGTCCATCAGCAGGCGCATAAGCTCCGGCGCGGCAATGGGGTTACACTCCCCGTGCAGGAACTCTGCGAGCCTGTCGCGTTTGAGTCCCGCTCTCAGGCATTCGCGCACAGCGTCGTACACCGTCGCCGCCGCCTGGAAGTATTCCCGCATAAGCTCCGGGCAGTCAGGCGAGAGGAGCTGTCTGCACAGCTCCTCATCCCCGCCCGCGGGCAGCCATCCTCCCTCGCCCGGCACTGCCTCAACACAGCGGCGGTTTTCGTATATTATTGATAGTATATAGTTCTCCGACCACTGCTCTCTGTAGCAGCCGCCGAACCAGACCTTTACCTTTCTCTCGCTTACAGCATCCATATATAATGCTTCGCGTACTCCATCGCCGAGCGCTCAAAGCCGAAGTCGGCCTGCATCGCGCGGGTGATAAGTCCGCTCATGATCTCCTCATTTTTATAGCAGTCCATCGCAAGGCGCATCGTGTCGCGCATCTCCCAGGCATCGAAGTTTGCGAAGGAGAAGCCGTTGCCCTCGCCGGTGAAGCGGTTGTAGGGCGTGACCGTGTCGCGCAGGCCGCCTGTCTCGCGAACTATCGGCACCGAGCCGTAGCGCATCGCGATCATCTGGCTCAGGCCGCAGGGCTCGAAGCGCGACGGCATCAGGAAAAAGTCGCTGCCCGCATACACGAGGTGCGACAGTTCCTCGCTGTAACCGATGTAGGCGCAGAGCCTGCCCTTATAGCGTCCCTCTGCCGAGCGCATGAAGTTTTCAAAGCGCTCGTCCCCGGAGCCGAGCAGCATGAACTGCATATCCTCGCGGCACATCATGTCGTCCAGCACGCAGGCGACAAGGTCAAAGCCCTTCTGCTCGGTCATGCGCGTGACCATCGCAAACAGCGGCACATCCGCCCTCTGCTCAAGACCCATGCGTGCCTGAAGCTCTGCCTTGCACACGGCCTTGCCCTTCAGGTGGCCGCGGTCATAGCGTGCGGGCAGGAGCGCGTCGCCGTGCGGGTTATAGACCTTCTTGTCAATGCCGTTTATGATGCCCGTGAGCTGCGCCGAGCGCGCGTTAAGTATGCCTTCAAGCCCTTCGGCGTAGTAAGGCATTTTTATCTCGGAGGCGTAGCTGGGGCTGACCGTGTTTATCCTGTCGGCAAAGACGCAGCCGGCCTTGAGATAGTCCGCGCAGCCGTTGAGCTCCATGAACTCCGGCGTATAGTAGCGGCTGTCGACATCAAGCATATCCTGCACGAAGTCAAAGCCGAACTTGCCCTGAAACGCGATGTTATGTATCGTCAGCAGGTACTTTATCTGCTCCTGCTTTGCGCCGCGGTACTGTGTGCGCGCAAGCATCGGGATCATCGCTGTGTGCCAGTCGTTGCAGTGGACGACGTCGACATCGAAGCCGAGGTTCGGTATCGCGTCGAGCACCGCGCGGCAGAAGAACGAGTACTGCTCGCCCTCAGGGTTGCCGCCGCGGTATATCTTATCGCCGAAATACTGCTCATTGTCGACAAGATATATCGTCACGCCGTCGAGCACGAGCTTTTCTATCCCGACATACTCCTGCCGCCAGCCGAGCTTTGCATAGAAATAGAACATGTGCTCGACCTTGTCGGCATATTTATCCTTTATGCAGCGGTGGTAAGGGGTGATGACTCTCGCGTCGATGCCGAGCTTGGCAAGCGACTTCGGGAGCGTGCCCACAACATCCGCCAGCCCGCCAGTCTTTGAGAGCGGCGCACATTCGGCTGAGACGAGCAGAACATTCGGCAGAGTATCACGCCCGTGTTCACGGAGCAGATCACGAAATTCCTTTTTCATTCTTCTTCCTCCTTGGTTTGAAGCTGAACATTACCGACGCCATCGGCGGCAGCGTCAGCTTTGCTGAATACTGCATATCCAAAAACGGTTCTTTCTCTGTCTTTATCGCGTGGGGATTTCCGACGCCGCCCCCGCCGAAGCGTTCGTCGTCGCTGTTGAGCACTTCGTGCAGCGTACCGGGCACAGGCAGCGCGATCACGAAATCGTCATACCTCACCGGCGTGAAGTTGCACACGCACACAAGGTAGCTCTCGTCCTTCTCTGAGGAGCGCAGGAACGCTACCGAGCTTCTGTCGCGGTCGTCCACGTTGAGCCAGCGGAAGCCGTCCCAGGACTTGTCCACGCGGTACATCGCCGGGGTCGCGGCGTAGAGCTTATTAAGCTTGCGGTAATAATCGCGCAGCTGCTCATGCCGCGGATAGGCCAGCAGCAGCCAGTCAAGCTCCTGCTGCCAGTTCCACTCGATGAACTGTCCGAACTCGCTGCCCATGAAGCACAGCTTCTTTCCGGGGTGGGCAAACTGGAAACCGTAGAGCGCGCGCAGAGAGGCAAACTTCTGGTCATAGTCGCCGTACATCTTGTCGAGCATCGAGCGCTTGCCGTGGACCACCTCATCGTGCGAGTACGCCAGCACGTAGTTTTCCGAAAAGGCATACATCATCGAGAAGGTCAGCCTGTCATGGTTATGGCTGCGGAAGTAGGGGTCGAGCTGCATGTAATCGAGCGTGTCGTGCATGAAGCCCATGTCCCACTTGAAGCAGAAGCCGAGCCCGCCCGCATCGGGGGGCGCGGTGATGAGCGGGAAGGCCGTCGATTCCTCCGCGACGGTTATCGCCCCCGGATACTCCGTGAGCACCGTCGAGTTGAGCTTGCGCAGGAAATCCATCGCAGCGAGGTTTATGTTGCCGCCTTCCTTATTCGGGGTGTACTCCCCGTCGCGCCGGCCGTAGTTGAGGTAGAGCATCGAGCTTACCGCGTCGACGCGTATGCCGTCGATGTGGTACTCCTCAAAGAACAGGCACGCCGAGGATACGAGGAAGCTCTGCACCTGATCGGACGCGTAGTCGAAGATCATCGTGCCCCACTCGGGGTGCTCCGCCATGCGTGCTTCTTTGCACTCAAAGAGGGGCGTGCCGTCAAATCTGCGCAGACCATGCTCGTCCTTCGGGAAGTGCGCCGGGACCCAGTCCATTATCACCGCGAGCCCAGCTTCGTGCAGCCGGTCGACAAAATACTTAAAATCGTCGGGATCGCCGTAGCGCGAGGTCGGCGCGTAGTAGCCCGTGACCTGATAGCCCCATGACGCGTCAAGGGGGTATTCCGTCACCGGCATGATCTCAATGTGCGTATAGCCCATGTCGGTGCAGTAGTCCGCCAGCGCGTCGGCAAGTTCTCTGTACAGCGGCCGCTCTCCCGGCATATTCCGCCATGAACCAAGGTGCAGCTCGTAGATGCTCATCGGCTGGGTCATGAAGTCCCGCTTTGCGCGGCGCTGCATATACTCCCCGTCGCCCCA
>CEAZ01041067.1_pt1 | contig 16383 bp, 5 predicted proteins | sample 557361 | NCBI WGS metagenome assembly CEAZ01 (sample SAMEA3182074, study PRJEB8094) | gut metagenome | biome: human; feature: gut; material: Stool; isolation source: human stools | place: Canada | collected 2012-02-22 | reverse complement strand
TGCGGAAGGAGACGGATCACACTCGCCGGGGTCCGGGGGGGGGGCGCTTGCCCCCCCGGCAGGGTCAAGGGGCGGCAGCCCTTGCCGCCGGAGGCATCATCCCTACCCCGGCCACGGTTGCGCAAAGGCCCGGGGGGACGTACAAGCGAGCCATGCAATACAAAACAATACTCTTTGATCTGGACGGGACGCTGACGGACTCGGAGCCGGGGATCGTCAATTCGGTACGGTACGCGTTGCGGAGCTTCGGGATGGAAGCGGAACCGGCGACGCTGCGGTCGTTCATCGGGCCGCCGCTGTACGACTCGTTCCGGGGCACAATGGGCATGAGTGACGCGGATGCGAAACGCGCCGTGGACACCTACCGCGTGTATTTCCGCGATAAGGGGATTTTCGAGAACGCTCCGTATCCGGGGGTGCCTGAAATGCTTGAAGCCTTGCGCGCTGCGGGTAGGCGGCTCATCGTGGCGACCTCGAAACCGGAGGTGTTCGCCAAACGCATCGCGGAGCATTTCGGGTTTGCGGGGGCGCTGGAGGGCGTATACGGCGCGGATATGGAAGGGAAACGTTCCTCCAAAATCGACGTGATCCGCTATGCCATGCGGGAGCGGGGCATAACCCCGTCGAGTGCGGTCATGGTGGGCGATCGGAAGTACGACATCACGGGTGCACGTGAGGCCGGGCTTGCGGACATAGGTGTGCTGTACGGCTACGGATCGCGGGAGGAACTCGTGGAGGCCGGTGCCACGCGGCTGGCGGCAAGCGTTGCGGATCTGCGGGAAATGCTGAGTTCTTCGGACGGTTGAGGGCCTTGTGGCCGTTTTGCGCGATGCCTATGTGCAGAGCGCAGGACAGGAAAACTCCGCCATCCGTGCCAACAGTTTTCATGTGTTGCACAAAAAAGCCATAGGGGCGTCATGAAGCCGTCGCGTTGTGGGGGATACATCCGAATCCACGGAACAACCCCCGCAAGTGAGGAACGGTATGAACACCTCTCAATTGGCTGCATTGCGATGGATGATGGAACGGGAACTTTCGGCGTTGCGGTCGCCCCGGATGTCTCCGGAGATTTCTCTCAAATGTCCCGATGAAAACGAACTGGCCTCGCGTCTGAGCGAGCGTGCGGTGGATGAGCGGCTGACCGCCCGGCGCGTCGAGCGTATCCGGGATCTGGAGAACGCCCTGCGGCGTATCGAGGTCATGGATTACGGCGTCTGTGAGGCGTGTGGGGAGCCCATACCGCTCCTGCGGCTCTTGGCGTCGCCTTCGGTACGGTACTGCGTGGCTTGCCAGCAGGAACTCGAAGAAGAGGAACGGGCCGTGGTCGTCACCGGATCATTTGACGCTCCGCGTCCCCGGCGTACAATGCCGCCGCGTCCCGTCACCCCGCCTATGCCCTTTTTCCTGCCCCGACGCAGACAGGCAAGCCATTGATTCGAGCAGGATCAATGGCTTTTTTGAAGAAGTCTGGGTGAAGAGCGTGGACTGCGGCTTCACTCGGGGCCGTGGGATATGCCCATCCTCCGTGGGCAAGGAAGGGGAGAGCGTCAAGTGGCGATTACCCCGTGTGCATAGAGGGAGTGGGCTGGCCAGGCTCTCGCGGCGCCCCCAAACGGATTATTGCCGATAGGGCGGGATGCGATTTCCCCGCTTTTTTTGTTGCTGTGAAGGTTGGGTAAAGCGGGTCGGCGATGTTTGAGAAAGGGGTCCCGTCGCGGCAAAAGCGTCGGGACGGGACCCTTTGTTTCAGGATTGATGGATAAGGTGTTTGGTGCAGCCGGAAGGCTTCCGGCTGCGTTTCAGGATCAGCCTTGTCCGTGGTTCAGCGTGTTCTGGACGATCTGTTGCGCCAGGTCGTCAGTGGCCGGCGTACCGGACTGCACGAGGATCGTAATGTCTCCGTGGTCGCTGTGATGGGTGAACTCGGCGTAATTGCCGAGGCTGATTCCGTGTTCCTCTCCTCCGATAGCCGTCGGTGTCCAATCCCCGGAGAGGTGGAGCTTATCGCCCTCTATGGAGATGCCGATGCTCTTCAGATCATCCAGATTCGTAAGGCTCAGGCTGTCCGGCTTGGACGTGATGAGCACTTCGATATCGCTCTGGATGGGATTGTTGTCCGGGTTGGCGAACAGGCTGTCCAACGTGTCCTTTTCGGCTCCGACGAGGAAGTCGATGCCTTCACCGCCGCTGGCGTGGGCCATGCCCTGGTTGTAGACGAGGATATCGTTTCCGGCCCCGCCGTAGAGCGAGTTGTGGCCCGCCCCGCCGTCGAGGTAATCGTTACCCGCGCCGCCGTACAGGATGTCGTCGCCCGTGCCGCCGAAGATCTGATCGTCCCCTTCGCCGCCGAACAGCCAATCGTTGCCCGCGCCGCCGTGGATGACATCATCGCCGCCTTCGCCGAAGATCACCTGTGAATGCGCCGCTGTCTGGTCGCCGAGCGTATCGGCTCCGGCGTGGCCGAGCTGCGTGTGCAGATCCGTCAGGTTGATTTCCAGCGAGCCGTTGGAATGGCCCTCATGACCGCTTACGGTATATCCGAAGGATTCCTTCAGGGCGGAACCGTCGGTTTGTGCCTGCGCCAGCTTGTGGAGGCCGTCCTCCGAGGTGTCCAGAGTGTAGGTGTACTGTCCGGTTTCCGCATTGAAATGCAGGCTCCCGAATTCTCCCTGGATGTTGCCGTCCACGGCCTTGTCGAAGGCGTAGGCGAGCTGGTGTCCGTCCGCATCCATTCCGGGCAGATGATCGCCCTGGGCCATGCCCGGCGTCAGGTTGCCCAGATCCATGTCCGCAGGGGGTGTACCCGTGCCCATGAAGCTCACAGACAGGGAATCTTCGCCTGCCGGGGTCATCGCCGTGGCATGGCCGTCATTGACGATGATCTGGAAGTCATGCGTCACGAGGCTCCCCAAAGCGGCCCCGGCTATGGCCTCTGGGCTGGCGGTGAAGGCGTAGTGCCAGTTGCCGCCGTCGCCCTGCGTCAGCTCGAACGTGCCCAGGCCGTCGATGGTGACGGTGCCGTGCGTGCCGGTGGAATCCAGCGTTACGCCGTGTGCCTTGCCGTCGACGCTGATGGCGAAGGAATGCGTATCGTAGAAGGAGCCATCGGCCTTTACATCGGCATCGGTGAAGATGAAGGACCCCGTGGTTCCGTTGTCGGTGTGCGACTCCGTGATCACCGGGGCGTCGTTTGTGCCGGTGATATTGACGGTGATGGTCTGGGTGGCCTTCCCGCCGTTGCCGTCGTCCACGGTGGCCGTGAACGTTTCTGTGTACTTGTCTCCCTCTCCGAGCGCGTCGCTGGTCAGGGTGTACTTGTAGTTGCCGTGTTCATCGATGGTCAGCGTACCGTACTTGCCTTCGGCTGCTGCACCGTTTTCCGCCTCGGCCGCTCCGGTGGGCCTGACCGAGAAGGTGTGCGTGTCATAGAAGGTTCCGTCGGCCTTCTTGTCCGCATCGTTGAACGTGATGGTACCGGTTATTTCGGCCTGCCCGCTGGCCAGTTCAGTCAAGTTGAGTACGGGGGTAGGGCTGGTGATCACAGGGGCGTCGTTGGTGCCCTGAATCTGGATCTGCAGGTCGGAAGGCGTCGTGGTTTGCGCTCCGTAGGTGTCGACGGCGACGACGTTGAAGTGCTCGGCGGCCATTTCGCCAGCGCCAAGATGCTGCGCCTGCCCGTTGTTGAACGTGTAGGTGTAGTTGCCGTCCTTATCGATACTGATGGTGCCGTACTTGCCGGTGAGCGAGTCGACAAGCTCGCCCTTGTCGTTCACGAACTTGAAGGCAACGACGTGGTCGCCTTCGTCGTATTCGCGGGCCGTCACCTGTCCGGTCACCTTGGAGACGCCGCCGTCTTCAACCAGCGGGGCCGGGTTGGCGATGATGACGCCGTGCTCGCCGCTCGTGATGACGGGGGCGGTGTTGGTGCCTTCGATATTGACGACGAGTTCCTTTGTATCTGACCGTCCTGACGTGTCAGTGACGGTCACCATGATGGAAGTCTCGTACAAACGGCCCGCCGCCATCTTGAGCACGGTTTCGGACGTGTTGTCGAGCGTGAACGTGTATGCACCGGTCGTGGGATCGATGGTGAACGTACCGTATTCGTTGGTTATTTCAGTAAGAGGATAGCCGTCGGCATCCTTACCGAAGGAGTAGGTCAGGTGCCCCTGATCCGCGATATCCTTGTCGAAGCCCACGGCGGTGTCACCAACGGCGTCAGCGTCGCCTTCGCGCACGGAGAGGACCTTGCCGAGTGTGAGCTCGGGCGTGTCGTCGGTGCCCTTGACGTTGACCGTTACATCAACGGTCGTCGTTTCCCCGTGCTTATCCGTCACGGTGATCGTGAAGGTTTCCGCAATGCTGCTCTTGGCATCGAGGCCCTGCACTTCCGGGTCGGCATTGTTCAGGGTGTAGATATACTTTCCGGTAGCCGGATCGATGTGCAGCGTACCATACTCGCCTTCCACGACCGTTCCCTTGCCGTTGATGGAAAAGTGCAGGTTGTTCAGCCCTTCGTCATCCTTGATGATATCGTTCAGGTTGCCTTCCTGCGAGACGGTCACGTCCTCCACAACGTTCAGGGCGTGCTCGCCCGGAACCACTTCGGGGCCGTGGTTGGTGCCGTTGATGGTGACGGTAATCTCCTGCTTAACCACCTCGCCGTGTGCGTCACGCACGTAGATGATGAACGAATCGGGAAGCGACTCGCCCTTTGGCAGGTGGTCGGGCAGCGCGGTCGTTCCCTTGCCGGTCGTGTAGGTGTAGGTGCAGTTGCCGTCCTTATCGAAGGTCAGCGTGACAGTGCCGTACTTGGTCGTCAGCGTGTTGTTTCCGCCCTCGAAGTAGTACTTGAGCGTCGAGGTTTCGGTTCCCTCAGGGAGGGGCTTCCCGTCAGTTCCCAAAAGCTTGTCGATGTCATGCGCCTTCAGGGTTTCTGAGGTCGTCAGATTGCCCAGCCCATCGGCGCCTTCCTGAATCGTCATATTCTGGTAGCTGTCGATGACCGGTGCGTCGTTGGTGCCGTGGATGGTGATGGTGATCTTGGAGTTTGTCCGCGTGCCGTTGAGCATGACGGTGAACTCTTCCTTCTCCATCTGTCCTTCGGCGAGGTTCTGCACCGTGCCCGGCTTGCCGTTTTCGCCGTTGTACAGGGTATAGGTGTACTTCCCGGTAACGGGATCGACGACGAGGTAGCCGTACTTGCCTTCCGCGGTTACGAAACCGTCGGCGGCGCTGCTCTGGATTTGCTTTCCGGTTCCGTGCCCAAACTCATCCTTTTCTTCGATGCCGAAGACGCGGTCGGGAGGCGTTCCGGGGTGGCCTTCGCCGTCCCACTTGGCATGGAGCTGGCCTTCGAAGATCAGGCCTTCCGTGACATCAGGCGTTTGCGACAGATCCCTGCCGTCCTCGACCACCGCGCCGTTGAACTCACTCTTGTCGGCGTCGATGATGAGGCCCGCTCCGCCGTCCCATCCACCCTCGTTGTCGGGCTTATGGATGTTGATGGTGAGATCCTTCTGCTCCTCGGAAACCTTGCCGTGGGGGTCGACCACCACGACCTTCGCGCCGTCGAGTAGCGTCCCCTTGTCGGTGAGCTTGCTCGGATCCTTTAAGGCTTCGTCGAGCTCCGTGCTCTCGTTGTCCAGCGTATACTTGTAATGCGTGATGATCGAACCGTCCGCCGCCGTCTCGTAGGTGAGGACGATGGTGCCGTATTCGGTCTTGAGTTCCGTGACGGGCTTCCCATCCTTGCCGACCAGCATGAAACGGAGCTGGCCGTCCGGATCGTCCACGTCGGTCGCGTCGGAGAGGGTCCCCGTGAAGACCACGCCGGGGACGCCGCCGTCGCTTCCATCGGGATCGTCGAAGGCGTCCTGCTTCACGTCGCCCTCAAGGCCGGTAACCGTATCCGTAAAGGTCGGGGCGTCGTTGGTGCCCTTGATGGTGATGGTGATGTCCTTCTCGACGATCTTGCCGCCTTCGATCTCCACCTGCACCTTGAAGGTTTCGGTCTTGACGTCGCCATCGTTCATGGACTGGACGATCTTCGAGCCGTTTTCGGTCAGCGTATAGGTATACTCGCCCGTTTCCGGATCGATGTTCAGCGTGCCGAGCGGCTTGCCGTCCGCGCCCGTGGCGAAGCCGGTCTGTCCCTTGTTCGTCCACGTCAGGCTGCCGCCGATGTCTTCGGCGTCGACCCTGTCGCCCAGCGTCAACTGTCCGGTGATGGAGGGATCATGGCTGTGATCGCCTTCCGAAGGCGTTACGATCGCGCCGTTATCCTCAGATATCACCGTGTTATTGAAGCTGATGGTCGGCATATCCGCCGTTCCGGTAACATCGATGACCAGCTTGCCGGAGCTGTGGGCCCCGAGCGGGTCGGTGACGCGGACGTCGAACACTTCCTGTGGGAGCTTGGAATCGGTGAGGCTCTGACCTGCATTCAGCTCCTTCAGCAGCTCGGGCTTGGTGATCTCGTAGGTGTAGCTGCCATCCTGATTGAGCTTGAGGATGCCGTACTTGCCTTCGATGATCTGCACCAGCTTGCCGCCGCTCTCGATGCTGTAGCTGAGGTTGCCCGCCGCGTCGCCGTGGCTCTTGTCGGGGTCGTGGGCGCTCAGGTTTCCCGAAAGGGTGTGGCTGCCGTCTTCCTGCAACACGCCTTCACTGGTCTGGTCGGAAGTGATCTTCGTGAAGGTCTTCCCGTTCGCGTCGGTGACGACTTCGGCGATGACGTTCCCGTTTTCGTCGGTGAAGACGGGCCGGTCATTGGTGCCCTTCACGTAGACATCCACGTCCTGCGTGGGGATGAGGTTCGAGTTGCCGGTATTGATGTTGAACGAGCCGTCCGCGTTGGCGCCGCCGTTCACGAGGGATTCGTGGGCGGAATCGTAGACGCCGACCTTGAGGTTGTCGAACAGCTTTTCACGCTGGCCCGCGTCGAGGGCGTCGAGGTTCGCGGCTTCCTTCGTGCCCGGTTCCGGCAGGATGAAGGAGTAGACGATCTTGGACACGCCGTTTTCGGTGACGACTTCGGTGTGCAGGGTCCCGTAGTCGGTGTGCAGGTCGCCCGCGTAGAACTTGCCGCCCACGACGAACCCGGCGATCAGATGCCCCGCGCCCTCTCCTGTGTCGACCTGCTTGACCTCGAACGAGCCGAGCGCGTGCCCGCCGCTGTTGAAGTGGCCGTCCACGAGCTGGCCGTTGACGTGGATGGAGCCGTCCACGTCCGTATTAGTGTTGGGCACGACGCCCGCCTCGGTGATTTCGGCCATGATCGCGTTGGGGAGCTTGCCCACGAGGATCGGGGCGTCTGCGCCGCCCGTCACGTTGATGGTGACGTGCTGCTGCGACCACGCACCCTTTTCGTCGCGCACGAAGATGGTGAATTCATCCGTGTACTTTTCGCCGTAGACCAGGTCTTCGTTCGGCGTGTAGGTATACTTGCCGGTGGACGAGTCGATGGTGAACACGCCGTGCTCGGTTTCGATCCGGGTATGCGCGTTGCCCATGCCCTTGTCGCCGTCAAAGGCCGCCTTCAGGTCATTGATGTCGGCACTGTCCGCGTCGCCGATATGGCCTCCGGCGATGCCGTAGGTCAGCCTGGAACCGAAGTCCACGTCCGTTCCCTTGGCATTGGCCGAGAAGGACTTGTCATCTTCGGTCATGGTGATTGTGGCGTGGGTCGTCGCGTTTCCGTCGGGCGTCGTACCCGTGGAAATAACGAGGCGGTGATCATCGCCGCCGAGCAGTTCCAGTTCGGGCCGATCGTTGGTGCCCTTGATGGTGACGCCGAATGAACCGTTGAAAACGCCGCCGTGCGGGTCGGTGACTGAGAAGTTGATGGTCCGGTTGGAGGAGTTGTCCGCGCCGAACATGTTCACGATCATGCTGCCCGCCGAGCCGTCCGGGGGCAGGGTAAAGGAGTATGAACCGTCCGGGTTGACGGTCAGGGTGCCGAGCGCCACCTGAGAGAGGATGGAAGCCGCGTTGCCGTAAGTGAGATCCTGATTCTGTCCCAGCAGCCCTTCGGCTCGAAGCTGCGCTTCGAGCTTGTCGAAGGCGTCCTTCGGGAAGTTGGAGTTGAAGAGGGTGGCCCTGACGTTGTTGAAGTCTCCGCCATTGCTCAGCAGGTGAGTCATGGTCCACGTGCCGTCGGCATTGTGGCTCGGCGTGCCGCAATTGCCCGAGCCCCGCAAGCTGATCTTGAACTGATCCTCTCCGGTTCCGAACCCCTTGCTGATGTCGTCGTCCACGTCCTTGAGGTTCGTTATATTCAGCGTACCGGAGGTGACCCGGTGCTCGCCAGCGCCGAGGGTGCCGTCCGTATCGGCCGTGGTCGCGGTGTTGCCGTCATGGACACCCGCCTCCTTGACGGTGATGCCCTGCATCGTGGCGGAAGGCCGGTCGTTGGAGCCGTTGATCACGACGGTGACGTCATGCGTGCTCGAAGCCGTTTCGCCGTGGGAATCCTTCACGCTGATGGAGAAGTCGAGTTCCACCTTGTCGCCGCGCTGGAGCTGATCGGTGGCGTTGTCGGTGGATTCGGCCTTCGTGAACGTGTATTCGCCGGTATTGGTGTTGAGATGGAACGTGCCGTAGTCGGTGACGATGGTTCCGTCCGCCTTGACGGACGTAACCGTGATGTCGGTCTTCGTACCGTCGGCGAGCGTCAGATGACCGATCACGTCGCCCTTCCCGAACGTGACGGGGTTGTGAGCCTTGTCGGAGAAGAAGTATTCGAGCTTGTCGTCGTTGTCGACGTCGGTAGCGCCCACCTTGCCTGAATCCGACTTCGTGCCGGCGATGGGCTTGTTCTTCTCATCGACGCCGGATTCGATAATCGTGAGCGTCTGTTCGGTATTGTCGATCTCGGGCGCATCGTTGGAGCCGTTGACGGTGATGGTGATGGTCTGTTCGGACCATGCGCCGTGCTCGTCGCGCACGTAGATGGTGAACGTGTCGGTTCCGGTCTGCGGCGTGCCGTCGGCGTTGAGGCCGAGCTTGTCCGCAGCGCCGTTCTTGGCGGTGTCCAGCGTGTAGGTGTACTCGCCGGAGCTCGGATTAATAGTCAGGGAGCCGTACGTGCCCGTGGCCGAATGATGTCCGCCGCCCATGCCGGGGTTGCTACCGTCCGCGTCGAACGCGGTGTCCCGGTTGCCCGCGCTGGTGCTTACGCCGTATTCGAGCGTGGGGTTGGAATCGGGGTCAGCACCCTCGAAGGTACCGGTGACGGTGAGGTCTTCCGCGACTTCATTATGGTCCTTGTCATAGCCGGGATCACTGACCGTCATGTCGGCGGGGTTGGTCAGAGTCAGGGTAGGCCGGTCGTTGGTGCCCACGATGTTGATCGTGATGTCCACGGAGGCCGTGCCGCCGTGCCCGTCGCTCACGGTGATGGTGAAGATTTCCTTCTCGGTCTGGCCCTGCGCGAGGGACTGCGTCTTGTCTTCGTCGATCGTGTAGGTATAGGTCCCGTCCTTGTGCAGGATGATGGAACCGAATTCGGTTTCCAGCGTAATGTTGCCGTTGGCGTCCGTCTTGGGATCGCCGATGAGGGTCGTGCCGGAGCCTTCCTTCGCCCCGATGTCGAGGGTCAGGGTGTCGGTGGTGTCGGTATCCTTGACGTGGACCTGACCGGAAATTTCATTCCGGGAGAGGTTGGTGTCATCGCCGGTCAGCTCGCGGGAATCGTCGGAGGGATCCGGAGTCTTCGCCGTGTCGGTGGTGGAGCCGTGGTCCGTCGAGGTGTCCACGACGCCCGCTTCCTTGACCCAGTGCTCGGCGTCGTCAGCCGTAATCGTCGGCGTGTCGTTGGAACCGGTGACCGCGACGGAAATGGGCTTCGCCGTCCACGCGCCGTGCTCGTCACGCACGTAGATGGTGAACTCGTCGGTTCCGGTCTGCGGGTTGCCGTCGGCGTCGAGGCCGAGACGGTCGGCATTTTCGTTGGTCTTGTAGGTGTAGGTATTGCTCTCCGGATCGATGGTCAGCGTGCCGTACCTGCCTTCAATCACGATCTTGCCGCCGACCTGATGGAGCGGTTCGCCCATGCCGGGCTTGCCGTCGGAACCGGAACCGAAGGCGAGGTTTCGGCCCGCTTCGGACTCCACGTCCTGCTTGCCGAGCGCCACGCCGTAGCGCAGGTTCGCCCCGCGATCGTCGTCGTCGGACTTGAGCGTCCCGGAAACGGTGGTGTCGTTGGCGACGTCGGCCTTTTCGGTGATGTCGAACTTGACTTCGCCGGTCTTATCGTCGGTCACGACCGTGACGTTGTCGCCGTGGGTGGGTTCAACCAGATCGAGCGTGGGCCGATCGTTGGTGCCCTTGATCTTCACGGCCAGCATGTGTTCGGCTGTTCCGCCGTTCCCGTCGTCGACGGTGGTGCGGAAGTTGAAGTTCAGCTCTTCGCCCTGCGCCAGCTTGTCGGCCTCGGACCCGCTGATGTCGAAGGTAAACTTGCCGGTCTGCATGTCGAGGGTGAGCGTGCCGTAGTTGGTCTCAATGATCTGGATATGCGGATTGCTCGGATCAAACGTGGAGGAGATGACCCTGACTTCCACGGTATCGGGAGCGTCGGGGTCACTGCCCTTGATCGCCACGTTCAGGCTGTCGGCGGAGCCGCTGCCTGTGGTCAGCCCGTTGATGCCATAGGTGAGCTTGTCGTGAACGTCCAGGTCACCCGCATTCAGGGACAGATCGCCTTCAATGGAGAGCTTGTGCTCGCCGGCGCCTATCCATGTGCCGCCGACCTTTTCAGTCGTGGAGGTATTGGCGTCGTCCTTAATCCAATCTTCGGGCCTGTCATAGACCCCCTGTTCCTTCAGTTCGATGGAAGTCTGCTTGATCCACGGCGTATCGTTGGTGCCGTGCAGGGTAACGGTGATCTCCTTCGTGGAGGTCGCGCCGTGCTCGTCGGTAACGGTCACTTCAAAGGTCTCGATCTTGGTTTCGTCCTTGCCGAGTCCCTTGATCGCGTCGGGGTTGGCTTCGTAGGTCCACTGTCCGGTGGCGGGATCGAGGGTCAGCGTGCCGTAGTCCGTGGTGAACGTGGCGTTCGTGTCGCCGTCGGTCCCGTGTGCTCCGTCAGTGCCCGTGCCGGAGGTGTCCTTGCCGCCAGCGATATGGAAGGCCTGATCCGTCCCGGCGTCGCGGTCGTTGTCGGTGACCGTGAAGATGCCGTCGATGGACAGATCGCCGCCCTGCGTGATGTTCCAGTCGCTGCCCGTGATGTCGAGGGTGGGGATGTCGTTGGTGCCGTGGATGGCCACGGTGACGGTCTTCGCCGTCCACGCATTGTGCTCGTCGCGCACGTAGATAGTGAAGGTTTCGTAAATGGTGTCGCCTTCGGCGAGCTGATCAAGTGAGGTGTAGGTCTTGCCGTCGAGCTCGAAGCTGACGTTTTCGCCTTCGCCCTTCATGGCGTAGGTGTAGGAGCCATTGGAGTTGATCGTCAGGCTGCCGTACTGGCCGCCCGCAACCACGGAAGAGGCCGCGCCGCCCGTGGCGGTGGAGTCGGCCGTGTTGAATACGGAAGGATCGAACGTCTTGGTGGCCTCGCCCGCGACCGCGCCGAAATACAGGATATGCCCTGCGTCGACGTCATTGCCGCTGGCGGTTCCGGTGTCGGTGGTATGGCCCGTGAAGGAGGTGTTTTCCTTGCCGGGATCAGTGGTGGGGGTGTTGGCGTCTTCACGGCCCACGCCGTCCTCGACCACATGGAGGTTGCCGTCGCCGCCGAGCAGATCGTTGAGATTGTCGTTGGACAGATCAAGCGTGGGGACGTCGTTGGTGCCGTTGATGGTGACGGTGATGGTCTGGGGCACGCTCCGTCCGGTCTGGGCGTCGGTGACGTAGACGGTGAAGGTCTCGGTCACGGTCTGGCCGAGGGCGAGGTTGTTGACGGCATTGCCGTCCGCGCCTGCTTCGCCGGGATTCTTGTTGTTGAGCGTGTACTCGTAGGAGCCGTCCGCGCGGAAGGTCAGGGTGCCGTAGGCCGAAGTGTAGGCATAGACGACGTCCCCGGTGCCGGGAGTTCCGGTTCCGGTCACAGTGGTGGAGGCGCCGCCGTCGGTCAGGCTCGATCCTGCGTGCTCGACGTGGAAGTTGAGCTTGTTGACATCGTGCTCCGTGGAGCCCGCCCCGTTTTCCTTGTCGGCATCGGAGGCGAAGATCCTGCCGGAAAGGGTTCCGGTCTGATGCTGGCCTTCGCCCGTTCCGCCGGGCGTCGTGGGCGTGTTGCCGTCGCCGTTTTCCGAGGGCTGGTAGACGCCCTGTTCCTTGAAGTCGAGATGAAAGTTGCTCTGATCGGTGTCGATCACCGGGATGTCGTTGGTGCCGGTGATGGTAACGGTGATGGTCTGGGTGGAGGTCGCGCCGTGTTCGTCGGTAACGGTCACTTCAAAGGTTTCGACCTTGGTTTCCCCGGCATTGAGCTGCTGGACCTTGTCGCTGGCGTTGTTGAGCGCATAGGTCCACTGCCCGGTGGCGGGATCAAGGGTCAGCTTGCCGTAGTCCGTAGTGAACGTGGCATCCGTGCTGCCTGTGGCGGAGTGGGAACCGTCGGAAGGGCTGGTGCCGTCGGCGGCGGGCGTGTTGCTGCCGCCTTCGATGTGGAACGTCTGGTTCTGCCCGCTGTCGCTGTCCGGGTCCTGCACGGCGAATGTGCCGCCCACGGAGGCTGTGTCTTCGTGGATGTCCTGCGCGGCGTTGGCGATGGAGAGTTCGGGCCGGTCGTTGGTACCGGTGAGAGTGACGGTGATTTCCTGCGTGGCGAGGCCGCCGCGTCCGTCGCTCACATAGACGGTGAAGGTTTCGGTACGGGTTTCGCCAAGAGCGAGGCCGTTGGTATCGGGATCAGCGTTGTCGATGGTATAGGTGTAGGTCCCGTCGGGGGCCATTGCCATCACGCCATAGGGGGTGACGATGCTGGTCACCTGCGCCCCGTTCGCGTCGATGAAGCCAAAGGAAAGCGTGTCGCCGTTGGCGTCGGTGCCGGTGGCCCTGCCGGACATGGAGGGGACGCCCTCGTAGAGTTCATTGCCGCCGGGGAACACGCCGGATTCGATGACGCCGAGCGAGCCGCTGACGCTGAGGGTCGGCGCGTAGTTGGGGGTATCGTCGCCGCGCAGGCCGCCCCACGGGTCGCGCTCGGGGAAGAAGGCGCGGTTGCTGCTCAGGTCGAGCCCGTCAAGGCGGTTTACACCGTTGATGAGGGCGTCGTCGGCATATTCGCGGAAGCGTCCGCCGTCCGCGCTGGCGGCGTTTGCCGCCGGACCGGCCGCGGGCATGAGGTCGGGTTCGTTCAGGGCCGTGAAGAATTGCTCGCCCGCGATCGGAGTGCCTTCGATCACGAAGTCGGGCATGGAGTCCTTGGTATAGGCCGTATAGAAATCACGCAGGACAACGGTGCTGCCGTCGTCGAAACGGAAAATAAGGTCATTGCCGGAACGTTCCAGCGTTGCCTGATCAGTAGGGAAGTTGAGGTCGATTCGGCTGTCCCCGGCCGCTTCGAAGACGGCCTGAGTGCCCGCTTCCGGCTTATTGAGAATGATGTCCGCCATATCAGGACTCCTTAACGGTAGGAGGAAAAACAAAAGAGGCCTCTGCACGTAATGTGCAGGGCCTTATCTACGATGGGGCAGTCCTGATGATGTCGGGCTGGGAGAGGTGCGCGAAGGCGCGTTTCTCAAGAATGATGGGCATCCCCAAGGGGGCGGGATGCCGAAAACTTTTCTTGTTTATAAGCAGTCGTGCATCGGCTGTCAATGAGACTTGTTTCTATTTGGCGTCCCGGCGGGTGGGTATCATCGGGACCGTCGCCATTGAATCCCTGCAGATCTTTAGGGCTTTTTTACTTCGGAAGAGAGAGTCTCGCCCGAAGCCGCTGCTTTTTGCTGTGTTCCGGGCTCGCCGGGGATGCCCTTTTGCCGGAGGTGTGAGGCTCCGGCAAAAGGTTTGGGCTGATGCGGGATGGCGGGTATGCATCCGTCCGGGTTGGTGCCGGAAACGGACGAATGCCTATCGGAGGTATGGAGGTTCGGCGAACGGTATTCCAAGGTGGGGCTGCCAAGGGGGAGGCCGTTCCGCCGCACGGGCGACAGGCTTTCAAGGGAGACCTCTACCTTATAATAGAAGGTACGGTTCCGAACAGGCTGCCGGGGACACGGTAGCGATGATGCCGATGGAGTCGAAGTAGCGCCAGCCGGCCTTTTCCATCATGTCGGCATCGCGCTGTGCATAGGGGTTGTCGCACTGGAGCCAGTCCTCCCATGCGGCTTTGTGGCTGCGGAGGGAGAAGGCGTCCCGTACGGCGGCGCGGGTGGACTGTTTCCAGAGTTCGGCCCACCATCCGGCGGAGTGGAAATTGATATCTTCCTTCCAATAAGGCCGGAGCTCGTCGGGGATGTCCCCCGTGAATTCCTGCCGGAGGCCCGGGATGGCGGCGGCGATAAAGCCGCCCGGCTTGACGAGAGGAGCGATGTGGGCGTCGAGGTACTCCGGATCACAGCCGAAAAAATGGTAGGCATCGATACAGATCACGGCGTCGAAGTACCCTTCGGCAAAGGGCAGGGCATGTCCTTCGGCCCGGAGGGGGATAACGGCGTCTTCAAGCCCGAAGTCCCGGAACCGCGCAAAGTTGTCCGAAGGGTTTATCCACAGGTCCGCGGCAAACACCCGCACGCCGAATGTCCGTGCGAGGTATATCGAGCTCAGCCCCATGCCGCACCCCAGGTCGAGCACGCGCATATGGGGAGAAAGGGGGATGTTTGCGGTCAGTTCTTCGGCGAACCTGACGCAATTGGGGCCCATCATGGTGGCGCGAAGGAAGTCGCGGTCGAACAACGGGTTGGATGCTGTTGATGTTGGCTGCATGTGGAAACTCCTGTGTAAAAAAGTATCCCTGCCTTATATCGGAAACGGGCGCTTTTGTGGTCCTCCTTCTCGCTTCTCAAACGAAAAAGCGCCGCAAGCGTGGGCCTGTGGCGCTGTCCGTCATGCCTGCCGCATGGAGGCAAGGATTTTATAGATGGTCTTGGCGGAGAGGTAATATTCTTCCGCCAGTTTGTGCACGGGAGCGCCGCCGAGATGTTTCTCGTACAGCTCCCTGTTCCGGGCGAGCCGCTCCCTGCGGGAGTCCGTGGCCTCGCCCCAAGCCCGTTTCCGTTCCGCCTTGCGCGGAATATACAGATACACCCCGTCGGCATATTGCTGGATCGCGTCCAGCAGTTCGCGGGGAAGTATCCGGTCGGCGTTGGTATAGCTCACTACCTTGCCCACTCCTTGCATGAATTTTCATGTGAGGATGAGCAAAGGCCGCCTGCTTCAATCTTCAGCTCGTCGCGCAGCAGCCTTTGCTACGGGCGGGCAAGATCCTCTGCTTTCGTAAATCCGTTTGTCATACAACGTATCCTAAAAAGAGCGCACGGTATGCGCGGTGGGTTTGCCGCCGTCGGTTGCGGCGGATGTTGAAACAAGGAATGCACTTCATGTTTTCCGTATGTCAGGGCACGGCTCCCGCTGCGGACAGACCTGATCCGCGGCGCCTCCGCCTTTTCTGACGGAGCGGGGCACCGGCAGGGTGAGGATGCCTCCGCTTCCGTCACAATGGACATGGTTCTCTCGGAACGGAAACGCCGGAGGGCTGGCAAGGCGAGACAAACAGCGCTGTGCCGGACTGGGGAGGGATGGGCTGACCGGCGGTCATCTTGAAGGTGCCTTTTGGTTTTGTACCGGGCTACCCGCCACCCGTCAACACGGCTTGGCCGTGGTGGTTGAGGACGCTTCTCTTAGGCGGGAAACCCGATCCTCCGTGCGGGGTGCCGGGAGGCTTTGGGGGTGGTTTACCGCCTCCAGACGCTTTCGGCAGGCTTTCCCCTGGTGGAGGTTTTTCTATAATTAGGAATCGTTACTTTTTAAAGGAGGCCCGCATACGCTGAATAAAGGGTCAGTGAGGCAGGATTTTTTTGATATTTCTAGAAAAAAATAATTCAATACTTAAGAAAAGTTATGCGTAACTAGCTGCAAATTGGCGGTTGACAGAATGGCCCTGATATGACTCGCCGGAGTATAAAAAAAGCTGAAAAATTTTTCATCCCGACGGAAGCCTTGTTTCCCGGGGCTTTTGAGGAGAGAGCTTTCGCTTGGGCATGTACAGGGGTGTTGATCCTCTTCCGGTTTGCGTTTACACCTTCTTCACGCAGAGAGACATCCCCCCGGACAAGCGAGGGTTCGCTGCCGTATGCCCCCGATATCGGGGTGAGCATATCAACCCTCGGATATTCAGAAAGTTTTGATAGTGGGTCTCCCCGGTTTAACGAAAGAGCGACGGGCCTCGTTGCTCTAAGGCGTCCTTTTTTGCGTCCCGATGGTAGGCAATCG
>CEAZ01029238.1_pt1 | contig 16510 bp, 16 predicted proteins | sample 557361 | NCBI WGS metagenome assembly CEAZ01 (sample SAMEA3182074, study PRJEB8094) | gut metagenome | biome: human; feature: gut; material: Stool; isolation source: human stools | place: Canada | collected 2012-02-22 | reverse complement strand
CCTCCAGCCACTCCGTCGCGTGCAGGTCGAGGTGGTTCGTAGGCTCGTCCAGCAGGAGAATGTCGGTGTCCTCAAGGATAAGGCGCGCAAGGTTCACGCGGGTCTTCTCCCCGCCGGAGAGAGAATCAAAGGGCTGGGCGAGCATTGCCGGGGGAATATCCAGACCGTTTGCCACGCGGCTGCGCTCGACGTCCATCTCGTATCCGCCAAGGCGGGCATAGTCGGCCTGAAGCTTATCGTACTGCTTCAATAGCTCCGGGGACTGTTCGTGCTCCATCTGCGCTTCAAGCTCGTTCATGCGCGCGGCGACGGCGTAGATATGCCGGTGCGCATCGCGCAGCACCTGCTCGACCGTCCAGCCCTCTGTGTAGACTGGTATCTGCGAGATAAGGCCGAGACGCTTCGACGGGGCTATCGCGACCTCGCCCTCGTCATAGCCTATCTCCCCGACGAGGATGCGGAAGAGCGTGGTCTTGCCGCAGCCGTTGTGGCCGAGGATGCCGACGCGCTCACCGCTGTTGACGGTGAAGGACAGCCCGTCCAATATGTTCTTGCCAAGCTCGAAGGATTTGACCAGCGAGCTTACGGATATATCTATCATTTCTGCGTTCCTTATATCTGTATTTGATTACTCTATATTTTCAACGGCCCATTGGAGAAAGCCGTTGGTGATTGCACCTGCGACGGTGATGCCGTAGCCGCCGCGCTCGACGAGCGTTACAAAGGCGTAGGGGTGCTCGTCATCCGCGAGGAAGCCGACGAACCACGAGTGTGAATCGCCGTCGCCAAGCTCGGCGGTGCCGGTCTTGGCACAAAGCTTCAGACCGGGGAAGTTCACATCGCCGTCATAGTGGTCGACGACGTTATAATTCATCATCTGCGTGAGCTGCTTTGCCGTGGCGGGCTCGACGAGCGCGGTAGTCACCGGCTCATCACCGGAGATCATGTGCGGCTCGATGAGCGTGCCGCCGTTTGCGATGGCACAGACATAGCGCAGCATCGCATATGGGCAGATGGTGTCGGTCGACTGACCGATACCCGACCAGCCAAGCTCGGGGTCGCCGACAAAGTCGAGCGGATAGGTGCCCGAGGCGCAGCCGATGCCGTCAAGCTCATGGGACGAGAGGAAGCCGTACTTCGTGACGTAGTCGATCATGGTCTCCTGACCAAGCATAACGGCGATCTGCGCAAAGGCGATGTTGCAGGAATTGGAGAGCGCCTGCTCAAAGGTCTGCGTATAGTGCGCGGCCTTGCATGTAATGGGTACGCCGGCTATTTTATATTCGCCCTCGCAGTAGAAGGTGCGCTCGTTTATATCCGGGATATTCTCGATAGCGGCGGCAGCGGTGACGAGCTTGAAGGTCGAGCCGGGGGTGAAGGCGGCGGAGAGACAGCGGTTGAGATACGCCCCGTCCGGGACGCCGTTTTCTGTATCCAGCGGGTCGACCGTCGGAGTCGAGACCATGCCTAAAAGCTCGCCGGTCTTATAGTTGCAGACGAGCACTGCAGCGCTATGCTCTGTGTCGAGAAGCTCATATATTTTGTTGTTTAGCCTTGCGTCGATCGTGAGGGTGAGGGTGCTGTTCTCTGTGCGCGTCGTGCCGGTGAGGAGACTGAAACCATTCACATCGCGGCGGTAGCGCGAGAGGATGCCAGTGCCGGTGCGTCCCCAATAGTCGCCGGTGACGTGGTAGTTTGACATCCGCGTCTCAGCATCGGGGGAGAAGAACTCGTCCGCCCCGCCGAAGGAGGCGAGGACTATACCGCTGCGGTCAAGCAGCATACCGGTGGAACCGGAGTTCGAGCGGGAGAAGTACAGCGCCCAGTCCTGCCCGTGATCGATGTAATTTAGGACGTACACGATCATGCCGAAGATAACGCCCGCCGCGATAAGCAGCACGCAGAAAGCGCGGTTGGTTATTTTTCGCACGGCTGCCACACCTCCCAGTTTGCAGGATCGTCATCCGGAGCAAAGCCGTTATCGGACGCACCGGGGGTATCGTCTTCTTCTTCATCGTCCTTGCCGCGCCCCGGACGAACGGCAAAGCTTGCGTCGCGCCGGGTGTCAGAGCTCTTGATAAAGGCCATGAGCATCCAGCAGGAGATAAGCGAGGTGCCGCCGCGGGAGACGAACGGGAAGGTGACTCCCGTAAACGGCAGCAGATCGAGCGAACCGAAAACATTGAGCGCAAGCTGCACGAGCAGCATGCTCATCGCGGCGCACGAGGCGATGGAATAATACGCCGAGCGTCCGCGCCGCGCGCTGCGCACGGCGAAGAAGGCCAGAACAAGAACCGCGAGCACCATTATAAGCCCGATGATAAGCCCCTGCTCCTCGCAGATAACGGCAAAGACCATATCGGTATTCGCGGCGAAAATGTCCTTGAGCCAGCCGCCTCCCGCGCCCTTGCCGTACAGGCCGCCGGAAGCGGCGGCGGACATGGCGCGTGTCTGCTGGAAGCCCTTGTCGTAAATATCCTCCCAGGCGTGTCCCCATGTGGCGAAGCGCTGGGCGATATAGGGCTTGACGCTGACGGCGAGAAAGCCCGCAAGCCCCGCGCCGGTCACGGCGAGGAGCACCGTCGCGATAGAGCCTGAACGCAGATAGGAGATAACGAGGAAGGTCGCAAAGAAGATGAGCGCCGTGCCGAAGTCCCCGATGAGAGCGAGGGCGATGACGCAGAAGGTCGAGAAGCCGATGAAGGTATAGAGGTTATTGCGGCGGTAGAGCCTGTCGAGCGTCGAAGCTCCGGCGTAGATATAGCCGACCTTGACAAGCTCGGACGGCTGGAACGAAAATCCGCCGAACTCAAGCCAGTTGCGCGCGCCGAGGACAGCATCACTCGCGACGATGTTGACGACCATCAGCAGCACCGCCAGCGCCGCTATCGGGATGCGCGCGGCAGCTGTGCGGCCAAGCTTGCGCAGCCACCAGCCCATGAGCAGGAACAGCAGCACCGCCGCAATGGTGAGGACTATCTGCTTATACATATCGTCCGGGGTGGACGAGGCTGCGACGGACATACCGAGGGAGGTAAGATAAAAGGCGAGAGTTTCTATCTCGAAGCCGGAGCGGTTCATGACGCGCATGGCGTTATAGCAGCACCACTCCAAGGCAATGAGCGCGAAGAAGGCGAGCGCGATTGCGAAGAGCTGCTCACCGGAGGAGGTGATGCAGTGCTGAAGCAGCAGCGCAAGCTGGAACAGTGTAAGCTCAAAGAGCGTGACGGCGGGGGAGACGCCCTGACCCGCGGCTGTGCGGACGGATTCACAGCTTTCCTTATCGTCATGGCTCAGCTCGTGAAAGCGCAGGGACTCACCGGCGATATTGATAAGGTCGCCATGCTGTACGGGCAGGCCGCGCCCGCCGGCCTTGACGCCGTTGACCCAGACGCCGCCCTTTGAGAAAATATCATAGATGCGCCATAGCCCCTTGTCATTGCGCGTGAGCACAGCGTGGGTGCGGCTGACGTTCGGATAGATAAGGCGGACGTCACAAGAGAGCGTGCGGCCGATGATGTTCTCCCAATGCGTGAGGGTATAGGTCTGCGATTCGTGCCAGAGATAGCCCCAGACCTCAGGCTCGTAACGGTCGGAGAGCATGGAGCGGATGCAGCGGACGATAATGACGAGCGAGAGGATGATAAGCACGTACTTGCTCGCTGCAAGGGTATATTCGGTCAGGGCGTCCACCGTACCACTCCTTTCAAATAAATCAAATAGACATACCAATTCCAATATTATCATAGTATAGCACAATCGACTGCCGGTTGACAACTGCCGCGGCATAAACTACAATACGCTTATGGACAGAAAAACGAAAAAATGGATAATCATTCTGGCAGCCGTGGTGATAGCAGGGCTGGTTTCATACTGCCTTGCGATGAGCACGGGCGGCGGAACAGTCGCGGTGATCTCGATAGACGGAGAAGAGTATGAACGTATCGACCTGTCGAAGGTCACGGAGAGCTACGATATCGAGCTGAGCACGCAGTACGGGCACAACACGGTGCATGTCGAGCCGGGGGCGATATCGGTCACGGCGGCGGATTGCCCGGATCGTGTCTGCGTAAGTCAGGGGCGGATAAGCCAGAGCGGGATGCCGATAGCCTGTGTGCCGCACAGGCTCGTGATACAGATAGAGGGAGGCAAGCTCGATGGCTAAGACGAAGAAGCTCTGCTTCATGGCTGTGCTGACGGCGATAGCGCTGACGATATTCATGATAGAGAACCAGCTGCCGTCACCTGTGCCGATACCGGGAATAAAGCTCGGCCTTGCAAACATTATAACCCTCACGGCGATGGCGATACTCGGCAGAAAAGAGGCCGGGGCAATACTCGCGGCGAGGATAATAATGGGCGCGATATTCGCGGGCAGTCCCTCGACGTTCATATACAGCGCGGCAGGGGGAATACTGGCGTATATCGTGATGTGCGTGACGATAGGGCTGTTCAAGGAAAACCAGCTCTGGATAGTCAGCGCCCTTGCGGCCATTGCGCACAACGCCGGGCAGCTTGGCGCCTGCGCGCTCATAGTAAAGACGCCGGGGATCTTCGCCTACGCGCCGATCTTAGCTGCGTCCGGAGTTATAACGGGCGTGTTCACCGGCTTTGCGGCGATATATCTCATCCGTGCGGTGAAGAAATTGAAGCTGTGAATTTTATTGATTTGACTATTTGCGCGAAACGGGTATAATAAGAATACATATATAATTTGAATTGGAAAGGCAGATTATTGATATGAGCGAATGCACACACGATTGCTCCACCTGCGGAGAAGCCTGCGCTTCCCGCGAGCCGGAGAGCTTTCTCAAACCGCTTCACGAGGGTGCGAGCGTAAAGAAAGTCATTGCCGTCGTCAGCGGCAAGGGCGGCGTCGGCAAGTCCCTTGTCACGAGCCTGATGGCCTCCGAGATGCAGCGCCGCGGCTACAACTGCGCGGTGCTCGATGCGGACATTACGGGCCCGTCGATACCGAAGTCCTTCGGCATCCACCAGCACGCGACCGGCACTGAGGAGTACCTTATCCCCGTCACGACGCACTCCGGGATACAGGTAATGTCCATCAACCTCATCCTTCAGGATGAGACGGAGCCTGTCGTATGGCGCGGCCCGGTCATTGCGGGCGCGGTCACACAGTTCTGGACGGACGTGATGTGGACGGACGTGGACTATATGTTCGTCGACATGCCTCCCGGAACGGGCGATGTGCCGCTGACGGTGTTCCAGTCCCTGCCGATAAGCGGGATAGTCATCGTCACGACGCCGCAGGATCTTGTAGGGATGATCGTCGCGAAGGCCGTGAACATGGCGGATATGATGAAGGTACCGGTGCTCGGCATCGTCGAGAACATGAGCTACTACAAGTGCCCGGACTGCGGCAGCGAGCACTCCATCTTCGGCGAGAGCAAGGTCGAGGCGCTGGCAAAGCAGTATAACATCCCGCACTTTGCAAAGCTGCCGATAGACCCCGTTATCACCACAATGGTGGATGCGGGCGAAGTAGAGTCCGTGAGCGGGGAGCACATCGCGCCGCTGATGGACAGCATCGAAAAGGAGATATGATATGCGCATAGCAGTTGCATATAAGGACGGAGAAATATTCGAGCATTTCGGCCACTGCGAAATGTTTGCAATATACGACTATGAAAACGCGGAAGTGAACAAGTGCACCAAGCGCCTTGTCGAGACGGCGGGACGCGAGGGGCACAAGGCCATGAGCGACCTGATGCGCGAGGAGAAGATAGACGCGGTCATCGCCGGGAACATGGGCGGCGAGGCAAAGGCGCTCCTGCTTAGCTACGGCATCATCCCGATAGTCGGCTACTGCGGCAGCGCGGACGACGCAGCTGACTTGCTCATCACCGGGAGACTGCCGATAGTCGACCCAGGCGCGGGCATGGGCTTTGGCGGCGGCTGCTCCGGAAGCTGCGGCGGATGCAGCGGCTGCGGAACAAGCGACGAGGGCTGCGCCTGCGGCGACGACAGCGGCAACTGCGGCTGCGGCTGTCACTGAGCGGAATAAGAAACTATACGCCCGCTGCGATATTGCAGCGGGCGTTACAATTAAATTTGCCGTGCGCGGCGAAAAACTCTGCGAGGCTTTCAAGATGCAAGACATTACAGAGATCATGGATATGCTCGATTGGCATAAGCTGCCCGAAGTTCAAGCCAAGGGAATAGCTTTGGCGAGAGACACAGAAACGATACTTCCATTTATACAGCCGCTGACACCGGAACATAACAAAAATGTCTGGGAAAACTGCGCGGCTATTATAGCGGAGAAGAGCGATGAAAAGCTCAGACCTTATTTGGCCGAATTACTGGAATGGGTGCAGGACATGAACTGGCCGGGGGCTTTCCGCATCATGGATAGGCTGCAAAAATACTCGGACGACGCTTCTTTACGTAGTGCGATAAACACCTGCATTTCAAAAGCAAGGGAGTGCGGCGATGAGGTTTGGGAGGATAATTTGTGTTTGCTGATGGGAAGGCGAGGGGGAGAATAATCGAACAGCCGCTGTGATTAGCTGGAACATTTCGGATTTAGGTATGTAATAGGGTTTTGCGCACTTTGGTTCGGCTTTAATCCAGCTATGGATTTCCCATAATAGAAAGCTTCATTATCGTCAAGCAGCAGGCCAAGTTCGAAATTCTTGTCTACAAAGAAAACGCGATTCTCTGTCTGCGGCGTTAAAATCTTGTCTTGTCTTGGACGTTTCTCAGGCTTGTCTTTACATCTGTACCATTGAGTAGGCTTGTAGACGGCAACGATCAGGGAATTATAAACGCCAAAAACATACTCAACGTTTTGAACATTGTTTATTGAGGCTCTCCATAAACCACGAACAGAATCATACAGTTCAGCGGCAGGCATATTTCTGCGGTAAAGCTTGTTGATTTTAATGATGAGGATTTTATGCTTGATATCCTCGCTGCGCAGCTCTTCCGCGCCATATATTTTTTCAAAATCTTCTACAGATAAAGCTTCAGCGGAATGATGCCCTGCAACGATATTCGTAAGACAGACATCGCCTACATAATTGAAAGCATTGATCAATGCCGCTTCTGCGGCAAAAGCTTCCGCTTCGGTAAGGTTGCTGTTAATGATTATTTTCCTGACTGCCAATCCCTGAGATTTGATTTCAGAAATGGTTTTCAGCTTGAGCTTATCGCTGTCTGGACTGTTCAGACTTTCTTTTTCGTGCTCGAACACCCTGTTTCCGGTGCCTTTGCCAATGTAGAAAAATTTGTTAGTACTGGGGTCAATTAACCCGTACACATAATAGTCACCTAATGAGAGCAGACTCTTTTCTGAGAAGCTATCCATAATACTTATTACCTGTTAACTTACACTCTGATTTATTTCTCCAGCATGACCACGCATTCGATGTGCTCGGTATAGGGGAACATGTCGACCGGCTGGATGCAGCGGAGCTTATAGCCGCCGGAGAGGAGTACGTCGAGGTCGCGGCGCTGAGTATCGATATTGCAGGAGATATAGACGATGCGCCGCGGTGCGCATTTGAGCAGCGAGGAGAGAAAGCGCTCGTCGCTCCCAGCACGGGGCGGGTCCATGAAAACAACATCGGGCCTCACCTTATCTGCCGCCATCTGCTCCATGTATTTCCCGGCGTCGCCGACGGTGAACCAGCAGTTTTTGACGCCGTTCAATCTGGCGTTTGCTATCGCGTCGTTCACCGCGTCGCGGTTTATCTCGACGCCGATGACCTGCTTTGCCTTATCCGAGGCGCTGAGGCCGATGGTGCCGATGCCGCAGTAGGCGTCGAGCACGGTCTCGGTTCCGGTGAGACCAGCAAGGCTGATGGCGGCGGAATAGAGCTTCTCGGTCTGGACAGGGTTTATCTGATAGAACGAGCGGGAGGAGATGCGGAAGCGCTTGCCGCAGAGCACGTCCTCGATATAGCCGCTGCCGTAGATGACTTTCTCGCGCGTGCCGAGGATGACAGGGCCGAAGCGGTCGTTGATATTGAGAACGACGGTGGTGATCTCCGGGTGCTTTTCCAGCAGCTTCTTGAGAAAGGGCTTCTGGAGCTTGAATATCGGCGAGACGGCGACGAACACGACCATGACCTCGCCCGTTGCAAAGCCGCGCCTGATGAGGATGTGCCGCAGCCAGCCGCTGCCGCCGCGCTCATCGAACACCTGTATTTTGAACTCCGGGAGCATACGGCGGATATCGACGATGATCTCATCGGCGAGCTTATCTTCGATCATGCACTCGTCCACGGGGACGATGCGGTGGCTGCCGGGCTGATAGATACCAGATATGGTCTTGTTCTTCGTGCGATCATAGGCGAGGGCGGCGTGGACTTTATTGCGGTAATGCGTCGGCTCATCCATGCCGATTATGTTTTCAACGTGCCCAAGCTCGCCGAGCACAGAGACAGCGCGGCGCTGCTTGTGCAGGAGCTGCTCGGCATAGGGGAGGTTCTGAAGCTGGCAGCCGCCGCACTTGCGGAAGTTCGGGCAGGGAATATGTTTCTGAGCCATTGTGATCTCCAAGTAAAAGTAATTTATAATATACAATATACCACATTACCGGAGCTTTGCATAGCGCCGGGCGGAGGATTTATGGATATAATTTACCGGGACGAGAGCATAATAGTGTGTATAAAGCCGGCTGGCGTACTGTCGACGGACGAGCCGGGCGGACTCCCGGAGCTGCTGCGCCGCGAGCTTGGGGACGAAAAGGCGGATGTGCGCACGGTTCACCGGCTCGACCGCGCGGTGAGCGGACTGATGGTGCTTGCGCGCGATGCTGCTGCGGCGTCTGAGCTGAGCCGTCAGGTGCGCGAGGGCGAGTTTGAAAAGCACTATATGGCAGTCGTCCACGGCAAGGCCGAGGAGCGCGCGACGCTCACCGACCTGCTCTACCGCGACAAGTCGCGGAAGATGACCTTCGTCACCGACACCCCGGCAAAGGGCGTGCAGGAGGCCGTGCTTGACTATGAGCGGGAATGGTACGCGGAGGGACTGAGTAAGGTTTACATAACGCTGCACACTGGGAGAACGCACCAGATACGTGTACAGTTTGCGTCCCGCGGTCTGCCGCTGGTGGGCGAACGCAAATACTGTGAGCCGCGCGACGAGTGTCCGCTTGCGCTGTTCTCCTGCGAGCTGGGCTTCACCCATCCCGCGACGGGGGAGAGGATGCACTTCCAGGCGGAGCCGCCTGGGGAATGGCCGTGGACGGCGAATGTTTGACATTTTGTAAATTAGTGTATAATTCTATTGCCAAAGGCAGGGAGTGCGTGTATAATAAACTTAAAATCTTTGAAACAGTTTGACTGGAGTACTGAATGGAAACTCTTGAATTCATCCTTGTGATCATTGCCGCATATGTTATGGGCTCGCTCAGCATATCAATATTCATGTCGAGCCGCGTGCTCGGCAGGGACATCAGAAGAGCCGGGAGCGGCAACGCCGGGGCGACCAATATGGCGCGCGTCTACGGAATGAGTGCGGGCGTGCTGACCCTCGGCGGGGATATGTGCAAGACGGCGGCCGCAATGCTTCTGGGCTATCTCACCCTCGGCGACAGAGGCATGGCAGCGGCAGGCATGGCCTGCATGGCGGGGCACTGCTACCCGCTGCTGCATGGCTTCAAGGGCGGCAAGGGAGTTTCCGCGGGCGCGGCGATAGCGCTGTGCATCGATTGGCGCGCAGGACTGCTGACGATAGCGGTGTTTGCCATCGCGGCGCTGTGCTCTAAGAAGGTCTCCTTCGGCTCTATATGCGCGGCGCTGTCACTGCCGGTATGGGCGCTGGTGCTTGAGCTGTCACAGCCGCGCTGCGCGCTGGCGATAGTGGGGATGTGCCTTGTCGTCATACGGCACAGGGAGAATATAAAGCGCCTGATAAACGGGACGGAACCGGACTTCAAGCCCGGCAAGAGCAAGCAGGTCAAGAGAGATTGACGGGCAACATAATTGAGTTGACATAATTGCAAATATAAAGCCCCGCATATGTTCATGCGGGGCTTGAAAAATTTTCCGAAAAATAGTATATTGTGAACATCGGTAAAATAAATAAAAGGAGACGGAACAATGGATAATAAGTACACTGCCGGTATCGACAAGTTCATAAATGACAACAGAGAGAATATCATAAAAGACATCGCGCGCCTTGTGGCGATAAACAGCGTTGAGGGCACGGCCGAGCCCGGCGCACCTTTCGGCAAAGGGCCGAAGCAGGCGCTGGAGCTGGGGCTTGAGATATGCCGCGAGCTGGGACTCAAGGCCGTCAACTGCGAGGATAAGATCGGCTACGGCCAGATCGGCGACGCGGAGGATTACCTCGCCACCATCACGCATCTTGACGTCGTTCCCGTCGGAGAGGGCTGGACGGGCGACCCGTTCACGCTGCGCGAGCGCGAGGGATATATCATCGGCCGCGGCGTAATGGATGACAAGGGGCCGTCCGTACTGTGCCTGTACGCGCTCAAGTACCTCAAGGACGCGGGCGTTCCGCTGCGCTATAGCATCCGCGCGCTGCTCGGCACCAATGAGGAGACCGGTATGGGCGACGTGGAATATTACCTTGATAATTACAAGGCACCTGTGTTCTGCTTCAGCCCGGACTCCGGCTTCCCCGTCTGCAACGGCGAAAAGGGTATATGCAACCTGCGCATCGTCTCCAAGACGAAGCTTGACAAGATCGCCGACATCCGCGGCGGCGTTGCGGGCAACGTTATCCCCGGCAAGGCCGAGGCATGGGTGAAGGGCGCAAAGCCTGCTCCCACCGAGAGTGTTTCCGTTGAGGCAGACGGCGAGCTGTGGCACCTGACCGCGAAGGGCATCGGCGGCCATGCTTCCATGCCTGAGGGCACGGTGAACGCGATAGGCGTGCTGGTAAGCTATATTCTTGAAAACAAGCTTGCGGGCGAAGAGGAAGAGAAGTTCCTGCGCCTGCTCATGAAGCTGCATGAGAGCTGGGACGGCAGCGGCCTCGGCGTCGATGCAGACGACGGCAAGTTTGAACCGCTCACGATAATCGGCGGCGTGATAGGCGTTGAGGACGGGCACATCTTCCAGACCGTCGACAGCCGTTATCCCACCAACACCAGCGGCAGGAAGATCGCCGACACCATCGCAGCACTCGCAGGAGAGCTTGCGGAGATCAAACTCAAGAGAGACACCGCTCCGTTCTACATGAGCATCGATAACCCCGCGGTGAAGGTCTGCATGGACGTTTACAACGCTGTTACCGGTGAGGGCGCGAAGCCCTACACGATGGGCGGCGGCACCTACGCGCGCGATTTCCCGAACGGCGTGTCCTTCGGCCCGGAGCACCCGGAGCGCAGCTACCCCGACTTCTTCGGCCCGATACACGGCGCGGATGAGGCGGCAAGCATTGACGAGTTCATGGAGGCGTTGAAGATATACATCCTCGCGCTCATCGAGCTTGAAGAAGTAGAGTTCTGAAAAGAATAGTCAGCGTATCCGGGGAAGTCTTCACGGCTTTCCCGGATGCTGTATAGACGGACTTTTCCGGCAGTATTTAACATTTTTTTAACCTTTATTTTGCGTTGACGGTTATAATCTATAATGATTTGAAAGCTGAATTGGATTCAAACATATATTATGAAAGAGAAGGGCAGAATAAGCTATGAGTAAGAGAGCTCTTGTTGTTGAAGATGATGCGAACATTGCGGAGCTGCTGAGACTGTATCTGGGTAAGGACGGCTTTGACGTCATGATCGCCGCCGACGGTGGGAAGGCTGAATCCAGCTTCGATCTTTTCTCCCCGGATGTGGTGCTGCTCGACATTATGCTGCCGGTCAAGGACGGCTGGCAGATATGCAGGGACATCAGGAAGAAGTCCTCGGTGCCGATCATTATGCTCACTGCAAAGGGCGAGACCGCGGATAAGATAAACGGACTTGATATGGGTGCGGACGACTATGTAACAAAGCCCTTTGACGTCAAGGAGCTGCTCGCGCGCGTACACGCGGTCATGCGCCGCACGGACGCGGATGCGCCGGTCGAAAAGAAGCTCACCTTCGATAAGCTTGTGATAAACCTCGAATCATATGAGCTGATAGTCGACGGCGTGAAGATAGACACCCCGCCTAAAGAGATGGAGCTGCTGTATCATCTGGCGGCTTCCCCCAACCGTGTTTTCACGCGCAACCAGCTGCTTGACGAGGTATGGGGCTTTGACTACTTCGGCGATTCCAGGACTGTCGACGTCCATGTCAAACGCCTGAGAGAGAAGCTTGAGGGCGTTTCCGACAAATGGTGCCTCAAGACCGTGTGGGGCGTGGGCTACAAGTTCGAGGTTCACGAGTAAGACTTCGCCATGAAGAGTATTTACCTCAGAAACTTTACCGCGACGGCGCTGCTGGTGCTGACCTGCTTCATCCTTGTGGCGTTCTCATTCGTGGGGATAGGCAGGCTGTACCTCATACGCGAGTATAAGAGCGACATGGTCGCGAGCGCCGAGGAGGTATCGCGCACGGCGGCGGCGGTGGGTCAGAACGACTCGATGAACAGCTGGCTGCTGAGCATGATAATAAGCGCGATATCGCGCTCGACCGGGAACCATATCTTCATCACCGATGCGAACGGACTTGTTATGTCCTGCTCCGACCAGACGCCGATGTGCAAGCATTACGGAACGCTGCTGCCGGAGGATATCATGGCCGAGATAAAAAACGGTCAGGAGACGGAGATAAGCACGCTCGGCGGGATGTACACAAATCCCCGCTACATTGTCACCCACGAGATAACAAGGGAATCAGACGGCGAACTCATGGGCTATGTGTTCGTGACGAATGCACCGGATAATATTCTCAGCAACTGGTCGACCTTTGTGCTCATCGCGACGGTGATAGCAGTGCTCGTGCTGTGCATGTCGCTTGCGGTGTCGCTCGTTTACTCAAAGCGCATGGCGCGGCCGCTGGACGAGATAGCGGCGGCGTCGAGGAAATTCGCGAGAGGTGACTTTTCGGTGCGCGTGAAGCAGCAGGAGGATCCGACCGACGAGATGGGCGCGCTCATCGATTCGTTCAACAAGATGGCCGATTCCCTCCAGAACGCGGAGAACCGCAGGAGCGAGTTCATCGCAAACGTTTCCCACGAGCTGCGCACACCGATGACGACGATCGCCGGCTTTGCCGACGGTATACTCGACGGGACTATCCCAAAGGATCAGGAGACGAAGTACCTCACCTCGATAAGAGACGAAACGCGCAGGCTCTCCCGCCTCGTGCGCGATATGCTTGACGCTTCGCAGACGAGAGCCAGAGCCGCCGACCCCAGCAAGCGCACGGTGTTCGACCTTACGGAGCTTGTGCTCCAGACGCTGCTCAGCTTTGAGGCGCGCGCGACGCAGAAGAACCTTGACGTTGACCCGCAGCTGCCGGAGAACCACATAATGGTCATTGCCGACAAGGACGCGATAACGAGGGTCATATATAACCTCCTCGATAACGCAGTGAAGTTCGCGGCTCCCGGAAGCTGCCTCACGCTGAGACTGTACAGGGACGCGCAGAAGGCCTACGTCTCGATAAAGGACATAGGTGAGACGATACCGCCGGACGATCTGCCGTTTATCTTCGACCGTTTCCATAAGTCTGACCGCTCGCGCAGCCTTGATAAGGACGGCGTCGGGCTGGGGCTGTATCTGGTGAAGTCGATAATCAACAGCCATGACGAGGACATAGCCGTGAAGAGCGAGGACGGGGCAACGGAGTTTGTGTTTACGCTCAAACTGGCCGATAAATAAAAGGATTAAAAGATATGAGCAATATGCAGGACTGGTATGCTCCGCTTGAGGAGCGTACTTCACCGGAGAGCGAAAAGAAAAAGAGAAAGCCGGGCAAAACATCATGGCGCATCGGCGGGGCGATACTGCTGGTCGTGCTGCTGATCGCGGCAAGCTCGCTGATATTCTCCGGCTCAAACCAGAGAACGGAAGCGCCGTATATAGGCGGCGACGGTATGCCCGACGACTGGAACGATTACCTTGATAACTATTATCAGGTGACCGAGAGCAAGGACGCGGAGATAAAGCTGCCGCGCGCGGAGCTTGTGCCCGATTTCAAGGTGACGATCTCTAATGAGCGTGGCGAGGAGCTGAGTCTTCAGGAGCTGTATGACCGGTGCTCAAAGTCGATAGTCGCGATAAAGGGCTATCAGGACGGCGTCGACGGCTACTACTGGGGCAGCGGCATCATCCTATCTGAGGATGGGCTTATACTCACGAACACCCACGTCATTGAAAACTGCGACACGGCAAGCGTGACGCTCTATGATAACAGCAGCTACGATGCGGCGCTCGTCGGCGCGGACAGCACGAGCGACATTGCGGTGCTCAGAATAGAGGCATCCGGTCTGACTCCCGCGAGCTTCGGCGACAGCGCTGAGCTTGCCATCGGCGACAAGGTCGCGGCGATAGGGAACCCCTTGGGCGAGACCTTCCGCATGACGCTGACCGACGGGATAATCTCCGCGATAGACAGGGGCATCAGCTATAACGGCCACAGCATGACGCTGCTGCAGACCAACACCGCCATCAACGAGGGCAACTCCGGCGGCGCGCTGTTCAATATGTACGGTCAGGTGATCGGTGTGACGAACATGAAGATGATGTCTTCATACTCAAGCATCGAGGGCATAGGCTTTGCGATACCGTCGTCAACGATCGCAGCGGTCGCGGATTCACTGATGCAGTACGGCGAGGTGCGGGGACGTGCGGCGATAGGCGTTACGGTCGGCGCGATACCGGAGAACGTCACGAGCCACTATGATCTGCCCACCGGGCTTTATGTTTCGGCAGTCGAGGAGAAGTCAGACGCTGCGGCAAAGGGCATACAGCAGGGGGACATCATCACTGCTGTGAACGGAAACCCGGCCACAGCGACGAGCGATATCCTCACCGTGAAGAACACCCTCAGCGTCGGCGACACGATCACCTTTACGATCTGGCGCGACGGGGATACCTTTGACGTTGACGTCACATTAGTGGACGAAAACGATCTGAAGTAAACAGAGAACAAAACGAACACCCTCAGAACCGCAGCCGCAGTTCCGAGGGTGTTCGTATATCAAAATTCTGTATCAGCGGCAGACGAAGCAGTGCCACTCTTCTTCGGATTTATGATCGAGAATTTCAAAGCCGTTGGCGATAAGCGCGGCTTCGGTCTCCGGCCAGCGGTGCTCGATAATGCCGGAGCAGATGAACACAGCGCCCGGAGCCATGAACTGACGCACGACGGCGGAGAGGGGAATGATAACGTCGGCAACGATGTTTGCGAGCACGAGCTGGTATCCGCTGCCGATGCGGGCACGGAGAGAGACGTCGGCGATGATATCGCCCGCCCATGCCGTCATTTTATCTGTGCCGATGCCGTTGAGCGCCGCGTTTGACATCACAACATCAGGAGCCTTGGGGTCGATGTCCACGCCGAGACAGCTGTCACAGCCGAGGATGAGCGCACCGATGCCGAGTATGCCGCTGCCGCAGCCGAGGTCGAGCACGCGCACGTCGGGCTTTGAAAACTTTTCAAGTGCGGCAAGGCACATGCGCGTTGTCGCGTGGCTGCCTGTGCCGAAGATAAGGCCGGGGTCGAGTCTGAGCGGGAGACGCCCATCCTGCGGCGCTTCCTCCCATTCGGGTACGACGACGAGTTTTTTGCCGACTTCGATGGGCTTGTAATACTCGCGCCAGTTGTTCTCCCAATCGCTGTCCTCAACACAGCTTGTAGTAACATCGCTGTACGCGGCGTTGATGCGGCGGAGCACGGCAAGGCCGTCCTCATCGTCGGTCAGGTAGCACTTGATGCGGCTGACGCCGGCAAATTGATTTTCAAGCTCGTCATCCACATAGTCCCAATACTGGTGGTTCTGTTCGAGGAAATCCTTGAAATCCTCCTCGTTCTCGATGACGAAGCCGCCGGCTCCCATGTCCGCCATTTCCTGACAGCGCGCGTCTATCTCCTCACCGGGCGTGTTGACTGTGACTTCTATATAACGCATAGTATCCTCCAAAATTATATGTTTTTACTTGAAATATTCAAATCCGTTCCACGGAAAAACGGCTTCGGGCATGGCTGAGAAGCTCATAGCTTCGCCTGTCGCCGGGTGACGGAAGCCGAGAGCGTGCGACCAAAGGGCGAGCGCACAGTCCCTATACCGGCTGCCGTATTTCACATCCCCGGCGAGCGGCAGGGCGCGCGAGGAGAATTGCACGCGGATCTGGTGGGTGCGACCGGTGTGCAGAATGACGCGCAGCAGGGAAAGCTCCGGGAGCGCTTCGAGCAGAGAGTATTCAAGCTCCGCGTCCTTGACGCCGCCGCGCTGACGCTTCACGACGAAGGATTTGTTCTTTGCACGATCCCAGAAGAGCAGGTCGCGCAGTACGGCGCTGTCCTCTGCCGGGCATCCCTGCACGACGGCCAGATATTCTTTATGGAGCTGCCGCGCCGCGATCTGCCGCGACAGCCCGGCGGCTGCGGCGGGGGTGCGCGCATAGACCATCACGC
>CEAZ01011518.1_pt1 | contig 16613 bp, 20 predicted proteins | sample 557361 | NCBI WGS metagenome assembly CEAZ01 (sample SAMEA3182074, study PRJEB8094) | gut metagenome | biome: human; feature: gut; material: Stool; isolation source: human stools | place: Canada | collected 2012-02-22 | reverse complement strand
ATTTGAGGCGGGCCTTGCCCCCTCAAGCTCCCCCGCTGCTCTATTATCTGACTTCAAAACATAGTTTTTTGACAGTCTGATTATCCCATTCTGTCCGTCCCGAAGAAGAACAGCGCCACTGTCCCCGGGCCGACGTGGGAGCCGGTCACCGGCTCATAGCAGACGCTCAGGCACTTGCCGGTCAGTCCCTTGTCACGCAGGCGCTGCACGAGATATACCTTGCCCTCCTCATTATCGGCATGGGCAATGCCGATAGTCTCGGTCTTGCTGAGGGATAGCTCCGCATAGCGCTCGGCAAGCGCATCAAGCGTGCGCTTCATGCCGCGCACCTTGGACTTTACGACTATCTTGCCCTCATAGTCCCCGATGAGGATCGGGTGGATGCTCAGGACATTGCCGATTATCGCCGCCGCGCCGCTGACTCTGCCGGTCTTTTTCAGATACTTGAGGTCGTCCACAGTGAAGCTCTGGCACATATGCGGCACCTGCGCGCGGATGTCCTCTTCTATCGCATCGAGCGCTGCGCCGTCTCGCAGCTGCTCCGCCGCCTTGATGACGAGCAGCCCCTCGCCGAGGGACGCGGCGAGCGTGTCGATGACGACGATCTTTCTGTCCGGGTACTCCTCGTCCAGCTCCTGCTTTGCCATGAGCGCGGCGTTTGCCGTACCGCTTATGCCGCCGGACATACCGACATACAGCACGTCTTTCCCCGCGTCGAGCGCTGCCTTGAAGCGCTCAATGAAAGTCCCCGCGTTCACCATCGAGGTCTTCACTTCGCTGCCGGCGCGCATCGCGGCATAGAAGGCCTTGCCGTCAAATTCACGTTCGGGGATGTATTCGACTCCGTCTATCGTGTATGAAAAAGGGACTACCTCAATGCCGTACTCGTCGATGATCTCAACGGGGAGGTTAGCGGAGGTGTCTGTAAAAAGCTGCGTCATTATGTGTCTCCTTAAAAGTTGTCGGTACTGCAATCTGTTGTCAGAATAACGCAGTTCATACCGAAACTGCAAGCTATTGTCTCTATTCTGCGCTCTACGAAACATAGAATAGGCGTAGAACCCCGTGATTTCAGGGCTCTACTCTGAGTATAGCCGCATCCTCTTCACTTGTGTGCCGCGGCTTTCAGCCTCTCCAGCCACGCATACGGCACGTTGAGCTCTCCCTTGCCGGTGCCGAGGCTTATCGCGGGCTTGTTTGCTCCGTGGAAGTCGCTGCCGCCGGTTTTGAGCAGCCCGTACTCCTCCGCGAGCCCCTCAAGGTAGGCCGTCTGCTGCGCGTCATAGCCGGAATAGCGGCACTCCATACCGCGCAGGCCGTGCGCCATGCAGTGCTCTATAAGCTCGCGCAGCTCCGCATCGCTCTTCTTGTACTGGAACGGATGCGCAAGCACCGCGATGCCGCCCGAGCGGCATATTGTCTCGACCGACATCTCTATCGGGATGATCGTGCGCGGCAGATAGTACTTCTGCCCTTTCTCGACATAGCGCTGGAACGCGTCGTTCACGCTCTCGGCAAGTCCCAGTTCATAGAGCATCCGCGCAAAGTGCGGCCGGCCTATGGATTCGCCGAAGCGCGCCCTCATCTCGTCATAGTCAAAGGGCAGACCGTCCGCCGCCATGAGCTCCGCCATCTTGCGGTTTCTGTCGTTGCGGTCGTTTATCACCCAGTCCAGCACCGGGCGCAGCTCAGGCGACTGCGGGTCTATGAAATAGCCCAGAATGTGTACGGCCACGCCGTACTTCGTGCTTATCTCTATCCCCGGCACGACCTCTATTCCGAGCTTTTCCCCCGCCTCGGCGGCTTCAAAATAGCCGGATTCCGTGTCATGATCCGTTATCGCAATGGCCTTCAGGCCGATTTTCTGTGCAAGAGCAACGACCTCCGCCGGGGTGCATGTCCCGTCGGACGCCGTGGTGTGTACGTGCAGGTCTATCTCTCTCATGCGCGCACCTTCTCCATGAGGCGGTTTGCCTTCTCGTATATCTCCTCCGGCGCTTCGCCGATGAAGAACTCTCCGTTTTCGTAGAGAATGCGTCCGTTCACCATCGTCATGCGCACGTTCTCCTTGGAACCGGAGTAGACGATGTTGCGCGCGATGTTATTGAGCGGCTGCATATTCGGCCTGTTCAGGTCTATAACGACGAGGTCTGCAAGCTTGCCCGATGCGATATCGTCCGCGTCACAAAGCCCCATCGCGCCCGCGCCGCCGGCGCAGGCCATTTCAAGCACGCGGTCGGCGCTCCCGGCCGCAGCGTCCTTATTTGCGATCTTTTGCAGCACGCTTGCAAGGTACATTTCGCGGAACATATCCAGCGCGTTGTTGCTCGCCGCGCCGTCCGTGCCTATCGCCATCGGTATCCCCGCCGCGGCGAGCCTGTCCAGCGGTGCGATGCCGGAGGCGAGCTTTGCGTTCGAGCCGGGGTTCGTCACCGCCCAGAGCTTCTTGCGCGCGAAAAGCTCAATGTCCTCATCGCTCATCCACACGCAGTGGAAGCCGCCGCCGCCGTAGGCGAACATGCCTATGCTGTCCAGAAGCTGCGGCGGGGTCATGCCCCAGCGCTCCACGCAGCCCTTGACCTCGCTCTCCGTCTCGCACAGGTGCATGAAGCAGGGCTCTTTGTATTTCTCGGCAAGAGCGGCCATGTACTTCATGCGCTCCATGCCGGTGGTGTACTCGGCGTGGATGCCGAGGCGGTAGGAGATAAGCTCGTCATAGTCGTTAAAGCGCAGGTACTCGCGCTCTATGTTCCTCTCGTCCGCGTCAAAGTTATTGAGTGCCGAGCATATCACCGTGCGGTAGCCGCAATCGACATTTGCCTTGGCATAGGCCTCATTGCGCATGTACATGTCAAAGCTCGAAGTGATGCCGGAGGAGAGATACTCCATTATCCCAAGCTTTGTGAAGGTGTATATCATCTCGTCATCGAGCTTTGCTTCGTTCGGGAACACCTGCTGATAAAGCCAGTCACTCAGCGGCATATCGTCGGCAAAGGAGCGCAGGAAGGTCATTGCCGTGTGGGTGTGCGCATCCTTAAAGCCCGGCATCAGCAGGTCGCCGCGCAGGTCGATCTCGCGCTCAAAGCGCGGCGCGTCCGCGCGCTCCGCTCCGACGTAGGCGATGCGCCCTCCGTCCGTCCACACCTCGTCCCGGCTTATTTTTATCCCGCCAGAGAAGCTCAGCACCCGGCCGTTATAGAATCTTATCATCTGTTCTTTGCCTCCAGCCGCGTACTCATCGCGTCATGCGCGGCCTTTTCAAAAGTATCGTCAAGCGGCTGAAGCTCCGCCGCGCCATATTTTCTCTCAAGTGCCGTTTTCAGCAGCAGGTCGCAGAACTCCGGGTTCTTCGGGAGCATCGGGCCATGACTGTAGGTGCCGAAAACGTTTTTGAAATGCGCACCCTCGGTGCCGTCCTCGCCGTTGTTGCCGAAGCCGGAGATCATCTTCCCCAGCGGCTCAAGCCCGGCGCCGAGCCATGTCTTTCCGCTGTGGTTCTCGAAGCCGACAACGACGCTGCCGCCGGCGTTGTCATCACATTTGAACTCATAATTGCCTATCATGCGCTTCTTGCTGCCGACCGTATACAGCTCAAGTGCGCCGATAAAATCGCAGCGCTTGCCGTCATAGGTCTCGTAATATTCGCCGAGCATCTGGTACCCGCCGCAGATCGTGAGGAAGATGACTCCGTCGTCAATGGCGGCCTTTATCTCCTTGTCGCGCCCACGGTGCAGATCCTCAAGCAGCACCTGCTGCTCAAAATCCTGCCCGCCGCCGATGAAAACAAGGTCGAACCCGGCAAGGCTCTGCACAGAGCCGATGGGCATTTTCGCAACGCTTGCGTCTATTCCGCGCCACTGCAGACGGCGCTTCATGCAGATTATATTTCCCCCGTCGCCGTAGAGGTTCAGGACGTCCGGGTATAAATGACAGATCTTCAGTTCCATGCTTCCGCCTCCTCAGACCCAGAATTCGTCACCGCCGCAGCGGCGGATGACAGCTTCGCGCAGCTCAAGCATCGCGGTATAGGTCGGCATGATGAACACCGGCTTATCCTGCTGGGATATCCACTGCACAAGGCGCTCGTAATCGCGCTCGGTCGAGATGTGGTCACCGGCCACACCGGCGTATTTGATGCGCACGGCCATGTCCTCCGCGCGGTCGCCGGAGACAATGACGCGGTCTATATAGCCCGACATCGCGGCAAGCCCCTCAAAGTCCGCGTCCCATATCCATGAGACGTCCGTGCCGTCCGCCCCGCGGTCGTTGAGGCAGACGATGAGGATGAATTTTTCCTTGATATTCTCAAGAAATTCTATAACTTGATTACATCCCGCGGGGTTCTTGACGAGCATCATCTTCGTCCCGGCCTTGCCGAGGTCGAACTGCTCCATGCGCCCGAAACCGCATTTGAAGTCCGCGATCGCGGATATCGCCGCCTCGGTGCCGAGCCCCATCTCCGTCACGGCGGCGACAGCGCCGATCGCGTTATAAATATTATACATGGCCGGGAGGTTCACTTCGGCCAAGTATTGGCTCCCATTGACCATCAGGACGACGCTGCTGCCGTTCGCGCGCTGCTCGACGACGTTCGTGACGGCATATTCGGCCTTTGGACGGTGATAGCCGCAATGGGGGCAGCGGAAATTGCCGAGGTGGCCGTAGCTTATAAAATCATATTCGTATTCACTTTTGCAGTAGATGCAGTGCGACGCGTCGGAAAGCTCCGTCTTGGGTCTGGAGGGAGCCGCGCCCTTATCGATGCCGAAGAACACGGCGCGGTTCGGAAGGTCGTTTGCCAAGGACGCGGTGAGGGAGCAGTCGGCATTTAAGCAGAGCACCGCTTCCGGAGCGCCCTTTATACCCTCGCGGATATTTTCAAGGGTGTGCGTCACCTCGCCGTAGCGGTCAAGCTGATCGCGGAAAAGGTTCGTGACGACGATGACCTGCGGCCTGAGCTGGGAGAAGACCCTGCGCGCCGCGGCTTCGTCGCACTCGATAACGGCATACTCCTTGCGGCACTTGCCGGACAGGGAGCTGTTGATGACAAACTCCGTGGTTATGCCGGAGATGAGGTTTGCGCCGGAGCGGTTGGCAAAATAGCTTTTGCCCTGCTCAAGAAAGGCCTGCTCGATCATGCGGGAGCTGGTGGTCTTGCCGTTGGTGCCGGTGACGGCGACGGTCCTGACGTCCTTTGCCAGAAGGCTCAGCAGCTCCGGATATATTTTGAGCGCAATGCGGCCGGGCATCGCCGTGCCGCCGCGGTGCAGGATGCGCGAGACAAGACGCAGCGCCTTGCACACCAGCATTGCCAATACTGCTCTGAAATTCATAGGCGGACTCCTTGCTGTAAAAGATAACTTATATAGTATAGCACAAGTATATTCGCTCAGGCAAGAAATTTGCCTGAGCGAATATAATGAGCCTGAAAACGGATGCGGCAAAAGACGCGGGGCTTTATCCCCTCAGGCGCTGACGCGCCAGCTCCCCTTGAGAAACATGGGAAGCCTTTGTGTGACCCGCAAGTACCGGCTCGGCGGCGACATCGGTGCGGTCTATAACTGTCAGATAAGCAAATTAACATATTAATAGGAAAAATTTTTCTTTCGCGTTAATTTCTTAGCGCCGTCTTAACGGGCAGACATGATATAATGATGACAAAGAAAGAATATGGGACATGAAGCGATGAAAAAACTCGGCACGTTCTTTTCAAAAATCAAATCTCTGTGCAAAGAGTACATAAAAACCAGCCTCAAGGGCTGGCTGATATTCTTCGCAACGCTGGGCATCGCTTCCGCGATATGCGCCATGCTCATGCGCACGACGACATCGGACGTGCATGTCCCGCTGATATTCGTGCTGGCGGTGCTCATCATCTCCCTGTCGACCGACGGTTATTTTTATGGCTTCCTCGCGGCCTTCGTCAGCGTCGTATTCGTTAACTTCGCATTTACCTTTCCGTACCTGAAGCTGGACTTCACGATCTACGGCTACCCGCTCACGTTCATGACGATGCTCGCCGTCGGCTTTGCCACCTCGACGCTCACCGCCCGTCTCAAGGCGCAGGAAAAGCTGCACATGGAATCGGAGCGCGAGAAGATGCGGGCAAACCTCCTGCGGGCGATATCGCACGATCTGCGCACTCCGCTGACGGCGATAAGCGGCTCGATATCGACAGTGCTTGAGGGCGACGAGGTGCTGACCAAGCAGCAGAAGAACGAGCTGCTGCTTGACGCCAAGCAGGACGCCGAGTGGCTCTGCCGCATGGTTGAAAACCTCCTGTCCATAACGCGCATGAACGGCGCGGATATGGGCGGCATTACGAAGAACGATGAGATTCTCGAAGAAGTCCTGAGCGAAGCGGTAATGGCTTTCAAAAAGCGCCATGATAATGTCCCTGTCTCCGTTTCCGTTCCGGACACGATGATCTTTCTGCCGATGGACGCGATGCTCATTGAGCAGGTGCTTATAAACCTCATGGATAACGCCGTAGTACACGGCGGGAACGTCAGCCAGATAACGATCAGGGCGCGCGAGGAGGACTGCATGGCGATAGTCAGCGTCGCCGATGACGGGGGCGGCATAGCTGATGACACTCTGCCCCATCTCTTTGACGGCAGTCTCCAGCTCTCAGGCAACAAATCCGCCGATACCACGCGCAGCATGGGCATCGGCCTGAGCGTATGCAAGACCATAGTTGCGGCTCACGGGGGAGATATATATGCAGAAAATCTCCCGGAGGGCGGCGCGATGTTTACCTTTACTTTACCGTTAGGAGGCACAAGCTATGACAATCAAGGATAGAGTTCTCGTTGTTGAGGACGAAAAAAGCATCTCCGGCCTTATAAAGGCGATACTCACCGCAAACGGCTATGACGTCATAACAGCAAGCACCGGGAACGAGGCCTTCTCGATGATAAGCTCGCACTGTCCGGATCTCGTGGTGCTCGATCTCGGCCTGCCGGATATGGACGGGATGGAGATAATAAAGGCCGTGCGCTCATGGACGAGCCTGCCGATCATCGTCGTCTCCGCGCGCAGCTATGAGCGCGACAAGGTGCAGGCGCTCGACATGGGGGCGGACGACTATGTCACCAAGCCCTTCAGCGCGGCGGAGCTTCTTGCCAGAGTGCGCGTCGCGATACGCCATACCCGCTCAGGCCTTTCAAACGAGGCGCTTGTTAACACAGGCAAGTTCGTCGCGGGCGACCTGACCATAGATTACGACAAGCACCAGGTGCTCATCGCGGGCGAGAACTGCCACCTCACGCAGAATGAGTACAGGATCGTCGCGCTGCTGGGCAAGTGCGCGGGCAAGGTGCTCACCTATGACTTCATCATGAAGGAGCTGTGGGGGCCGCAGAGCAAGGGCAGCAATCAGATACTGCGCGTCAACATGGCGAACATCCGCCGCAAGATCGAGAAAAACCCCGCCGAGCCGCACTACATATTCACCGAGGTCGGCGTAGGCTACCGCATGATAGAAGGCGATTGACGAACCCGCTCCGCTGGGCTTCGATTTGAGTTACGGGTGATCAGTTCCACCCATTGATTTGATTCTTTTCCTTCCTCTTTTTTCCGCCGCCAGCGGCGGTACGGGACGTTTCCGGCAAACTATGCCGCGCGTCATCCGTGCCGTTCGTCGTCGGCGGTTTTTTACTGTCATAGCGGCATTCCCGGTTTGCAAAAAATTAACGCTGGGTGTTTAGTTCTTTGCACTGATTTTACCTGAAATTTGCTATCATATAATCAGTAACAGGAGGACGCGATCGTCCCCGAATACGCAAAAAATTATAGTAAATTGTGGAGGATCTGTATGGAAGATATGCTGAGCTCGGTTCTGGAGACCGGAGAAGAAGTCCTTTGGAAGGGTAAGCCCGAAGCCTTTGAGACCCTGGACAAAACCCATAAGCCCGTGATAGTCAAGGGCGAGATAATCAAGATCGTTGTTTCCCTCGCACTTATCATCGCCTACATAGTGACCGTCAACAACAGCGGCGCAGGCGTCAAGCCGGGCGTCATCGTTATAATCCTTGCCATCCTGGCTTATGCGCTTGCCAGCCCCTTCCTGCATGCCAATGCTCTCCGCCGCAAGGTCGAGTATGTCATCACGAATCAGCGCCTCATCACCATCAAGGACGATGCCAAGGGCGTAGAGTTCGATAAGATCAAGGTCGCCGAGCTCAAGACCGACGATGACGGCCACACCACGCTGCTCTGCGGCCCCTCCTCGGTAAAGGCCGAAACCGACAAATGGCGCGGCGACGCGGCTCTCGGTCTGAGACTCGACACTGACACTCTCGACTGCGATGCGCTCACCTGGTACGCTATCCCCAACGCAAAGGAAGCGGAAGCCCTTCTCAAGAAGTACCTGCCCATCGCGTAAGCTCCGAACGGGCAGCAAGTAAATACGTAAAAACACCGCCGCGGCCGGGTATAACCCAGCCACGGCGGTGCTATTTCTATTTCCCCGCATGATCCGACAATTTATTTCCGCCTGCGCTGTTATACTTGGCGGCAGGAGGTGGAAGCATGAAAAGGATCATTGCCTCTGTTATCGTGTTGTTTATCGCCCTGGCCGCGGGCGGATCGGCTCTCGACCGCGCACCGGAGCCTTCTCCCGCACTGCCGCAGCCGACCGCTCCCGTTGAGGAAAGCATGGAGCTTCCCGCATCCCCGGAGCCTGAGGAGGCCGAAGAGATCGTCCCCGAAGAAACGCCCGGCAGCGCCGCCGGGGATCAGCCGCAGGAGAGCCCGGACGCCGCTGACCCGGAGCCGGAGGTGCAGAGCGATGAGCACAGGAGCATCTTTGATCTGATGACCGGCGGCAGCATCAGCTATGAAGCCGACCTTGCGGCATATTACCTGAACGAAATGACCGAGGCCGCGGAGGCGGGAGACGTCGAGGCCGGGAGGAGCGCCGAGGAAAAGCGCAACGCCGTAATAGACGCGTCCGCCGCGGAGCCTGACCCCGGCAAAATAAGCTTTGATGATCTGTATCTGCTATCGAAGGTAATATGCTACGAGGCGGGGAGCGACTGGCTCACGGACGAGTTCCGCATATGCGTGGGCGAGGTCATCATGAACCGCGTCGCGTCGCCAGAGTACCCGGACAGTATACATGACGTCATCTACCAGAAGGGGCAGTACGCCTGTGTAAACTCCGCGCGCTTTGCCGGGCTGGTGCCGACGGAGGAATGCGTCGACGCAGCGCTGCGCCTGCTGTGCGGAGAGCGCAGAATGGTACCGAGCGTGGTCTTTCAGTCAAACGACCTACAAGGAGAGCCGTTCACGATGTACACCGACCGCCGTCTTGGGACTACATACTTCTGCCTGAGCGAAAATCAGGAGCTGTACCCGATAGATTGATCACTCAAAATCGAATATCGCCTTGGCTGCGAGATAAGAGCCAAAGCGGCTTTTCCACTCGCGGTGCAGTCCTGACGCGTCCCAAGCGGGGAGCGCGGCCTTGTCCATGTCAATGACTATGGCGAGGTCATAGCGGTTCTCACGGTCAACGCAGTTTCTCAACACGGTATGGCCGTGTATGCCGTCGAGCGCCGGGGCGGAAGAAAAGAGCGCTTCTACGCGGTCGATCATGGCCGCCTTGTCGGTCACAGTGTCATTGAACTTTGCGATTATGCAGTGCTTCATGTGTGTCTCCTTTAATCTGAGAGTATCTGTTTCCATTGCCCGTATAGTCTGTCCATCGTCCACGCGGCGTTCGCAGGACTGGTCGACGGCAGCTTCACCGGCGTCATGCTGCAGACGGGCGCGAGGTGCTTCATGAACAGCTCATATGCCGCCGTGCCGTTGCAGTAGACGCGCCGAATATCCGCCGCGCGCAGGATGAGTGCGATATCGACCGGCACGGCGTTTCTGATGCTGCTGTCGCTCGACCCGATGATGTCGCAGGAATCGAGCACATCCCACAGCGCGATACCATTCGAGAGCAGCATGGTCTTCTTTTCCTCAATGCTCCGCGGCACGGCGCAGTCGAGCACGCGCGCCATGAGCGGCCAGAAGCGGTTCTGCGGATGACCGTAGAAGAAATTGACCTCCCGTGACTTGACCGAGGGGAAGCTGCCGAGGATGAGTATTTTAGAATTTTCGTCATACACCGGCCCGAACTGCCGCTGTATGTGTCTGTATTCCGGCATAAGCGCTGACCTCTCAAAAATGTTCTGCCGCTATAATACCACAAAATCCCGGCGCTGAACACTCAGCGCCGGGATTTTCAAGGTTGTTTAAGGGAAAAGCGGTATGCCGCTGCCTGTGGCAGATGAAGGCATGCCGCTTTTTCCGCAGCCGCAGGGTTTGCGGGACTCAGCGAATGCAGGCCCGCAAACCCTAATGCGGCAAGGCGGGAAAACAGCCTTTTGAATGATAAGCTCAATTTGCTCGCCCTCTCCGTCCTCGCTGCGCTCGGCCACCTCTCCCAGAGGGAGAGGCCGGGGGGGATGCTCGTGCTGTACATCAAAAGTTGTATTGAACTACGCCATGGAGACATAGCCGCTGCCGTCGGAATAAAGGACTGGAGCCATGCCGGTGACGAGGAGGATCATATCATCCTCATTCGTCTCGCTGCCGGTGCGGCTGTACTGCGTCCTGAACTCTACGCCGCGGCTGAGATAGCCGCTCACCGCCCATGTGGGCATGGTATTGCGGATGTAGCCGTCAAGGCCGGTCTGAAACTCCGCGCTGTCGGGGACATTACCGAGACGCACACCGCCGACGTATACGGCGCTGTTGACCGTCACGCCGGGCGTCGAGCGCAGGAGCGCGTCGGCAAGCTCCGCACGGCTGCCGTCGGGGCGCGACAGGCTCAGCATATAATGCCGCCGCGTCTCCGACATATCGGCAGAGCCGGGCAGTATCTCCTCAGCGGCGCGCTCCGCCGCCGTCACGGCGATATCCGCCGAAACCGGGGAAAAGCTGCCGGGCACAGTCTCGCCGTCCACGGTCAGGCGGCAGCAGACACGCAGGTTCGAGAACGCCATGAACATCAGCGCAAGCACGAGAAGCGCAATTTTTTTATACACGAAACCACCTCCGGAGTTAACATAACTCTTTATTTCGTTCCGGTCAAGGGCTTCGACAAAAGCAGTGCGGATCACTGCAAAGCTTCTGTTTTTATCGCGGCGGCCACGGCTTCGGCCTGAATGACGGACACCTCAAAGGCCGTGCGCTCGACGGGGCCGTCCTCGGTCATCTTTATGTAGCGGCGGCTCTGTATCCGTCCCTCGAGCTTCACCTGCGTGCCGACTGTCCACATCGCCGCCTCCCGCGCCTTGAGCCCCCAGCAGATGCAGGGCAGGTAATCCGAGCGGCCGTAGCGGCGGTTCACGGCAAGCATCAGGTCGCAGATATCGCGCCCCATCGGGGTTATGCGCAGGTTAGGCTCCTTGCACAGCGCCCCTGTCAGGCGCACGGTGTTTTCGTCCGGTTCATCGCACAGCTCTATTTCCTTCGCGAGCACGGTTATGACGAGCTTTGCCCCCTCCCCGCGGCGGTTATTGAAGGTGCGCAGTTGGCCGGTGACGGCGATACGCTCCGCTTCGCACAGCTCCGTCTGCTCCAGCAGCTCGCGGCTGACGACGATATTGACGGTGTCGGTATTGCCGGAGAGCCGGCGCACCTCAAGAGGGAAGGAATAAAATACCTGTCCGCGCCCGGTGTGGGAATAGGCCGGGGCGCCGGCGAGCGTACCGCAGAGTCGGGTGTAATTGTTTTCGTATATCATGTCCATGGTCGGAGCCGTCCTTTTCGTTGAGATAGTCAATCATATTCCGGACGCACACTTGATTATGACCCGCGAAACGTATATAATGTCAGTACTATATATGAAAAGGAGCCATATTATGGACATCAAGGATATACTGGAAAAATGCGACCACACCCTCCTGCGCGTCGACTGCACGAGCGAGGAGATCAGAAAGCTCTGCGACCAGGCGATAAAGTATAACTGCGCGAGCGTGTGCATCCCGCCTTGCCATGTCGCGGGCGCGAAGCGCTACGTCGGCGATAAGCTGAAGATATGCACGGTCATCGGCTTCCCGAACGGCTACATGACGAGCGCCGTCAAGGCCTTTGAGGCTGCCGACGCGATAAAGAACGGCGCAGACGAGATAGACATGGTGATAAACCTCTCCATGGTCAAGGACGGCTGCTGGGTCGATGTGGCAAACGATATCCGCGCCGTGCGCGAGGCGACGCGCGGGAAGATCCTCAAGGTCATAATCGAGTGCTGCCTGCTGACGGACGAGGAGAAGATACACATGTGCCGCATAGTCACCGACTGCGGCGCGGACTTCATCAAGACCTCCACCGGCTTTTCCAAGGGCGGCGCGACGCGCGAGGACGTGAAGCTCATGCGCGAAAACTGCCCGGCTTCCGTCAAGGTCAAGGCGGCCGGCGGCATCTCCTCCCTCAAGGACGCGGAGGACTTCATCGAGCTCGGCGCGGAGCGCCTTGGGACGAGCCGCATAGTAAAGCTCGCAATAGAGCTTGAGAATGAGGCCGGCGCACCGAACGAGAACTACTGAGACAGCATTTTCCTGATGCGGCTGCACAGCCAGAGTCCCGGCACGGACAGCAGCAGCCACAGCAGCGCAAAGCGCGGGCATATCTGGCCGAGGAGGTTCAGCCCTTCGGCGGAGTAATCCCACACGTTCCAGCCAAGGCGCAGGTTCACAAGGCAGCCGGTATAGAACTCCGCCGTGCATATCGCGGCGGAGCTCAGCACGCACTTTTTCACAAGGCACAGCGGCAGGCCGGAGATCATGTACATCATGAGAAAGCACAGCCCGCCGCAGAGCACCATGCTCCAATGCGTCCAGCCGCGCCAGAGTATCTCTATAAGGCCGTAGAGCAGTCCGCCCGCGGCATAGATGAGCACGTATTGCATAAGCACGCCTCCGTTTCCGCTTATAGTTTCTCCGGATCATCCCGATTTAATATTGTCCCGATGGAGTTTTTATGGGTAACACAAAATCGATCGCGCTGATAAATAAATACCGTGGGCAGATAATGGGCGTCGCCGCGCTCTTAATCATCGTTTTCCATACGTGGTATCGCCTGGCCACGCCGGAGACGTCGCCAAAGCTTTTGTATTACATAGAGCTTGCGGTCACAAAGCTTGGCTATTTCGGCGTGGATATATTTTTCCTGCTGTCCGGCATCGGGTTGAGCTACGCCATAGTAAAGTACAGCACAAAGCAATTCCTGCTGCGCAGATTCAAGCGTCTTGCTTATCCCGTGCTGATAGCTGCGGCAGTTCAGGCGGTCATGGAAGGCTGGAGCTTTCCGGAGTATCTGCTCTGTGTGTCCGGGGTAGGCTTCTTTATCGGGAAGGATTATTTCCTGTGGTTCATCTCAGCCATCACCGCGACATACCTGCTCTTTCCGCTCTACTGGCGCTTCTTCTCCCGCAGCCGCTCCAAGCTGCGCTTTACGGTGCTGTTCATCGCTGCATGGTATCTCTGCTCGATACCCGCGCTCAAGGTATTCGAGCCGATCGTATATTCGTTTATCAACCGTGTGCCGCAGTTTGTGCTCGGCGTTTTCTTAGGCTGGGCACAGCAGAACGGCGGTCTGAGGCTGAGCCGCCTTGCCCTCAACGCTGCAGCGCTTCTCTCCGCCGCAGCGGGTACGACGCTTGGCTGGCTGTGGGCGTTCCATGGTCTGCCATTCCTCAACTTTCTGCCGAATGACTTTGTTCATTGCATTCTTGCCGGCTTCGGATTCACAGTGCTTCTCGCGGAGCTGTTCGGTCTGCTTGACAGGGCAGGCAGGGCTACGCGCGTCATCAACAAAATTTTCGGCTTTTACGGGAAACTGAGTCTTGAGCTGTACTGTACGCATGAATTTATCGTTGCTCCAGTCCTGGTGCCAGCGCTGTGGAGCGTCGGTATCGTCGGCCTTGGGGTGAACCTGATCGAGCTTGCGGCATTCACGCTTGCGGGATGGCTGCTGCATATCATCTCCGACAGAGCCACACGCCTGACAGGTAGGCTGATTGTCTCCGCCGCGTCGAGCCGCGCCTGAGAAACACTGTCCCGATGGAGTTTTTATGAATAACACAAAATCGATCGCGCTGATAAATAAATACCGCGGGCAGATAATGGGCGTTTCCGCAATATGCATCGTCTTCTTCCACCTCTGGCAGCGTCTGCTCGACCCCGATTCCCCGCTCAGGCTCCTGTATTGGCTGGAGCGCGGCATCAGCGGGATGGGCTATTTCGGAGTGGATATCTTCTTTCTGCTGTCAGGCATCGGGCTGAGCTACGCCATAGGCAAGTACAGCCTGAAAGAATTCTGGCTGCGCAGGTTCAGAAGGCTCGTAGTGCCCGTGCTGGTCGTTTCGCTGATACAGTGGGCCAAGGAGGGCTGGACGGTGCTGTACTATCTGTTCGGCCTGTCGGGCATCGGCTTCTTCATAAAGCGGCACTACTTCCTGTGGTTCATCTCAGCCATCACCGCGACATACCTGCTCTTTCCGCTCTACTGGCGCTTCTTCTCCCGCAGCCGCAGCAAGCCGCGCTTTACGGCGCTGTTCGCCGCTGTGTGGTACCTGTGCTCGATACCGCTGGCCGGGGTGCTCAAGCCCATCGTATTCCTGTTCTTAAACCGGGTGCCGTCCTTCGTGCTCGGCGTTCTTCTCGGCTGGCAGCAGCAGAACGGCGGGCTGAAAATGAGCCGCCGCGCGGTCAATACCGCCGCAGCCGTTTCCGCCGCAGCGGGGCTTATCCTCGGCGCGGTATGTACCTTCGGCGAGACTTCGTTTTTCAGGCCGCCTTACAACAGCGCCTTTCCCGGCCTGCTTATCGCCTTCGGCTTCACCGTTCTGCTTGCAGATCTGGGCGGGCTGCTTGACCGCGGCGGCAGAGCGGCGCGCGGCGTCAACGGATTCTTCGGCTTTTACGGGCGCATCAGCCTTGAGATATACTGCGTTCAGGAATTTTTAGGCCCGATCGCAGCGGACGCGGCACGCACGCTTGGCTGCGGGAGCATGGCGGTAAACCTCGTACAGCTCGCCGCGGTCACATTATCCGCATGGCTGCTGCATATACTGACTGACAGAGTCCTTGCCCTGACAGGCAGGCTGCATTCCCGCGCAAAATGCGCCGGATAACGCAAAAAAAGCCTTGACATTACGGGCAAAAGCTGTTATATTATCTAAGCTAAAACAAAGTAGGTGCGGTGTCCGCCGTCCTCACCCGGCAGCAAAAGGCTGGCCGAGGTCAATAAAAGCACGGCTCTATGGAGCCTGAATGTGTTTTTACGCGCGGATGCCGATGCTCCGCGCTTTTTATTTTTTCCGGAGGTGTTAACAATCGCAAACGCTGCTCATCAGATCAACGAAGAGATACTTGACAAGGAAGTGCGCCTGATAGGTGCTCAGGGCGAACAGCTCGGTATAATGTCCGCAGAGGAAGCTCTGAAGATCGCCGCCGAGCATGACCTTGATCTGGTCAAGATCGCTCCGGGCTCCAATCCCCCTGTCTGCAAGGTGATGGACTACGGCAAGTTCCGCTTCGAGCAGACCAAGAAGGAGAAGGAAGCCAAGAAGAATCAGCGCGTTATCGAGGTCAAGGAGATACGCATGTCCCCCGGCATCGACACGAACGACTTCAACACCAAGCTGAAAAACGGCCAGAAGTTCCTCAACGAGGGCAACCGCCTCAAGGTCTCCGTGCGCTTCAGAGGCAGAGAGATGGCGCACACCGAGATCGGCGAGACGCTGCTGAAGGACTTCGCGGCAAAGTGCGCGGAGATAGCAAACCTCGACAAGGCGCCCAAGCTTGAGGGCAGGAGCATGTCCATGTTCCTTTCCCCGAAGCCGCAGACCCCGCCGAAAAAGCCGGCAAAGCCCAAGCAGCCCAAGGCTGAGACCGCCGACGCTCCCGCAGCGGAGGAATAATTCATCAGTATACAGAGGGAAGCTCCCTGTATTTTAACCCAGTTACGGAAGGAGAAAATATCATGCCCAAACTTAAGACCCATAGCGGTGCAAAGAAGAGATTCAATCTCACCAAGAGCGGCAAGGTCAAGCGCGCTCATGCATTCAAGAGCCATATCCTCACCAAGAAGGACACCAAGCGCTGCCGTCGTCTGCGTTCCGAGGCTTATGCCGACGCAACCAACGAAGCAACCATCAAGAAAATGATCCCTTACAAATAAGGGCAGACGCTATATAGGAGGATAATCAAATGGCAAGAGTTAAAGGCGCAATGATGACCCGCAAGCACAGAAGTAAGATTCTTGGTCTTGCTAAGGGTTACTGGGGCAACAAGTCCCGTCACTATAAGATGGCTAATGAGCAGCTGATGAAGTCCGGCCGCTATGCTTACGTTGGCCGTAAGCAGAAGAAGAGAGACTTCCGCAAGCTGTGGATCACCCGTATCAGCGCAGGCTGCAAGATGAACGGCATGAACTACTCCACCTTCATGCACGGCCTGAAGCTCGCCGGTATCGATATGAACCGCAAGATGCTCTCCGAGACCGCTATCCACGATCCCGCCGCTTTCACCGCTCTCTGCGAGCTCGCAAAGAACGCAAAGTAATCAGAGCATATAATAGTTATAATAAGAGCGTCCCTGCCGGCCGGCAGG
>CEAZ01026127.1_pt1 | contig 16831 bp, 17 predicted proteins | sample 557361 | NCBI WGS metagenome assembly CEAZ01 (sample SAMEA3182074, study PRJEB8094) | gut metagenome | biome: human; feature: gut; material: Stool; isolation source: human stools | place: Canada | collected 2012-02-22 | reverse complement strand
ACCGTCATCCATGAGAACGAGTGCCAGTACCCGGAGCTGCGCGAGAAGCAGGCGTACATCACCCGCGTCATCAAGACCGAGGAGGAGAACTTTGCGCGCACTATCGACGCCGGTATGGCTATCTTCTCTGATCTTCTCGCTGAGCACAAGGCAAAGGGCGAGACCGTTTTCTCCGGTGCTGACGCATTCAAGCTCTATGATACCTATGGCTTCCCGCTTGACCTGACGATAGAGATGTGCTCCGATGAGGGCATGACCGTTGATGAGGACGCTTTCAAGACCCTTATGGAGGAGCAGCGCGTCAGAGCGAGAAAGGCGAGAGAAGCTCTCGGCGATCTCGGCTGGACGGGCATAAACTTCGGTCAGGAGATGCCGGAGACCCAGTTCGTCGGCTATGACCAGACCGAGACCGAGGCGGAGATACTCGCCATCGTCTCCGAGGATGAGATGCAGCAGGAGGTTGCCTCCGGTGCCGAAGCGATAATCGTTCTCGATAAGACCGTCATGTATGCCGAGATGGGCGGCCAGGTCGCCGACCACGGTAAGATCGTCTGCGGCGACTGTGTGTTCGAGGTCAACAACGTCCAGAAAAACAAGGGCGGCAAGTTCATGCACTACGGCGTGGTCAAATCGGGTCATTTTGCAGTCGGTGACCATGTCACCGCAAGCTACTGCGAGGAGCGCCGCCGCGCCATCCGCCGCGCCCACAGCGCGACCCATCTGCTTCAGGCGGCTCTGGTCAAGGTGCTCGGCGACCATGTCCATCAGGCGGGCTCACTTGTCGAGCCTGACCGCCTGCGCTTTGATTTCACGCATTTCTCCGCGCTTACCCCGGAGGAGATCGGCAAGGTCAACGCTCTCATGGCCGATATGATCCTTGACGGCGCAGATATCGAGACCAAGGTTATGCCCTATGACGAGGCAAAGAAGCTCGGCGCGACCGCGCTCTTCGGCGAAAAGTACGGCGATACCGTCAGAGTCGTGAAGATGGGCGATTATTCCATGGAGTTCTGCGGCGGCACTCACCTTGATAATACTGCCAAGGTCGGCATGTTCGTTGTCACCTCCGAGGGCTCCGTCGCTTCCGGTGTGCGCCGCATCGAGGCCATCACCGGCAAGGAGGTCATCGAGCGCTACGCCGCAATGTCCGGTATGCTCAGCCGCGTCGCGGATAAGCTCAAGGCCAGACCCATTGAGATCATGACCAAGGTCGAAAATAACCTTGTTGAAATTCACGACCTGAAGCAGAAGCTTGATAAGATGAAGGATCAGCTCATGTCCGGCGAGGCGGAGCGTATGCTCTACGGCGCAAAGGACATCAAGGGTCTCAAGGTCATCACCATCACGAACGGCCCGGTCAACGCTGCCGACATCCGCAGGATGGGCGACCAGCTCAAGGATCGCTTCCCGAACATCGTCGCAGTCCTCGCGGCGACCGCTGAGGATAAGGCGACCATGCTCGCCGTCTGCGGCAAGAACGCCGTTGCCCGCGGCATCAAGGCCGGCGACCTTATAAAGAACATCACCAGGATCTGCGGCGGCTCCGGCGGCGGCAAGCCTGATTCCGCAATGGGCGGCTGCAAGGAGATCCTCAAGCTTGACGACGCCATGGCGGCTGTCGACGATTTCGTCAACGCCAACGTCAAGGACTGATTTTAATTTCAAAAAAGGAGATATTGAAATGGACGATTGCCTGTTCTGCAAGATAATCGCCGGGGACATCCCCAGCGCAAAGGTCTATGAGGACGAGTATGTCTACGCTTTCCGTGACATAAATCCTCAGGCTCCGGTGCATATCCTTGTCGTTCCCAAGGCTCATATTGCCTGCGCCGACGAGATAACCGCGGAAAACAGCGTGTGGGTCGCGCGCTGCTTTGAAGCCATCGCCAAGATCGCCAAGGCCGAAGGCCTCGGCAGCGGCTACCGCGTCATCAACAACTGCGGCGCGGACGGCGGCCAGACCGTCATGCACCTGCACTTCCATATCCTCGGCGGAGAGAAGTTCAGCGATAAGATGATTTAATTTTGAATACCGCGGAGACATTTTGCCTCCGCGGTATTTTGCTATGGAGGCGGCAATGAGAAAGCTTGCGACGGCGGCGACTGCCTTTTGCGCGGCGATATTCGCGGCAAATTACATACTGCCCCTTGGCCGGCTGACCACCATTGCCGTTATTGCGGCGGTGCTCGGTGCGGCTCTTGCCGCGTCGCGCAAAGTGCGGCTGCGTCAGGCGGCGCTCGCCCTTGTGTTTCTGGCGCTTGGGCTGGTTTATTTCTCTGCCTATAACGAGCGCACCGCGGCACAGGCGCAGCTCCATTCCGGCGAGACGGCTGTGGTCGGCGGCCACGTGCTGACCTGCCCGATAGATTACGGTACGTACTGCCGCACTGAGATAAAGCTCGACTGTGACGGTTTGCCAAAGCTCAAGGCGATAGTCTATGCCGATGAGGGACTTATGAGTGCCGAGCCCGGAGACTATATCAGCTTCACCGGCAAGCTCAGTGCTGCCGACACTCTTTTCGGCGAGAGCTATGACAATTACCACGCCAAGGGAATCTTCTTCAAAATAAGCGCGAAAAGCGCTGTAAGCGTTGAAAACACAGGCTTTGACCTGCGCGGCGTACCTGTCAGACTGAGCCGTTTTCTGAGCGAAAGGGTTGAGAAAATTTTTCCGGCGGACACAGCGATATTTATGAAATCACTTATGCTCGGCGATAAATCGGATTTCTATAACGACGATGCGCTCTACTGCGCAATGTCGCGCGCCGGGTTCATGCACATCGTCGCGGTGTCCGGGATGCACGTTTCCTTCCTCGTCGGGCTGCTGCAATTCATCCTTGGCCGTGGAAGAAGGAGCGCTGTTGTCTGCATCGCGCTGGTGTGGCTTTTCGTACTAATAACAGGTGCAAGCCCATCGGCTGTGAGGGCGGGCTTCATGCAGTCGATGCTGCTGATGGCGCCGGTACTGCGACGGGAGAATGACGCTATAACCTCGCTTTCTGCTATCCTTGCGCTCATCCTGCTCTCAAACCCATTTGCTGCGGCAAGCATCAGCCTCCAACTGAGCTTCGGCGCAATGGCCGGGATAATATGCTTTTCCGGGAAGCTCTACGAGGCGGCGATGAACAGGCTCCCGAAGCGCATGAAGTGCCGGCCGGTGAGATATGTGCTCGCCTCGGTGACAATGTCCGCCGGGGTGACGGTATTCACGCTGCCAATTACGGCGCTGCACTTCGGCTATGTATCGCTGCTGTCGTTCCTGACGAACATACTTGGGCTGTGGGCAGTGTCGCTCTGCTTCGGCGGAGGCTGGCTGTCCTGCGCGCTGTCGGTCGTGCCGGTGCTGGGCAAGGCCGCGGCGTGGCTGTGCTCATGGCTCGCAAGGTATATCGTGCTCGTCGCGAAGCTCATATCCGGCGTTCCATTTGCGGTTCTCTATATGGGCAGCGCCGGTGCGGAAGCGTGGATGATCGGCAGCTACGTGCTGATATCTGCCGCCTGCATGATAAGAAAGCGCCGCGTCCTCTGGGTGAGCGCGGCAGGTATCGTCTCGGTATCTGCACTGGCGGCGCTGCTTATTCTGAACCGGCAGTTTTACAGGAATACCGACACGGTAAGTGTGCTGGACGTCGGTCAGGGTCAGTGCATCACAGCCTTTGCCGGAGACGCGACGGTGATGATCGACTGCGGCAACACCTATAACCTCTCCGACGCGGGCGACCTCGCGGCGGCCTATCTGCACAGCTGCGGCAGGGACAGGATAGACCTGCTGGTGCTGACGCATCTGCATGAGGATCACGCCGACGGCGTGCCGCGGCTGATGGAAATGTACGATATCGAAACGCTGATATTGCCGGAGGAGCGCGGGGACACGCTGTATGAGGAGATACTTGACAGCGCCGCAAGGCACGCAACGGAGGTCATCACCGCAAAGGGCGACATGACGGTCACGTGCGGCGATATAGGCATGGAGCTTTACGCGTATCTGAACGGCGGAGAGAACGAACGGTGCCTGATGTCAAGGCTGAGTATCGGCAGCTATGATGTGCTTGTCACGGCGGATGCGCCGGAAAAGCTGGAGAAAAGGTTCGTGAATGAGCACGACACCGACGGTATAGAGACGCTTATCGTCGGGCACCACGGATCAAAGTATTCAAGCGGAGATGAACTTCTCGGCGCGGTGGACGGTTCGCTTGCCGTCATAAGCGCGGGCTACAACAACTACGGTCAGCCTGCGCAGGAAACACTTGAACGTCTGGCGGCTTACGGGTATAATGTCCTCAGAACCGACGAGGACGGAACGATAGAGATACGGATAGGACAGGATAATGGCTAAGAAACGCGGCAAGGACGAGGAAAAACTGAATTATTCCGCGGCGGTGCGGGAGCTCAAGGCAGACGGCCCGGAGCGGCTGTACCTGCTCTGGGGGCCGGAGGACTATCTGCGCGAGCAGTATCTTGCACAGCTGAAAAAAATATGCCTGCCTGAGGGGGAGGACGACTTCAGCTATAAGCGCATGGACGGGCCGGGGCTTGACCCGACGCGGCTGCGCGAGGCGCTGGACGCGATGCCGTTCATGAGTGAGCGCAGCTTTGTGGAGCTGCGAAACGTCGATATCAACAAGCTCGCCGGTGCCGACGAGTGCATGAAGCTGCTGGAGGATATCCCGGATTACTGCACGGTGGCCTTTGTGCAGAGCGCGCAGTTTGAACCGGACGGGCGGCTGAAATTCGTCAAGGCGCTGCGCGGCGAAGCGAAGGAGCTGAAGTTCACGCAGCAGTCGCAGGGAATGCTGACGGACTGGATAGTCCGCCGCTTTGCCGCCGCCGGGAAGAGCATCGAGCTTGACGCGGCGCAGCGGCTCATCTTCATAAGCGGCGACCTTATGAGCAGGCTCATTCCGGAGATAGACAAGATCGCGGCCTACGCGAAGGGCGAGAGAGTCACGGTGAAGGACGTCGACGCTGTGGCAAGCCACATCCCGGAGGCAGTTATATTTGAAATGACGGAGCTTATCTCGCAGAAGAAATATAACTCCGCGATGAGCGTACTGGCAGAGCTGCTGTCGGATAAGAACAACGAGCCGATAGCCATGACGGCCATGCTCGGCCTGCAGATGCGCAAGCTCTATGCCGCGCGCCTTGCGATAGAGCAGGAGCTGGGCAGCAAATACGTGATGGAGATCTGCGCGATAAAGTACGATTACATCGCCTCAAAGCTCATGGCGGCGGCGCGTGGCTTCACGCTGCCGCAGCTTATCCGCGCGGTGGAGCTGTGCGGTGAGGCGGATTACAGAATGAAGAGCAGCGGACAGGATGCGCGGGAGCTTCTCAAGGAAGCGGTGGCGCGTATCGCCGCGGGTGAGAGCAAATGCACAGCGTAAGGGAAGTAATAGTCGTCGAGGGGCGCTACGATAAAAACACGCTCAGTCAGGTGGTCGATGCTGTCATCATAGAGACCTCCGGCTTCGGGATATTCAACGACGCGGAAAAGCGGAAGCTTTTGCAGACGATGGCCGAGGCGCGGGGGCTTATCGTGCTGACGGACTCCGACGGCGCAGGCTTTGTGATAAGAAATTACATCAAGGGCTGCGTCGATCCGAAACTTGTGAAGCATGCGTACATCCCTGATGTCTACGGCAAGGAGCGCCGCAAAAGCGCGCCTTCACGTGAGGGGAAGCTCGGCGTAGAGGGGATGAAGCCGCAGGTGCTGCTCGACGCGCTCATAAGAGCCGGGGCGACGTTTGACGACGAAGAGAATAAAAAATCCGCCCCGCGGATAAGCAAGGCGGATATGTACGCGCACGGACTGAGCGGGCGCGAGGGGAGCGCGGAGAAACGGACGCAGCTTATAAGACAGCTCGGCCTTCCGGAGCGCCTGACGGCGGACGGCCTGCTCGACGTGCTGAACGCGACGATGAGCCGGGAGGAGTTTCTGATGCTTCAAGTCTGAGTATGGACATCCTCGATAAGCACCGAAAACAGCCCGCCGATCAGCAGCACGGCCTGCCCCGTCTCATAGAGCGTGACGGCGGTCATGTAGCTGCCGTAGCCGTTTATCATGCTGCCGTTCCAGCCGAGCAGAAGAACGAACGCGCACAGCAGGAGAAAGCCCGTGAGCTGGACGGAGCGGATGAATATGTACCACGCGGGCGGACACATACGCAGCATCCGCCGGATAACAGATAAAAGCTTCAAGAAAAACACCTCAAGGAGAGAATACAGCCCCTTGAGGTGGATTTCAATGCAAAAAAATTGCCAATGCAACCGGCAGTTGACAAATTTGACAGTGGACTTTCTGGTATGCAACCGCCGAAAATGATAGTATCCGGACATCGAAAGCGCGGTAAGGCGCTCAGAAACGGAGGATTTGAAAAATGATATTGGCAGACAAGATAGTCGCACTCAGGAAAAAATCGGGCTGGTCGCAGGAGGAGCTTGCGCAGCAGCTCAATGTGACGCGGCAGTCCGTATCCAAATGGGAGGGCGCGCAGTCCGTACCGGATATAGATAAGATACTCCAGATGAGCCGGCTGTTCGGCGTCTCGACGGACTATTTGCTCAAGGATGAATTGGAGGAACCGGAGCTTGCCACGACGGCAGAGGAGGATGCGCAGGCGCTGCGCCGCGTCACGCTGGCGGAAGCGTCCGAGTATCTCAGGCTCAGAAAGAAAGCTGCGCCGAAGAGAGCTGTCGCAACCTTTCTGTGCGTCATTTCACCCATCACGCTCATCATGCTTGCGGCGCTGAGCGAGGTATCGAGCTTCGGCATAAGCGAGAACGCCGCGGCGGGGATCGGCCTGTGCGTGCTTATCGTGCTTGTGGCCATCGCGGTCATGCTGTTCATGTCCTGCGCCGCGAAGGAGCGCGCTTATGAGTTTCTTGAAAGTGAGCCGTTTGAGACAGAGTACGGCGTCAGCGGCATGGTGAAGGAGCGCAGGAAAGAGATAGAGGACAGCCGCACAAGGCTCAGCATAATCGGTACGGTGCTCTGCATCCTTTCAGTCATTCCGCTGTTTGCGGCGCTGTTCATTAATCCGACGGATATCATATGCGTCGTGGCAGTATGCGCGCTGCTCCTGCTGGTCGGCATCGCCTGCATCATGTTCGTGTACATAGGCACGTACACGGCAGGCATGGATCGCCTGCTTGAGGAGGGCGACTACACCCGCAGCAGCAAGGCGCGCAGCCATATCAGCGGCAAGGTCAGCACGATATACTGGCTGGCGGTGACGGCGATATTCCTGTTCTACACCTTCGGCCCGAACGGCAACGGACAGGCGCAGTACAGCTGGTTCATCTGGGCTATCGCCGGTGTGCTCTACGGCGCGGTGATCGCGATAGTGGAGCTCGTGAACCGGGCGGGGAAATAATTGAATCTGAAAAGGCCACGGCAGCGGGAGTGCTGCCGTGGCTCTTTTTTGATGCGTGTTTACTTCGTTGGGAATATTTCAAGCTCGATGTCGCTGAGGGGGAAGGAGCAGCAGGGATGGATCCAGCCGAATTTCTTAATTTCAAAAGCGAAGCGCAAGAGAACATTGATAATTACTTGACAAAAATACGGCGCGTACTTTTGTGCAAAGTAGAGACACAAAAGCACCGGGTGGCATTTATTTGCAGACTACACTTGATTTTATGACGAATGTATTATAAAATATGATATCATATATACAAACACGGAGGATAAAGCGAGATGCGCACAGACGACAGCAAGAGCCTGAAGGCCGGATTTGTCGAGATCATGGAGGCGAAGATATTCTCGGGCGAGCTGAAGCCGGGGGACAGACTGCCGCCGGAGCGCGAGCTTGCTTTGCAGCTCGGGATAAGCCGAGGCTCGGTCAATCAGGGGATACTTGATATGGCGCGCATGGGCTTTCTGCGCATCGTACCGCGCCGGGGTACGTTTGTGGCGGATTATGTCCGCAACGCGACGCCCGAGACGCTGGCGGCGATTATGAGCTATGACTCCACGCTTATAGACAGCGCACTGTTCAAAGACCTGATGGAGCTGCGCATCTTGGTCGAGCGGGAGTGTACGCGCCTTGCCTGCGCAAACCTCACACCGGAGTCGCTGGAGACGCTGCAGAAGCGCTTGGCGGCGGTGCTCGCGGCGAGCGACGAGGACGCAGCGGAGGAGGTGTATCTCTTCCACAAGTGCATCACCGAGATATCCGGGAACGCGGCCTATGCTATCGTGTTCCAGAGCTTTGAGAAGCTGATACGCAATCTCATAAAAGAGTATTACAAAGACCCCGCCGAGCTGCGCGGCAGCCTGCCGAAGCTTGGACAGATGACTGAAGCGATAGCGCGGCGCGATGCCATGGAGGCAGACTGCTGCATGCTGATGATCCACGGCCAGGCTTCGGATTACCTGAACAGGTATTTGAGGGACAATGAGAACAGGAGAGCAGAGGGATGAAAGCCGAAGACTTTTATTCGTGAAGGACGCGGAGAGTTTATGGACAGAATAAAAAACGATAAAAGCAAGCATCTTGGACTTCGGATAGACAGCGAACTGCATTACAAGCTGCATTATATTTCTCAGTATGACGGACGTTCCGCGAACGGCGAGGTTATTTACCTGATCCGCAAGTATATTGAGGAGTTTGAAAAGAAACACGGCAAAATAAAAACTGAAGAATAATTAATAAGCGCCGCCCGGGTGGGCGGCGCTTTGCATTGAACGTGCTGAATTTGCAGGGAAAATGAGTATTGTGCCGTGAATGCCGTTGCCGGGAGAGGGCGCATACGGTCATTGACAGAAGTTAGGATGGACTATATTATATGGTCAAGTAAGAAAACGGCAGGGGGCGGCAGCATGATGGCGGAGAACGAAATATATGCCGACTGGAACCCGTGGCACGGCTGCACGAAGACCAGCCCCGGCTGTAAGTACTGCTATGTATACAGGCAGGATGAGATGTACGGTGCGGCGGAGGCGAGCAGCGTCTGCCGCAAGACGGGAAACTTTAATTTGCCGGTAAAGAGAAAGCGCGGCGGGAGCTATAAGATACCGCCGGGTAGGGTAGTGTTCACCTGCTTCACCTCGGATTTCCTGCTGAAGGACGCGGACGAGTGGCGCAGCGAGTGCTGGAAGATGATGCGCGAGCGGCGCGACTGCTGGTTTTATTTCTTCACCAAGCGAATTGACAGGCTCGAAGCGTGCCTGCCGCCGGACTGGGGCGACGGCTATGACAATGTGCTGATCGGCTGCACGGTGGAGAACCAGAGCATGGCGGACTACCGCCTACCGATATTCCGCGCGCTGCCGATAAAGCACCGGTCGATCATCGCGGCTCCGCTGCTTGAGGGGTTGGATATCTCAAAGTACCTCGACGATAATATTGAGGAGGTATCCGTCGGCGGCGAGTCCGGACGTGACGCGCGGCCATGCGACTATGACTGGGTGCTTGAGCTGCGCCGCCAGTGCGTGGAGAAAAACGTGCCGTTCCGCTTTCATCAGACGGGTGCGCACTTTATAAAGAACGGGAAGATGTATAACGTCAGGCGGCCATATCAGCGCAGTCAGGCGCGCAAGGCAGGGATAGATCACCGCATCGGCGAGAACTTTATACCGGAGACTGCGGTGTATAACAAGGCAGAGACGTACACGGAACCGAGCTTATTTGATGATATAACGACGGAGGTGCAGGATGAAGATTGAACACGCGGCGATATATGTAAACGACATAGAAGCGGAGAAAGAATTCTTCGCACGGTATTTCGGGGCAAGCGCCGGGGAAATGTACCATAACAAAAACACCGGCTTCCGCTCATACTTCCTGAGCTTTGACGGCGGCGCGCGGCTGGAGCTTATGACCGCGCCGGGGCTCCAGAACATGGATAGGCCGCCGCTCAGGACGGGCTTTGCGCATCTGGCGTTTTCCGTCGGCAGCCGCGTGGAGGTCGACGCACTCACCGAAAGGCTGAGGGCGGACGGCTATGCCGTCGTGAGCGGGCCGAGAGTGACCGGGGACGGGTACTATGAAAGCTGTGTTCTCGACGCGGAGGGCAACCGCATAGAGATAACCGAGTGAGGAGACGATATGGCGACATCGAAAGAATACATTGATTTTGTCTGCGAGCAGATAGAGGGCATCGGAGATATAAGCACAAAGAAAATGTTCGGCGAATACATGGTCTATCTCGGCGAGAGGCCGGTGCTGACCGTGTGCGACAACACGGTCTTTGTGAAGAAGCTCCCGGAGCTGTCGGAGCTTATGGCGGGGGCGGACTGCGGCTTTCCTTATGATGGGGCAAAGGAGCAGTACATCCTCGACATTGAGAACCGTGAGCTTGTCGAAAAGCTGCTCCCATTAGTCGCAGAGCTGACGCCGCTGCCGAAGCCGAGGAAAAAGAAAATATAAATTGAAACCCGTTCCGCACAGTTCAGTGTGTGGAACGGGTTTTTAGATCATTTGTTCAATTCGGAGAAGTCCATGACGCGGCAGCCAAGGGCTTCGGCCTCGCAGGCGTCGTGCGTCACAAGGATGATGGCGGCGTCCGTGCCGTCGGACACGGCGGCGATCGCGTTTTGCTTTGCGGCGGCGTCCAGAGCCTTGAACGGCTCGTCAAGCAGCAGAAAATCGGGGGGGCAGACAAGCGCTCTCGCGAGGGAGACGAGCTGCTGCATGCCGCCCGAAAGCTCCGCGGGCAGCTTATCCGCAGCATCGCCCAGACCAAAGCGCGATAGCCAAGCTGCGGCGTCCTCGCCCTGATGCGCATCGGGCAGAACGAGCCTGACATTTTCCTCAGCTGTGAGCCACGGCAGCAGCCGCGGCTCCTGAAACACGAACGAGAGCCGCCGCGCCGCGAGCTTGACAGTACCGGAGTCTGGGCTTTGCAGCCCTGCGATCACGCGCAGCAGGCTAGTTTTGCCGCAGCCCGACGGCCCCATGACGGCGATGCGCTCGCCGGGGTCAAGGCGGAGGGATACATCACGCAGAACGCGTAGGTCGCCGTAGCTGAGAGAGACGTTCTTGAGTTCAAGCATTTTTCCTGCCTCCCGAAATCAGTCTCAGCATGAGCTTTTCAAGCAGGAAGCTGAGCAGGATGACGCACAGCGTCCATGCGAAAAGATCGGTCGTCTGGAGATAGAGCTTGGATTCATAGATCATGCGGCCTATCGAGACGCCGGGAACGGTAAGTACCTCGGCGGCGATACCGGCTTTCCAGCCGAAGCCGAGCGCGCTCGAACATGCTGAGCGAAAGTACGGCAGCACCGACGGAAAATATATGCTCCGCGCGGTCTTGATAAATGAGAAATCGTATACGCGCGCAAGCTCCAAAAAGCTGCGGTCGGTGTTCTTTATCCCGGCGGAGACATTGCTCCACACGACGGGGAAAACCATCAGTGCGGAAATGAGCACCGGGACATAGTCGCGCCTGAGCCATATCAGCACAAGAATCACAAAGGAGGCAACGGGCGTCGTCTTTATGACGCTGATGACGGGTGAGAGCAGCGCATCGAGCAGCGCAAAACGGCAGGTCAGCACGGCGGTTATGACGCCGAGGATAAGGGCGAACGCGATACCGGCGCTTATCCTGAGCAGCGAGAGCAGCACGGTGCGCAAGAACTGCGCCGTACCCATAAGCTCAAAAAGCCGCCTGACGACCGACAAGGGAGCCGGGAGCAGCAGCGCACTGCCGACAGCCGCGGAGAGCAGCTGCCAGAGCGCGAGCCAGAACAGCGCCGCGAGCAGCGTCCTGACTGGCTTTGAACGGACAAGCTTCATCCGAGGACGCAGTAGAAATCGTCGCCGGGGATGCTGCCGCCGATGGAATCGGGAGCGACGGAGTACATGACCTCATAGAACGCGGCAAGCGCGTTCTGCATATCTGCGCCGTCGATGAAGCAGATATTGCAGTTGGGGATAGCCTTTGCGGCGACGGCGGCCTTGGCGAAGATACCGGTTTCCTGTATCTTCTCGGCGCTGCCCTGGATATCGGCGGTCAGCGCTTCGACGGAGGCCTTATACTCATTGAGGAAGCACGCGAGCTCTGCGGGGTGCGTCTCGGCAAATTCGCGTCTGACGACCGCGCAGCCCTGCACGAGACTCCCGGCAGGTGCAATCTTGTCCCACTCGGAGGTGAGGTCGAGAGCCGCAGTCAGCTTGTCATTCGCGCTGCGGGCAATGGTCACCATAGGCTCCGGGAGAACAGCGAGCTGCACCGCACCGGAGGAGACGGCGGTATTCAGATCGGCGGGCTGGGCATAGCTGTTGTCAAAGACTATATCCTCGCCGGGCTTGAGGCCGTTTGCCTCGCAGAGGTACTGGAAAATAAAGGTCGGGTTCTGCGCGGGGACGTACACGGTCTTGCCGCGGAGATCTTCAAAGCTATTTATCTCAAGGCTGCTGTCCGCGACGAGGTACAGAACGCCGCGGGTGTTGAGCGCGACGACCTGAACTGCGCTGACGGTCTTGTTATAGAGCGCCGCCGCGGCGTTCGTGGGCAGGGCAGCGATATCGGCAGAGCCGTTTATAAGCGCCGCCGTGACGCTGCTTGCGTCCGTCTCGACGCTGAAATTATAATTGAGCGCGGCTTCGCCATTCTGTGCGGAATACATGAGGTTTGCCATGCCGAAGCCGGTGGTGCCGTTGAGCACCATGACGTTCACGGTGAGGTCATCGATCGGACTTTCGGAAGGCTCGGCGGGGGCGGCAGTTCCGACGGCGGCGGGCGTATCTGCCTGACCGCAGGCGGCGAGCGCGGCGATCATAATGACGGCGAGAAATACGGCGGAAAAGCGTTTGAACAGTGTTTTCATTTGTCCTCCTTTGGGGCGCACGGGGGTTTGTACTTATGACGGTAGATGTATCTAACCGGGAGTATTATAGAAGCATGTTTTATTTTTGTCAATTGCTTATCTACTATTTTTATAAGTATTTAAGGAGACAACAAAATATAAAATCAGCCCGGCCTGCATTTACGGGAACGCAGGCCGGGCTGGCCGGTTTGGTTATCTGATCAATAGTTCTCGGCGCAGATCTCAAAATAGCTCTGGGGATGATTGCAGGCGGGGCAGACCTCAGGAGCCTTCGTGCCTACGACGATGTGCCCACAGTTGCGGCACTCCCAGACCTTGACCTCACTCTTGGCGAAGACTTCGGCGGTCTCGATATTGTGCAGCAGGGCGCGATAGCGCTCCTCATGGTGCTTCTCGACGGCAGCGATAAGGCGGAACTTCTGCGCGAGCTCATGGAAGCCCTCTTCATCGGCGGTCTTGGCAAAGCCGTCGTACATATCCGTCCACTCGTAGTTCTCGCCCTCAGCGGCGGAGACCAGATTCTCGGCGGTATTACCGATACCGGCAAGCTCCTTGAACCAGAGCTTGGCGTGCTCCTTTTCGTTCTCGGCGGTCTTGAGGAAGAGCGCGGCTATCTGCTCATAGCCCTCCTTCTTCGCGACGCTTGCGAAATAGGTGTATTTATTGCGTGCCTGAGATTCGCCGGCAAATGCGGCCTCAAGGTTCTTCTCGGTCTGCGTGCCTGCGTATTTGGTAGTCTTTTCCATAGTGATCTCCTTTCAGCATTGGGAATGTACTCCGTATTGATGGTAGCATTTGTCAGTTGCACTGTCAATATGCATCTTCTTCAGAAAGTTAAGATGTAACCAAAAGACAAAGCAGCAGTTGAAATAGAGCGCGGATTGGGGTATAATAAATAAATTCCTGCCGCAGCCGTATGGCGCGGCGGGGAACGGACATCACCAGCAAGGAGCGTAGAAACACCATGCTGCACAACAGCATCTATATAAAAGGCGCAAGGGAGAATAACCTCAAGAACATCGACGTTGAGATACCGAGAGATAAGCTCGTCGTCGTCACTGGGCTTTCCGGCAGCGGCAAGTCCAGCCTTGCGTTCGACACGATATACGCCGAGGGCCAGCGCCGCTATGTCGAGAGCCTGAGTTCATACGCGCGTATGTTCCTCGGCCAGATGGACAAGCCCGATGTCGATTATATCGACGGGCTTTCCCCGGCAATATCCATCGACCAGAAAACGACCTCGAAGAACCCGCGCTCCACGGTCGGCACTGTCACGGAGGTATACGATTATCTCCGTCTGCTCTGGGCGCGCGTGGGCGTACCGCACTGCCCGAAGTGCGGCAGGGAGATAAAGCAGCAGACGATCGACCAGATAGTCGACAGGATAATGGAGCTGCCGCAGGGGACAAAGATACAGATACTCGCGCCCGTGATACGCTCAAAGAAGGGCGAGCACGTAAAGGTACTCGAGGACGCGAAGAAGTCCGGCTATGTCCGCGCGCGTGTGGACGGGGCGGTATACGACCTCGCAGAAGAGATAAAGCTCGAAAAGAACAAGAAGCACAATATAGAGATAATTGTCGACAGGCTCGTGATAAAGCCGGACATCACCCGCAGGCTCACGGATTCCGCCGAGACGGCGCTCTCGCTCGCAGGCGGGCTGATGTACGTCGACCTGCCGGGCGGCGGGGAACAGCTTACGTTTTCGCAGAACTATGCCTGTGACGACTGCGGCATATCCATAGAGGAACTGACGCCGCGGCTGTTTTCTTTCAACAGCCCGCATGGTGCGTGCCCGAAATGTACGGGGCTCGGCGTGCAGATGCTCATCGACCCGGAGCTTATTATGCCGAACCCGAACCTCAGCATAATGGACGGGGGACTCACGGCCTCCGGCTGGAACAACGTGCGCGGGGACTCGATATCGAGAATGTATTTTGACGCGCTCGCAAAGCGCTACCACTTCAAGCTCACAGACCCGATAAAGGAGCTGCCGAAGGAGGCCATAGACGCGATCCTCTACGGCACGAAGGGCGAGGCGCTCCAGCTGAGATACGAAAAGAACGAGGGCTTCGGCGTCATAAAGCGCGAGTTTGAGGGCATCGTCAATAATCTTGAGCGCCGCTACCGGGAGACACAGAGCCCTGCCATGCGCGCGGATATCGAGGAGTGCATGTCTGAGGTGAAGTGCCCGGAGTGCAATGGGCGCAGACTCAAAAAGACCGCGCTCGCCGTCACGGTCGGCGGGATGAACATAGCCGAGTTTACGGAGCTTTCGATATTCAAGGCGCTGGAATTCATAGACGGGCTTGAGCTCAACGAAAAAGACGCGATGATCGCCGAGCGCATCATCAAGGAGATAAAGGCGCGGCTTGGCTTTCTCGTCAGCGTCGGGCTGGGGTATCTCTCACTGTCCCGCTCGGCGGCGACGCTCTCCGGCGGCGAGAGCCAGAGGATAAGGCTCGCGACGCAGATAGGATCAAGCCTGATGGGAGTGCTGTATATCCTCGACGAGCCGAGCATCGGCCTGCACCAGCGCGATAATGAGAAGCTTTTGGCGACGCTCAAGCAGCTGCGCGACCTCGGCAATACGCTTATCGTCGTCGAGCACGACGAGGACACGATGCGCGCGGCGGACTGGATAGTCGACGTCGGCCCTGGAGCGGGTGTCAACGGCGGCAGGATAGTCGCGGCGGGCACGGCGGAGGATATCTGCGCCTGCCCCGAATCGATAACCGGGCAGTACCTGAGCGGGAAAAAGTTCATACCCGTACCGGATAAGCGCAGAGCGGGAAACGGAAAGCGCCTTATCATCCGCGGCGCGTGTGAAAATAACCTCAAGAATATAGACGTTGAGATACCGCTGGGTGAGCTTGTAGTTGTAACAGGCGTGTCCGGCAGCGGCAAGTCCTCGCTCATAAACGAGATACTGTATAAATCCCTTGCTGCGGAGAAGAACCGCGTCAAGGTGCGCCCCGGCAAGTGCGCCGGGATCGAGGGCATGGAGAATGTCGACAAGGTCATCGCACTCGACCAGAGCCCGATAGGCCGCACACCGCGCTCGAACCCCGCGACCTACACGGGCGTGTTCAATGATATACGCGACCTGTTTGCTTCGACGCAGGACGCAAAGCTGCGCGGCTACGGTCAGGGGCGCTTCTCCTTCAACGTCAAGGGCGGGCGCTGCGAGGCCTGCTCCGGCGACGGGCTCATAAAGGTGGAGATGCATTTCCTGCCGGATGTATACGTCCCGTGCGACGTCTGCGGCGGCAAGCGCTATAACCGCGAGACGCTTGAGGTGAAGTACAAGGGCAAGAACATTGCGGATGTGCTGGATATGACCGTTGAGGAAGCCTGCACCTTCTTTGAAAACCAGCCGAAAATACTCAATAAGATAAAGACGCTCTACGACGTCGGCCTTGGCTATGTGAAGCTCGGCCAGTCGAGCACCACTCTTTCTGGCGGCGAGGCGCAGCGCGTGAAGCTTGCGACCGAGCTTTCAAAGCGCAGCACCGGTTCGACCGTATACGTGCTGGATGAGCCGACGACCGGCCTGCATATCGCCGATGTACACAGGCTAATAAATATATTGGACAAGTTCGTCGAGGCGGGGAACACGGTCGTCGTCATCGAGCATAACCTTGACGTCATCAAGGTCGCCGACAGGATAATAGACCTCGGCCCCGAGGGCGGCGATATGGGCGGAGAGCTGGTGTTCTCAGGAACACCGGAGGAGTGCGCCGAGTGCGAGCGCAGCTACACCGGGCAGTTCCTCAGGCCCCTGCTCGAAAAAGCGAAGAAGATACAGGCGTAAAACACAAATAATCAGGACTGCGAGGAATGGCGATGGATCAGGAGACCGATCTGCTTGAACTGTCCGGAACCGTAGAGGCGGTTATTTACAAAAACGAAGAAAACGGCTACACGGTGCTGCGCCTGAGGGACGGCAGCGGTGAGAACGTGACCGTCGTCGGCTGCTTCCCCTATGCCGCGGCGGGCGAATCGATGATAATCAGCGGCCAGTGGATGACGCACAGCGTACACGGGCGGCAGTTCAAGGC
>CEAZ01013346.1_pt1 | contig 16938 bp, 2 predicted proteins | sample 557361 | NCBI WGS metagenome assembly CEAZ01 (sample SAMEA3182074, study PRJEB8094) | gut metagenome | biome: human; feature: gut; material: Stool; isolation source: human stools | place: Canada | collected 2012-02-22 | reverse complement strand
CCCCACGGCGGTGGCTGACCGTTGCAGCGAAGCCGGCGGCTGCTGCAACGATAGCAGCCAGAATCGCTTGCAGGAATGTCCAGTCGCCCGTCTTGGAGAGGAAGGTATCACTGCCATCCTGGTCGTCGGGGATTGGAGCGGCATCGTCGGTAACGGAGATGTACGCAGTACCGTCTTCGCTGTTTTCGATAGTCACCTTCGAAGAGGCGCCCAGAGGATCGCCGTCGAGTTTAACGGTACCATCGGCATAGACGACAAGCGTTACCGGGTCGATCGCCACATAGCCATCCGGTGCCTGCGTTTCCGTCAAAACATACCTATTGCCTTCCGAAGAGCCGACAAGCTGCATGTCCTTGAACGCCACGCCATCGCCGTTGGAGGTAAAAGTCTTGGTGGCAGAACCATCAGGAAACGCGCCAGAAAGGGTAAACTGGGCGCCTTCCAATGCTGCACCCTGCTCGTTCTGCTTGTTCAGGCTTACTTTCAGCGGCACATCGGCGCAGGTAATGCCGATTTCACCTTGATTATCGGAAAGCGTCCATGCCTCAGGAGCGGTGGAGCGCTGAACGAGGCAAATGGTGCCATCATCGTTTACCGCAAAGCGAAGCGTATCCTGCACAAGCTCGTAGCCCGCGGGCGCTTTCACCTCGGTAAGAAGATAGCTCTCGCCTGCGACAAGACCTTCTATCGAAGACGCCTGGCTGAACTCGCCCACTGTTTCACCGCCAAGGATCTGCGCCTCGACATCAGCTATACCCAGGTTGCCCTGGCCGTTCACGACGATGCGCTTCTTCCCTGGCGCTATCTGTCCAGAGCCCTGGGCAAAGCTGCCCTCAAGGTCGAATTCGGCACCGGCAAGTGTCTGGCCGCCCTCGGCGGATACCTTGGAAAGCATCACGCTGGTAGGCTCGTCAACGGCAGTTATCTGCGCAATGCCCTCGGTATCTTCCGACACGGTCCAACCCTGCGCACCTGCATCCGCATCAAGGACATTGCCCTCAGCATCCACCGCCACAAGCGTGCCGTCCGTCTTCACCATCACGTTCAACGGTTCGGCAATAAGCTTGTAGCCCAGCGGCGCGCGCGTCTCGGAAATCTTATAGATGTTGCCGGCAACCAGCAGAGACGACCAGCCCTCAGTCCATCCGTCGATACCCACCGTCATGACATCGGTGGATTCCTCCGTGCTGCCTGCGAAGACGCCCGTCACCGCGAACTCAGCGCCCGCCATGAAGCCAGGATCAGCCGATTCGGCTTCTTTGCCGCCGATTGCGCGACCCTGCTTAAGGATGCGGAACTCAATTGCCTTGTCGGCAGCAACGATTGATGCGGAGCCACTCTCTACAGACCAACCCCACGCCTCGCCGGCAGAAACCACAGCGCCGTCGTTGCCCATGGCAAATACGAAGGGTTGCGTATTCAGTTCGTATCCTTCGGGGGCGCGAGTCTCGGTAAGGGTATACTCCTCACCTGCGACAAGGCCCCGGATAGCGTCAAGGCCCTCGCCATCGGCAACGGCAGAAGCGCCCGAAACGGTAAGCTTGCCGTCAGCACCCACGATCACCTTGGCAGCGTCGTTGCCCAAGCGCTCGACCGAGCCACCCTTACCATCGCTGAATGCGCCCTCGAGCGTGAACTCGGCACCGCCAAGCGCCTCGTTTGAGTCGATGTCCACCTTAGACAGGGATACCTCGGTAATGGTGTCGGTGGCGGTAACCACTGCCACACCGCCCTCCGCGGAAACCGCGAAGCCCTCAGGGGCTTGGCCTGCGACGGAAAGGGTGCCGTCGCCGTTCACCGTAAAGGAAAGCACGCCATCGATGAGCTTGTAACCGGCAGGCGCTTTTTCCTCTTCAAGGGTGTACGTGCCACCCACAACCAGCTGCGCATCGAGCGAGGTTTTACCGTCCGCTCCTGTGAACAGGGTCTTTGTTCCAGTGGTTCCGTCGGCAAAGATGCTGCCCTCTGCCGGTGTCACGCTGAACCCAGCGCCCTGCATGGCGGATGTATCGGCGCCTTCTGCCTGCTTGGTCACTGTCATAGAAACAGGATCATCGGTCGCGACAATGAGCGCAGCTCCGTTCTCGGAGTCGCTGCGATCATCGATCTTCCAGCCCACAGGCACTTCGCCTACAACGGTTACGGAACCATCAGTGGAAACCCTAATCTTGAGCGCATTCGAAAGAAGCTTGTAGCCAGCAGGCGCCTTGGTCTCGGTGATGGTGTATTCCTGACCCGCCTTGAGTATCGAGGACAGCGTCTTAGTAAAGCCGTCACCGTAGGTGGTAAGGGTTTCTACCTTCGATTCTGTCCCTCCTGCGAACACGCCCTCGATCTGGAACTCGGCACCGTTCATGGCGCTGTCGCCTGCACCGTCAGAAGCCACCTTCTTGATGGCAACCTCGATAGGATCGTCGGTGGCAGAAACGGTGATATTGCCTTCACCCGTCACAGCATAGCCCGCGATGGCTTCGCCCTTCGCAACGATGGACCCATCGGTTGACACCGTGAACACGAAGTCTGCCGCATTGAGCGCATAGCCCTCAGGGGCAACCGTTTCCTTCAGCGTGTACTCCGTTAAACCATCGGCAACGAGCAGCGCGCGATCAAGCTCGGCCATGCCGTTGTTGTCAGTGGTAAGCGTGCGTTGGGAGGAGCCATCGGCAAAAGCACCCGTCAGCTGGTACGTTGCACCCGGAAGCCTCCGAAGCCCATCGATTGCCGAGCTCTTCTGGATGTACATCTTGGTGGGGCTGTTCCACACATCACCCGTGAATACGGTGATGGCGGCAGAACCCGAACCCGTCTTTTCGGACTTGAACGCCGCAGGAACGCTGCCCACTGCCTTTAACTGGCCATCGGATGTCACCTGGACCGTGAGCTTCTGCGCAACACGCGTATAGCCCGCAGGCGCAACAAGCTCCGAGATCTCGTACTTGCCGCCCACCACGAGCTGGCCCGAAAGCAGCGTCTTGCCATCGCCGTCGGTGGCAGCAAGAGTTTTCTCCCCCGTCGTCCCGTCGGCAAATGCAGAGCCGCCAACCGGCGTCACACCAAACACAGCACGCGAAAGCGCATTTTGGCCAGACTCGTCCTTTTTCTCGATGGTGAGCTCAACCGGGTCGTCGACGGCCTTGATGGAAACTTTGCCGTCTTCGATGCCCATCGTGCCATTTTCAAACGAGGTGCCCTCGGCATTCACCTGATCGATGGTGCCATCGGCATTCACCATGAAAGAAAGCGCACCCTTGATCTGCTTGTAGCCAGCAGGCGAAGATGCCTCCCACAGCTGGTAGGTGTTGCCCGCGATTAATCCAGGCAAGGAATACGAGCCGGCGTCCATCGTGAACACGCGCTCGGTTTCGCCCGCTTCCGCGCTGCCGGCAAACACACCCTTTATGCGGAAGGTAGCGCCAGGAATTGCGAAATCGGCGCTACTATCGCCCTTGTCGGAGCCGTACTTGGAAAGCGTTACCTCGACGGGGTTGTCTACTGCAACGAAGCCCAAGTAGTCACCGTACAACAGGTACTGACCATTCGAGATACCCTGATCGTTCGCTCCCCCTTCGTACACTTTGCCGTCGTCTGACACGGTGAACGTGAAGGCTCCCTGGATCAGCTCGTAGCCATCAGGCGCCTTGGTTTCGGTGATGGAATAGGTTTCGCCCGCCACGAAGCGCAGCGAAGAGATATCGTCCACACCCATCCGCTGATAGGTCTTCTGCTCGGCAACGCCGCTTGTGTAGTCCTTGGCAAACTTGCCCTCAATAGTGAATTCGGCACCGAAGAGCTGTTGTTCCCCAGTATTGCTTCCTCGCTTGGCCAAACTCAACCGAATGGGAGCATCGGTCTGGGTAATGGTTACCGTATCGCGATTGGCGATGGAGTAGCCAACGTTGCGATGAGGGTCCTGGCTCGTAGCCGCTGCGCCATTGGCTGCGATTTGATCCGAAGAACCCGCAACAACCGTGCCATCGTCCTTGACGGTGAACGTGAACTCTGTGCCGTCCAACACATAGCCAGCAGGAGATGCAGTCTCCTTGATGGTGTAGGTTTCGCCACCGATAAGGCCTTCCACTTTCACCGCGCCTTTCAAAACCTGAGTGGTTGCCGTGGTGTAGGTCCTGACATCCTGCTGGGGCTGTCCGTCTGCGCCACGGAACTTGCCCGAGATCTGATACGTTGCGTTGGCAATGTCTATTCCACTGGTGCTCTTCTTGTTAAGGACAACCTCGATAGGCGTATCCTTGGCAACAATCAGCGCACCGCCGTCGGCGATTGTCCAGCCAGCAGGAACCGTGCCCACCGCTTCGACGGTGCCAGCTTCGGTTATCTTGAACTGCCCGGCGGGCAGCTTTTCGTATCCCGCAGGCGCTTTTGACTCTTCGATACTGTAGGTCTCGCCCGCAATGAACAGCCCGCTCGCCACGAATTTGGCCATATCCCCATCGGGGGCAACCGTTTTCTCGGTGCTGCCATCGCTGAACGTGCCCTTTATCTTGAACTCGGAACCGACAAGCGGCTTGCCATTCTCGTCCTGCTTATAGAAGATGACACTCGTTGCCTCGTCTTTGACCAGAACGTTGCTCACAGAGCCGCTGGCTTGGATTTCCCAGTTCCCCATTGCCGAATCCGTCACGATACGAGCAGTGCCATCATCGCCGATCGTGATCACGATGGAGGCAGGTGAAGGCAGCGAATAACCGTTCGTAGCCTTGGTTTCCGTGACTGTGTAGCTGTTGCCTGCAATAAGCTGACCCGTAAGCGAAGAAGAACCGTCGATCGGCAGCGCCTTGCCTGTCGTGTCCGTGACAAACGCCTTGGAGGCAGATCCGTCCACAAATGAAGAACCTTCATTGGGCACAATGGTGAATTCGGTATCCTTCAAAGGAACCGAACTGTCCTTATCGGTTTTCCAAATTACAAGATCTGTCTGGCTGTTGGCGATTTGGCCGGCATGAAGCGGCTCCGTAGATGAAGCCTGAACGTTATCGGCCTTGATCTCCATCTCCTTCGATACGGGCCAGCTGCCATCGACCTTGCCCGCATAGCCGTCAGCGGCCTTGGACTCTACGAAACGATAGATGCCCCACGGCAGGTTCTCTACTCTCAGTTCGCCCGCGCTTGACGCAGCGCCGCTTACGGTATCAGCCTCCGAAACAGCAATGATGGCACCCGCGGCATCCACCGCAGCACGATAGTCCTTACCCGTCAAAAGGCCGTAAGCCACATCAGCCCACTGCCCATCGGTGCCCTTCTTCTGAAGGGTGAACTGCGCCCCGTTAACACCCTGGCGGTTATCGGAGGCATCGACCTTCACCAGGTTGATTGAACCATGCAGCGGCGTATTGGCAAGCTTGCCATCGGTGCCCAGCGAAAGGGTATTTCCGTTGTCTTCATTTGTCACCGTGAAGGCGATTGGCGTCGTGCCGCTCAGGTTGTAACCGGTGTTCGCGATTTCGGTAAGGATATAGTCGCCCTTCTTCAAGCCGGTAAGCTTGAGCACACCAGCATCGGTGGCCTTAGAGGATTCAACCTTGGAGGCAGTGGCATCGAAGGCATACTCTTTGCCGGACTCGAGGTCAGAAGCAATAAGCTCGCCATTAGAGGTGCCGTCTTTACGCCATAGGGCAAACTTTGCTCCCGAGACGGGCTCGCCAGTCTCTGAATTGGTTTTGCTCAACTGTGCCGATGCATTGAACTCAACATTTTCCGCTTCGACCTTCACGTTAGGTTGGCTGGTTTTGCTGTCTTCAACCCGGAATGAGAATGCCCTACCGAGCGCATCGACAGTGTTGTTCGATGTGCTCGTTTCCACGAAGTAATAGTCGCCCAAAGGAAGGCCGTCGCTTGTGCGACAGTAATACTTGGCAAACTCGCCGAAAGCTTCGTTGACGTTCTGGTAGTCCCTCGTCTTGTCTCCGTCTTCGCTCGAGCGCCAAACGCCGTCATTCCCTGTAGTGATGCCCGTGGCAATGAGAATACCGCCGCCATTGGCAGCATTTTTATCGTAGGCGCCCTTGTACAGGTCGAACGTCATATTCGCAACGGCAGCATCGCTGCCGCCATGATCATAGAATTTGTGCAGCACCACCTTGCCTCGCGTCACCGCATCAGTGACCGAAACGCAGACAACGCCATCGGAGCCTGCCGAGGCTTGGGCATATTCCCCTCCCGAACCCAACGTCACGGCACCATCGGCTGAAACCAGGATCTGGAAATCCGCAGCCTGGACGTGGCCCGCAGGGGTCTTCGTTTCCTTCACGGTATAGGTGCCTGCAGGGAGGCCAACCAAGAAGCCCTGGTTGTCGCCGGTCATAGCCACACCGGCATCAGTGCTGCCAGATGCCCTGCCACCATGCCACACCGTGCTAGAAACAACACCTTGCTCGTCACGCTGCCATGAAGCGAACGTCTTCCCGTCTCGCACAAGCTCGAACACAACGCCATTCAACAGCTCGCCGTCAGAACCCGTAGTCTTGTCGCCGATCTTGTCCATAGTGAAGCGCGTTGCCGTGTTGGTGATAGTTGCAGTTGTGACGTCACCTGTAGCCTTGTCCACACTGGCATCATCGGCATAGCTATCGAAGAAGCCCGAAGCTCCATCGCTCACCTCGACCACACGGTACTGGTACACATTGCCCGCTTGATCGGCATAGGGCAACGAAGAGAACTTGAATGTCCAGGCTCCGTTTTCACCCATAGCCCACTCAGCCTGGGGAGCAATGCCGCCATCCTTTTCGGCGTCGCTCCACGACAAGCCGTCAAGAGAGCGCTGAACCTTGAGCTTTACCGAGCTTTGAACCTGTTCAAGCGTCGTGGGCGCAAGGCCTGTGCCATAGTCGTTGAAGCGCTTGGTACCCGATATGTCCACCGTATTCAAAGCATTGGTAAAGGCCTGGCAGGACGCACCGGAAGCATTTGCGCCAACCCCCACGGCAACCAGCTGAACCTTGCCATCGACGCTCGAGCCCACAAGCGCGCCTTCTACCTTGTAGCTGCCAACTACTTTTTCAACAAGGCGATAGGTATATTCCTTGCCGTCGACATCTGTCTTAGGCAGGTTCTCGAACGTTGCCGTCGCATCGGCGCCCGTACCTGAAATGGTCGCCTTCAGCAAGGAAGAAGCGAGCTCGCCTGCGTCGTTGGCAAAGGGATTGTCGACATCGGCGCCGTACTCGGACAGCCATTTCCAAGAATTGCCATCGTTGGGCGTGGTGGAGCGCTGCAGCGCATAGGTAACTGACCAGCCATCGCCTGCAGCGTTCGTGCCAGGGCGCGTTACCCACTCGTTGTCGTTGTCGATCCAGGTTTTCTTCGCCGTAATCGCAGTCGCATCGAGGGTATTCGTTATGGTGGAAATGCACTCTGTTCCACCCTGATCATTCCCCTTCGAAGAAGAAGTCTGCGAGGGTTGATAGGGGTAATAGCTGGCATATGTGCCCTCGTTGTCGGGAGAGGAAACCTCTACAACCTTTTCATTGCGCGAACCAGCGTTGTATACCAGCTTTTTCTCGACTGCACGCCAGGCAAGGGTATGGATGGTACCATCTTCAGCCTTTGCCTGCGCGGGCAGTTGCTTCCAGGTATACGAGTACTCGCTCTTGCCTTGGTTGTCCGGCTCCTTCGCAGACCACGTCTGCTCAAATGCCTGCACGTAGCCCTTGTACATGAAGCTGGTAAGGGCATTGCCCTCGCCATCAACGATGCCAAGCTGGTCTTTTAGAACAGCACCCGCTTCGCCCCATTCGCCATCGCCGACCTTTGCCTGCAAAGCAACGGTCACATCAGGGCGCTGTTTCCAGTCAAGGTCTTCGTTGTCCTTCCAGACCTTTGAAACGGTGAGCTCCGTGTCAAGGTAGTTGACAATTGAAGGAACGGGAACGGGCGCATCGGATTCATGGTTGTCGGCATTGACCGTGCCGCCGTTGGCGGAAACGAGATACCTAGAGTCCGCATCCGGGATCTCTTTCACCGTATAGCGCCAAGATTTCCCATCAGGCGCGTACTCTTCCAGGTTCGAAATGGTGTAAACCCAGGCATCGGTTTGGGAATCCTTATCCCATGAAAGGTAATTCGCAGCGGCAGGATTGTCGCTTTGCAGACGGATAATCCCCTTAGAGGCATCGGAGCCAAGGCCCAATGCGCCCAGGGCAAAGCCAACCAGTCCCGCAGCTTCACCCTGGGAATCAGGCGTGCCATCTTGATAGGAACGTGTTACCTCAAGGGTGATGTTCTCTGGTCGGATGCCGAAAGCGTTGCTTTGGTCTTGCCAGGTTTTCTTGCCCTGCAGCGAAACAGTTGCATCTTCAGGATAATACGAGTTCCGGAACGTGACATCAGGCGTGGTGTCGTTTGCCACGGCAGTGGCAGAAGGTTGTGCAAATGTGCCTGAATCAAGAAGGCTTGGTCCCTCGAGATCGGTCGAGGCAATGCCGTTACCCACGAAGCCGCCCCAGGTGAAATCATCGTCAAAGGTCTTGTCGCCTTTGGCCACACGGGTGCCGTAGCCATCAACCGAATCTTCAACAATGTAGTACACCCAGTATTCGCCTGACGGTGTGTAAATGTCCACATTGTCGAAGGTGTAGCTTCCCTCGCCCGTCGTTGCGCCATCACCACCAGCGCTCAGGACAACATCACCCGCTGAAAGGGTGTGCGTTGCCACAGGCTGCGCATCGCTTTTGGTACCGTCCTTCGTAACGTAGTAACGGTACAGGGTGAAGGTAGTATCGGGAACCTTGTCACCTGCGTCAAGCCCGTCATAGAGCTTCTTTACTGTAAGCTTGCCCTTCTCCGATGCATAGGTATTCGTAATAAGGGAGGATCCGGGTATGCCCTGCTGCACCCAATACACCTTGCCTGCAGCAGAACCAGCAGAAGTGTTCGTCAGATCGTTTGCCTTAAAGCCACCTGGCTTATTCGCCAAACCATCGATCACCTCAACGGCGCGGTACTCATAGAGATGACCGTTTCTGTCGTATTTCGGCAGATCGTTTTCGGCAGAAGCTTCGATGTCATCGCCATTTTCGCCATATTGGGTAAGGGAATAGCTATAGCCCTGATCGTTTTTCGTCAGCTTTTTTGTCCACGCAACAGCGGTCTTGCCATCAGCGACGCCTTGCGCCGATGCGGCGCTGTCCACGCGCTGAACAGCGTAGCCACCGTCTTCGGTTTCAGTTATGACCAGGTCGCTCCAGGCAACAGGATCACCCTTTTGCCATGCGCCGGATTCATCGTAAGAACCGTTTGCAAGCCTGCGCTGCAGGTACACCGAGATATCAGGCAAATCAACATCATCGAAGCCATACGGCACGTTTGCCCAGTGCTTTTCGCCCTCTGCGAAATAGGAATTGGCAATCCGATAGTTCAAGGTGCCGTCTTCGCGGATTGCGTCTACCGTACCACCCTGCCCATCTTCGCCTACGACTTCGGTGCGCTTAGCCGCTGCGACCTCATCACTTGCCTCGTCCCACTTGACATTGCCTGGGTCTTCGTCATTGGCGCTGAAGGTATACCACGGATCATCGTAGTCAAGGTTTGCCGTTGAAGAGCCAGGAACACTGATGAAAAAGCTTGCGTAATACACGATTTCCTTGCCGTGGCTATCGTACTTGGGCAAATCCTTGACAGTTGCTTTGCGGTTGTAATCGTCTATCGATTCCCACATGTAGGCATCGGGGATAGCTACCTTTTCGAGCGTGGTTTTGGGATAGCCATTGCTGTCCATAGCCAAATTGCCCTGGGCATCATATTCGTAAACTTGGCGCCACACCGTAAGGTATACATCGGGACGCTGCCGAATCTGCTCGTTCACATATCCGTCGTACCATTTAGTAAAGAAGGTAACGTCTTTGGTCTCAGCACGCTTATTGTTGTACGCCACATCGACCGAATCGGCGAAATGCCATTTCGAATCGAAGGACATGGAGCGATCTGTCTCGGAAGAGACATAGTCGGCAGAGTCCTCAAGCCAAGACTCTTCGACAGTCCAGTCAACCACGGCGCCTGCCGAATCGTATTTCGGCAACGTGGCGAATTGCACCTGAGAATCAGAAGCTGTGCTATCTACGCGCACGCAAAGCTTAGCACCCTCGTCGCCGTCGACCCTATTGCCATCCTTGTCAGCAAGCCAAATATAGGCAGGATCGGTTTTGGTGTTGTATATCGTTTTCGAGGATAAATCGGAAGAAGTGCACACGTAGCTCTTTTCATTAACACCCAAATCCCCCACATTTACGTACACATCGCCGTTTTCATCCGAATGGAACACATTGCCTTCGCGTGAAGAGGACAGTACAAGGCACGCTTCTGGGCGGTTACTGGGGTTAGACCCTTGATCCGTCCAGGTCTTATTGGCGGTAACGTCCACTACGCCAACACGCCTGTTGCTCACCTCGAGCGAATCCAGCGAATCGTTCTTACCGTAAGAAACATCGAAGGCATAGCCCTGGTTGTCGCTGGAGGAAACAACCATGCGCTCGTTCCGTGGATTGTCAGGATTGGTATCTGCCCAGTTGATCAGCAATTGCTGATACTCGGTGCCGACGGCGCCAGATGCAACTTCATCGCGGGTCAGCACCAGGTAGTTGTTGTTCGCATCTTGCGCATCGTCAACTGAAAGCTCGCGAATGTAGATATCTTTGGTCTGGTCAAGTCCACCAACCCCGACAAGGAGCTCGGAATACCAGCCGTTATCCTCAAACAGCATGGTGTCGCCGATCTTCTGATCCTTGGCATATACGACCTGACCGTCCTTCTCGATATCATGGGCCGCAAAGACGCCCACCCTCACAGGCACACGTGCCGATGTGTTGCCGCCATCGTTCCAAGTTTTGCTTACCCGCACAATGGAGGCGTCCTCGCCGGGTCTGTTCTTGATTATCGTAAGATTCGGGACCCCATCAGCGAAAGGATCGTCGGGGTCCTCTTTGTAGTTGCGGTGGTACTCGTGCTGGCGAACGTAGCCCTCGCTGCCCTCCATGACCATATAGGTGTATTCGGCGCCGTTTTCATCGTACTTGGGCAGGCCGGTGAAATCCATGCTCCACGGCGTGGTCTCCTGGTAGGAGAAGACAGTTCCGTCATCAAGGGTAACCTTGGTCGGTTCGTCTTGCGCAGTGCCAGTCAGGGTGAACTGATGCAAAACATTACCGTTTCTTGTAAGCGTGACGCTGACCGGTTTGGCATCATAACCAAGGTTGCTCGTGTCCTGCGTATATTCGCCTGTACTCATGTTCCACCAGTACTTTTCCGCACGGGCGGTAGTCTGGTCTATGTACTTATTTACCAGCACACCCTTTTCTTTGTCGTAGTGGCCCTCGAAAGCAAGAGGAACATGTTCGCCAGACGCATCGGTAATGGAAGACATTACCGCAAACACACCCGTCATAAGGCTCTGACCGGTTGCATGATCGATGTCTTGGGCAAAGAAGCTGAACGAATCCGGCTTTTCGGCGTAGGACTCATTCCAGCGGTAGACCCATTCCTCGCCGTTCGCATCGAAACGGGGTACTTGGGAACTCACCGTTTGCGTAAGGTTTTCCGCAGTCCAACCGGTGACCACCTTGTTCTGATCCTCAAAAGGAACATCATCACAGTACGAGAAGCCATACGGGAATTCATTGGTTTCCCCCGTATCGGGGTCGGTAACCGTGTAAGTGTCGCCGTTTGCCACCCAATAGCCTAGATTCTCATCGAAGTGGGCGTGCTTCTTTAGAATACGCTCGAGTTTGAACGTCACCGATATATCGGCAATCTGATCCTGGAAAGATGCTGCGTCCCAGGTCTTGGTGAGTTCAGCCGTGGTTGTCTCGGATCGACGGTTGATGATGGTGCCACCCGAATACACCGATTTGTCGCCCTCGGCGCGGACGAAGCCCTGGGTTGCATCGACCTTGCCAGAAAAGTCGTCATTGTAGTAGTTCGGCGCAGTATCGCCCGTAACCGTACCGTCCTCGGCATCGATCCCGGAACCAAACAGGCGCTCATAACCCGCCGGCGCATCTTCGCGCAGGAAGTACACATAGGGATAACCAGCAGGATCGTATTTGGCAATGGATGCATCTTTATACTTGCTGCGCAAGAGAGCACCCAGATCTATCGTGCCATCGGGGGCATTTCTGCTCTGTTCCGCCGTAAGGCTGATGGCGATATACGCACCACCATCTTCGCGCACGGTCACTTGGGATGCAGTATCGGGGCCTTCCCCGTCTTTAGCGGAATAGCGCCACAGCGTGTAGTTAGTGTCGGGGCGTGCGGAAGCATCGTCATCGAGCCACTTCTTCGTAAAATCAACACGCGTGGTGCCCCTATGGATGACGGATACCGTGCCATTGTTGTATGCCGCAGAAACATCCGAACCGTAATTCGGCGTATTAGCGTTGTTATACGTTACCTGGTAGGAATCGGTATAGGTTGAGCTTGTACCGTCACCGTTGTCGATCGTGGTGGTGTGCTTCTCTTCGTCTTGCTGAAAGCTATAGACAAACGTCGATCCATCGGGGTGATACAGAGGCAAACGAGCAGGACCGAGCGCGCCTGATTTGCCATCGTCGGAGATGCTCAACTTCAGGGTGCCAGTCGTGATGGCTTTATAGAATTCGCCGTCTTTGCCTTCGCTCCCCTTTTGCACCAGCGTTTCTTCCACAGCACCGTTTTTCACCTTTTGGGTGATGATGGAAGAATACCTACCCCATTTATCAAACCATTTCTCCATGCGCTCATCGTTTGACATGGCGGCAAGCTCGTTTGCCTCGTCACCGATATGCAGGCTCAAATTAAACGTAACATCGCCAAGAAGCTGTAGCACTTCTTGGGTGTCGGTAACGTAGTTGGGGTAATGATCCTGAGAGGCAACCACGTAGGCATTGTTATATACAACGTCATTGTAATTAAAGCCTTCGTGTTTGATTGCCCACCTGATGTTCTTGGCGGTCTGGGTATAGACGGGATTCTTGTCTTCATCAAGAACAGGATTTCCTTCACCATCGCGAAGGAGGGTTTTGGTTATAACCTGCGAATACAATTCATTTGCAGAAACGGAATACGTATTGGTCTGCATCTGCCTTACCTGAATGATGCGATCATTGTCGGGATCCCGTAACGCCTCGAATTGTTCCTGGGTCATGCCCAGCAGACGCTTGGCATCTTCCGAAAGAACACTGTTGCCCGCATCGTCGGTCTGGAAGAGACAATACTGCTTGTCGTCGCCTTCAACCTGGAAATAGATCCGATACTCGCAATTGTTCATGAGCTTGCTGGTGGAAGGACGCATGGCGGAATTGCCATCGGCCCATACCGTGGTAAATTCCGCTTTGCCCCCACGCTCAGAAGAGAGGAAGGTCTCGGAATCGACCGGTGCGGCAGCATCGCCGGCATTGGACGCGGCGGCAACTGCCCCTTCGCCACCAAGCGTATTTACAAGTCCCGCCATAAAGGCAAGCATCGCCTTAGAGGGAATGGAAAGCTTGACGGACCGATCGCAGGGCGCACCTTGCTGCAGTTCCCAACCGATTTCGCTCTCATCGTCTTGAGCAAGCTGGGAGTCGAAGAAAACGGGAACGCTCACGCTGGCAGGCAGAACAGTGCGCGTGGCGCCTTCCGTGTTGACCTCTGCCGCGGTAGCCTCGGTGTCAAGGGCGGGTTTGCCCGTGACGGCATCGACCGGAGCGCAGAACTCGAACTTGAGCTTCCTGTTGCTCCATGAAGCCGTGGCGATCTTCACCGTAGTGGCATTGCCCCCATCATCGTTCTGGAACACGTCGAACTTGGCGGTTTCGTCCTGAACAGCAAAGCCCTCGGGCAACGCCTGGGTGAACCAGTCGCCTGGAACCACAGCATCGTGCGCTGGCGCGGATTCATCGACACCAGCATCCGCGCGGTTCCATTTGGAAGCATCAAGTACAAACGAAAGGTCCAAGCTTACAGGGACGCTCGCAGGAAGCTGGACGGCCCGCTGGTCTCACTCTACGTTTTCCTGGGATGGAGCTTCGGTTGCCTTGCTTTGGCTGGAAGCCTGCTGAAGCGAATCCTTTAAGGCAACAGGGTCCACCACAAGACCTTTGGACGTCAGGTTAAGGGCGTTAAACTGATTGGTCCATTCGATCTTTTCAAGAGCTTGTTTCTGGCTTTCATCCTGAGCAGTTCCGACATTATTCTGCTGGGTTCCATCGGCGTTGCGCGAAGGATTCGTTGCCGTCAAGTCATTCTCTGCAACCATGGCGTTCGTTCCATCGGCAGGGCCAGAAGAAATATCGGCATCGGTGGGATCAGCTGAAACCGTGCTGTTCTCGGAGCTTGAACCCTGCGCGGCGTCTGAGCTGGAATCGAAGCTGGAATCAGTGTCCGTAGCAGCAGAATCGCCGCCATCGGCGGACGCATATTCCTGTGCCGCTTCAGTTGCCGCCTGCGCCTGACGCATATTGGTCAGGTTGCTGGTCAACGTCGTGGGTAAGCATAGGGTGAACGCCATGAAGACGGCAAAAACCTTGTAGCCCATCGATTCTTTCAGTGTTCGCTTTGCGTGATGCGAGTTCATATGTTGTGCCCTTCCGCAAGCCAACTATGCATTGCATAGCCGGTCGATTCGCGCAGAGTAGAGGCTCTTCCGATAACGAGTGCCCTCTCTGCGTACGGTGATTCAATGATTTAATCATCTGCTTGAATCTCTGGGCTGCCCTACCGCCCCCTCCTAAAACAAGGGATGACGCTGATCACACTGCATGACCGGCGACAGTATCCAGCTGCCCAGAAATACGCATAGTCCTATTATTTTACGACTTTTACCGATCTTGAGGCATCTTTCCTTGCCCGTATCCAGATATGAGCAAATCAAAGTCCGTAAGACACCCGAACAGGTGATGCGAAGCACCTGAAGCAGACAGTAAGAAAGCGTGCTCTCACCTGCGCGAAAACACTCTATGCGCGTTTCCTTCATTGACGCCTCACCGTATTCCATGGCTTCGCTGCAATACTTCGCCATAATCGGAGCTTTACTGCTCATCCCCTATCGCGAGAAAGCCCCTAAGGGCATCATGCAAGGCAATCAGATGAAATATGGCTCCCACATCGCCACAGTTGGATAGGATGGACGATACGCAACCCACTTCGTACATTCAACGCTTTTCTAAACCCCTTGCCGAAAGGAATGCAATGGCTGAACCTACAACCCCGTGATACCCTGCTCGATCATGCATACGAGATCGCGGACAAATACGGCCTTGCAGCCCTTTCGGTAAGGGGGCTTTCATCAGACGCAACAAGCCAAATAGTCAGAGCCACCGCAAACGAAAGCCCTCTTTCCTTTGCGGTAGAATTGCAACCATGAAACCAATTGCACACATCCACACCGACATGCCGCAAAAATTCGGCATTCCCCGAAACAGCTTTCTTGCACCGCATTTACAAGGAACCATCATCTTCGAACCCGAGTTCGCCCTGAACTCGGCAGTTGAAGGAATGGAAGGCTTTACGTACCTATGGCTCATCTGGGAGTTCGAAAATGGAACCCCTGGTGGCACCGCCGCCGATATAGCCAACGACGTGCAAACCGAAAATAAGCGGGGCACCACGGAAAAATGGTTCCCAACAGTAAGACCACCACGCCTCGGGGGAACCAAGCGCAGGGGGGTATTTGCTACCCGTAGCCCCTTCCGTCCCAATCCCATCGGGCTTACCTGCGTAAAGCTAGAGCGCATAGAACTCACTGAAAACGGTCCGATCATTCATGTTCTGGGCGCCGATCTGCGCGATGGTACGCCTATCTTCGACATAAAGCCTTACATCCCCTTTGCCGACTGCCACCCCGACGCACAAGGCGGTTTCATCGACGAGACGCCTTGGCAAGAACTCACCGTTCACTGCCCCGCTAAACTGCTGCAAGCCATTCCCGAAGAAAAGCGCGAAGGCCTCCTTGAAGTACTGGGTCAGGATCCACGTCGCGCAGGCAGCAAGCATGAACCCGAGCGTACGTATCATCTTGCCTATGCAGGGTTCGATATTGCCTTTACCGTAGATAATACAAATCTTCACGTTCAAAGGATCGAACCCGCCATCGCCTAAGGCGTGAACATACCCCAAACAAAAAGAGGGAATGCGAAGTTTCGCATTCCCTCTAGCTTTTAAGCAATTCGCTGATTAACTATTGCATTACAGCATATGAGCACGCAGCTCTTCGCCAGACTTCGCAGAAAGATAAGCCGGCGCAATGTCGAATACCGTTTTGCAACCATGGTTGCCCTCAGCAGAAAGACGAGTAACCGCACGAGCATAGCAAGCCAGCACGCAAGCAGTGAACTCGGGGTTGGACTCAAGATCAAGCGAATATTCGATCTTGCAGTTCTTGTCGCCAGCGGTTTTGCCAGTACGGATAACCATGCCCCCATGAGGTAGGCCAGCATGATCGCGATCAAGCTCTTCCTGACTAATGAAGTTCACGGTAACGTCGTATTCGTCAAAGTAGTTTGGCATTTCCACGATCTGCTTGGTTACCTCGGCAGGGTCAGCGCCCTCTTCCAAAACAACCCAACACTCACGCGTATGCTTTTCGCGCGTAGTAAGCTCGGGATTGGAGCCCGAACGAACCGCTTCCAGCGCCTCAGGAACAGGAATGGTGTATTGACGAGCATCGACAACACCAGGAATACGACGAAGTGCATCGGAATGACCCTGGGAAACGCCACGACCCCAGAACGTATAGTCAAAACCCTCGGGCAGGATGCAGTTTGCATACAGACGATTCAAAGAGAACAGGCCTGGATCCCAACCACAGGAAATCAGAGCGGTTTTACCAGCGTTCTTAGCAGCTGCATCAACATTGGCAAAATGAGTGGGAATCTTCGCGTGGGTATCGAAGGAATCTACCACGTTATACAGAGCAGCAAACTTGGGTGTCTGTTCGGGCAAGTCGGTTGCGCTACCACCACACAGGATCAAAAC
>CEAZ01049267.1_pt1 | contig 17195 bp, 18 predicted proteins | sample 557361 | NCBI WGS metagenome assembly CEAZ01 (sample SAMEA3182074, study PRJEB8094) | gut metagenome | biome: human; feature: gut; material: Stool; isolation source: human stools | place: Canada | collected 2012-02-22 | reverse complement strand
TTATATAATCCTATAATCTACACCTGCCGCGGCGGGGAGCGTCAACTGGGGGGGACTGCCGTTCCACGCCGTAAAGCGGCATAGGAGGGGATGGAAATGAAAGAGAAAAGGACTCTGCTCAATTACTGCGGGCTGCTCGGCATAGTGAGTCTGCTGTCATACACGGCGGCGGTGAACACCATCGTGAAAAACCGGCTCGGCGAAGTCAGCTCCTGCGACGTTCCGTACAGTGACGACCTTGCGCGCTTCAATTCTGATTATCTGCGCCTCACAAGGCACGTCGCCGAGGACTGCAAGAACCACGACCTGACGGAGAGCATGGTGATCGGCACCTCAGCCATCATCGACACGGAGCTTGACGGCGCGGTCGGGATGAACAGCGGGATATTCAATAACCCTTTCATCATTTGGGGCAGATACCACCGCGGCCTTTTGAAAACGACGCTCACCATGTCGTTCCAGTTCCATCACACGCAGATGGACGGTGCGCACGCCGGGCGTTTCCTTGCACTGGTGCAGGAAAATATACGGACAATGAAGATATAAAATATCCCTGCTGATTCAAAATTCAGCAGGGATATTTTTATAGATGTATGGCTTTACTTTGTCCTGCCGCGCTTCTTTATCAGCAGTACAACGCCTGCCTCCGCGGCTATCGATATAAATCCCATACCTGCCCAGAGGGCGATATTGCTCTCATCGCCGGTTTTGGGGTCAGTGCCGGGATTCCCTGTCGGACGCGGGGTCAGAGTCGGGTACGGAGTATAGCTCGGCGCAGGGCTGTCCGTCGGGATCGTGGTCGGCACCGGGCTTGCCGTCTCAGTCGGCGTGGGTGACGGCGCTGCGGTCGGCGTAGGTGACGGCGCTCAGTCCCCTGTGGGTGAACGAGTCCTCCTTATAGAGCGTGAGTATGCCGGAGCGCACATAGGTGCTGCGGAAAGTTACAGTCTTGTAGGCCGCGGTCGGCATGTCGGTCGGATATGACTCCATCCTCATCGTGACGCCGGTATCGTCATATATCTGCCATGTGCTGTCATCCGCTGTCAAACCGGTGCCGCTGGTGATATACCGGCTGCTGCTCTGCCAGCCGTCGCCGGGGTATAGCTGAGTTCGCGCAGGGTGTAACTGTCAACGGCGTTACCTGTCAGCTGCCACTCATAGGTGCGCGTATCAAAACAAGGAGAGCCTTTGCTCACAGTATCTTCGCGATGCGCCGGTACTCGCCGGGGCTTATCCCGGCGGCGCGCTTGAAATGAGAATGGAAGTACGACTCGGAGGAGAAACCGCACCCGGCGGCGACGCGGTCTATCGGCATATCGGATTCTATCAGCAGCTGCTTTGCCCGCTCCATGCGCAGGGAGCTGAGATATTCATGCGGGCTGCATCCGACCGCCGCCTTGAACAGCCGCAGCACGTGCAGCGGCGAATAGCCCGTGAGCTCGCCGAGCCGGTCGAGCGTCACCCTTTCTCCGGTGTGGTTCTGCATATATTCCATGCAGCGGTTCACCGGGCCGCTGCGCCCGCTCTCCGGACGGAAGAGCGCATAGAGCCCCAGCAGCAGCTGAAGCAGGAGCGCGTTCTGCGCCGCGCGGCTGCCGGTGCGCTCGGAGGAAAATTGCTCGATTATCTGCCGGAACAGCGGCGTCTGAATGCCGCCGCCGGGAAAATAGCCGGGGATGGCGCTGATAAGCTCGTTCTTATACCGCAGCTCCTCTGGGCCGAGCTGGAAGAATATCGTGCAGCAGCGGAAGGGCGGGCTGCTGCTGAGCCTGTCGCCGGGGAGGGAAAAGCGCACGTCCCCGGAATGTATCCGCTGCGCCTGACCGTTTATATAGATAACGCCGCCGTCACAAAGGAATGTGCTCAGCTCAAAGCAGTTCACGACGCGCACGGGCGTCGCGCCCGTTATGCCGAACTGCTCGGTATCATAAAGCCGCGCCATCCTTATGCGCGGGTGCATGTCCTGCTCAGGGAGATATACCGCTTCCATCGCTCTTCCCTCCATGTAAAGAAAACGCAGTTTTGCGCAAACAATACGCCTTGTTAAAGCTGCCTGTGTTTTATAAAATACAGGCATACAGGGCGATTGTCAAGCGGCTTGGCGATCGCCTGCCGATGTAAAATTTCTTAACAGAAAGAGGGAGAGACTATGGACGAGAAATATCTGCTGACTACCCCCATGGCGCAGCAGCTGTATTTTGAGACGGCAAAGCAGCTGCCGCTCATAGATTACCACAACCACCTTTCCGCCGCGGACATCGCCGCCGACAGGCATTTCGGCGATGTGGCGGAGATATGGCTGCTCGGCGACCCGTACAAGCACAGGGCGATGCGTATATGCGGCGTGCCCGAAGAGCTTATAAGCGGCGGCGCGGGGCACAAGGAAAAGTTCAGAGCCTGGTGCGAGGTATACCCGAAGCTCATGGGCGGCCCGCTGTACGACTGGTCGCGCATGGAGCTGGAAGAGGTATTCGGCGTGAAGCTCCAGATAAACGGGGAGAACGCCGAGGCCATCTGGGAGCAGGTGAACGAGCGCCTTTCCGCGCCTGAGCTCTCCGCGCAGGGGCTGCTCCTGGGCTTCAACGTCGAGTACGCCGCGCCCTGCGCCGCGCTGACGGACGACCTCTCCCCTTTCGCCTGCAGCGAAAGCCTTGCGCCCTCGCTGCGCGGGGATGATCTGCTCTGCCCGAAGACAGAGCTGCTCGATAAGCTCGCCGCTCTTGAGGGCGTGAGCATAAAAAGCTTTGATGAGATGATGGGCGCGATGAGCCGCCGCATGGATCGCCTTGCCGAAGTGGGCTGCCGCTTCTCCGACCACGCGCTCGACAACGGCTTCCGCTATATCCGCGACGACGGCCGTCGCGAGGAGCGCTTCGCCCGTCTGGTGCGCGGCGAGCTCTCCGCCGGGGATGAGCTGGCGCTGCGCTCGGATATGCTGCGCGCCCTCGGCGATGAATACGCGCGGCGCGGCTGGGTCATGCAGCTGCACATCGGCGCGCAGCGCTTCACGAGCACGCGCCTGCGCCGGGCTGCCGGGGCAGCGGGCGGCTTTGCCTGCATCGGCGGCGGCGTGGACGTCGAGTCCCTCGCGGCGCTGCTCGGCGACCTTGAGCAGGGCGCGCACGGCCTGCCCAAGTCCATTCTCTATACGCTCAACCCCGCCGACAACGCCGTCATGTCCGTGCTCAGCGGCTCGTTCATCGGCGTCACCCAAGGCCCCGCATGGTGGTGGTGCGACCATCTGCAGGGAATGCGCGAGATGCTCGATGTGTTCTCATGCTTCAGCGTGCTGAGCACCTTCCCCGGCATGACGACCGATTCGCGCAGCCTGCTGTCGATGCTGCGGCACGACTATTTCCGCCGCTGCTTCTGCGGCTGGGCGGGCGAGAGGGCCGCGCGCGGCGAGCTGCCCGATTCCTTTGAGGAGCTCAGCGAACTTGTAAAGGCCGTGTGCTATGGCAACGCAAAAAAGCTTGCACAGCTGTAAACATATATAAATAGAAAAGAAAAGGAGAAATTGAAATGAAAGACGCATATTTTGAGGGCAAGGTAGCAGTCGTCACCGGCGCGGGCGGAACGCTCTGCTCCGTCATCGCAAAGGATCTGGCCGATAAGGGCGCAAAGGTCGTGCTCATCGGCCGCACCAAGGAAAAGCTCCAGAAGGTCGCCGACGCGATAACCGAGAACGGCGGAACCTGCCGCATAATGACCGGCGACGTGACCGATGAGAAGGCCATGAAGGCCATCGCCGATGAGATCATGGCCGATTGGGGCCCCTGCCGCTTCCTCATAAACGGCGCGGGCGGCAACAACAACAAGGCCATCACGACGAATTTCTATTTCGATCAGGCCGAGCTGAGCGAGGATAAGCCTGAGAACATGGTCGGCTTCTTCGACCTTGATATCGACCTGTTCAGCAATGTTGTCAAGACGAACACCATCGGCACCGTCGTACCGACGCGCGTGTTCGCCCGCCAGATGGCGGCCGAGGGTCAGGGCGCGATACTGAACTTCGCCTCCATGAATAGCTACCGCCCGCTCACAAGAGTCCCGGCATATGCCATGGCAAAGGCCGCGATAGTGAACCTCACCGAGTGGCTCGCGACATATTTCGCTCCCGCCGGTATCCGCGTCAACGCAGTCGCCCCCGGCTTCTTCATCAACGACCGCAGCATAAAGATCCTCGGCAGCCCTGAGACCGGACTCACCCAGCGCGGCAAGAACATCATGAGCCACACCCCGATGCAGCGCTTCGGCAAGCCGCAGGATCTGCTCGGCTGCGTCGAATGGCTGCTTGACGACCGCAGCGCGGCATACGTGACCGGCATCACCGTCCCCGTCGACGGCGGCTTCCTGTCCCACGCGGGTATCTGACCATGCTGCTTACCGATTATTTCCGTTCGACCCCGGACGCGACCTGGGAGTTCGGCCGCCAGTGCGGCGTGAAGCACGGCACGATACGCCTGCCTGAGTATGCGGAGTTCGATCCCTCCTGCCGGGCGCACTGGATAAGCGTTTACACCAGCTTCATGGATTACGGCATACGCCCCGTGGTGGTCGAGCCGATGCCGAACTGCCTGCACGACCATATAAAGGCCGGGGACGCAATGCGCGATGAGTGCATCGACAAGGTCATAAAGATGCTCGCCGTCATGGACGAGCTGGATGTGCGCACCATATGCTTTAATTTCATGGCGCACATCGGCTGGACGCGCACCTCAAACACGCTCCCTGAGCGCGGCGGCGCGAAGGTCACGGGCTTCAGGCTTTCCGACTATGTTCCGGGGACTGCGCACATCACCGAAGAGGAGCTGTGGGATAACTACGCCTATTTCATCAGGGCCGTCCTGCCCGAAGCGGAGAAGCACGGGATAAAGCTCGCCCTGCATCCGGACGATCCTCCCCTTGCAAAGCTCGGCGATGTGTCGCGCATCATGATATCGGCAGACAACATGGAAAAGGCCGTGCGCGATGTCGCGGACAGCCCGAATCTCGGCCTCACCTTCTGTCAGGCGACGTACTACATGATGGGCGAGGATCTGTACGAGATCGTCCCGCGCCTTGCCGACAAGATAATGTTCGTGCATTTCAGAAACGCCGTTGGAACGAAGGAAAATTTCCGCGAGACCTTCCACGATAACGGCGCGCTCGACATGTCGCGGCTGCTCAGGCTCTACCGCGACTGCGGAGTCGATGTGCCTATCCGCGTCGACCATGTGCCGACGATGGCCGGCGAGACCGTGCAGAACGCCGGTTACGACGCTCTCGGCCGTCTCTACGCGATAGGCTATCTGCGCGGATAGAGGAATAAAGCACAGGCAGTCAAAAAGCACCTGTCCGTTAAGACGAAACAGTCTTGACGGACAGGTGCTCTTTTTGTTATTGGCGGTCACTCCGCTGCGGCCTAAAGCTGCATTGCGGGGAAGAACTGCGCATACGGCATAAGCTCCGCCGCGGCATTTATTACAAGCGCAGCGCAGGAGAGGACGGACGACTCATTCATGCTCACGGCGGGGCCGGACAGGCTCAGCGCGCCGGCGACCTCGCCCCGCGATGAGCGCACGGCGGCGGCGACGCAGCGCACGCCAACGGACTCCTCCTCGTTATCAACGGCGTAGCCCTGACCGCGGCAGACTTCAAGCTCACGCCGGAAGTCCATCGGGTCGGTGATGGTGTTCTCAGTCACCTCCGGCAGCCCCCATCTGTCGATGACAGCCTGAACCTGCGCATCCGGCATATAGCTGAGCATGGCCTTGCCGCTGCCGGTGCAGTGCATGGGCAGCGTCTTGCCGGAGTCCGAATAGGCAATGGTGCGCTTATTATAATACATACCCTCAAGATAAAACACGCGCCCGTCAATATGGCTCGTGAGATAGACGTTGCAGTGCGTCCTGTTCTTGAGCTCCTCCATGATGGGCATGGCATACTGCACTATCGGCAAGGAGGAATGAACGCAGTAATTGAGCTGCATTATCTTATAGCCGAGACGGTAATTGGCGGTATTGGCGACGCGGTACAGGAAACCCCTGTCCTCAAGCGTGCGTATCTGGTTGAGGGCGGTGCTCTTCGGTATGCCGAGCTCCGCGCTTATCTGCGCAAGGCTGAGCTCCGGCCGGCTTATGCTGAAGCAGTCGAGAATGCTGAGCGCCTTCCCGACCGAGGAGACCTTTGCTTCCATTGAACGACCTCCAAAACAATTTATTATATTGATGATATTACTCACGCTGCGCGGTGTCAATTGTTCAGCATATACAATTTCGGCACGAAGTTTTTGGAGTTACGTACTGTTGACGGCGGAAACAATTTTGACTATTTTGTAACGTTCCACGACGATAACCTTAAAAAGGAGGAAAATGACTGATGAGTACCGAAGCAATAGCCGTGACCCTGCTGGTCGGAGTTTTCCTCGTCCTGCTTTTCCTGCGCGTCAGCGTGGCCGTGTCGATGGGCATCGCCGCGATCGTTACATACGCCTACCTCAAGCTGCCCCTCGCCCTCGTCGTACAGTACACCGTCGGCGGCGTAAACAACTTCACCTTCATGGCCGTACCGTTCTTCATCCTCGGCGGCGAGCTGATAAATCAGGGCGGCATAGGCGACAGACTTGTAAAGCTTGCCGATGAGCTTGTCGGATGGATGCACGGCGGCTCGGCAATGGTCAACGTGCTTGCATCCATGTTCTTCGGCGGCATCTCCGGCTCCGCGCCCGCGGACATCGCGGCGCTCGGCCCGATAGAGATAAAGCTGATGGAGTCCCAGGGCTTCAGCCGCGAATACTCCACCGGCCTTACCTGCGCCACAGCAGTTCAGGGCATGCTTATCCCGCCGAGCCACAACCTCGTTATCTACGCGGTCGCGGCAGGCAGCGTGTCCATCGGTGCGCTCTTCCTCGCCGGTCTTCCCGCAGGCATCTTCCTCGGCGTCGTTCTGGCGATCTACTCCTACATCTACGCACGCCGCAGAAACATCTCCTCCGGCCACAAGTTTAACCTCAAGCGCGCCGGCAAGGCCTTCTTTGAAGCCTTCGGCGGCCTGATGACCATCGTCATCATCTTCGTCGGCGTCACCGCCGGCATCATGACCGCGACCGAGTCCGCCTCCGTTGCGGCGCTCTGGAGCTTCATCTGCGCCTTCTTCATCTACCGCGACGTACCTCTTAAGAAATACTATGACATCGCTACCGCTGCGATCAAGATGCTATCGACGATAATGATCCTGCTGGCCATCGCGAACGCCTTCGGCTGGGTCGTCGCTTACCTGCGCATCCCGAACAAGGTCGCTGCTGCGATACTCAGCGTCACCGACAGCAAGCTGCTGATACTTGTGCTGATAAACCTGCTGATACTCTTCCTCGGCTGCATCATGTACATCAGCTCCATCCTGCTCATCATCACGCCGATCATCGTCCCGATACTCAACGCGCTCGACTACAACCTTGTCCAGTTCGGCGTCGTCATGATCCTCAACCTCGGCGTTGGTCTGCTGACACCGCCCGTGGGTGCGGCGCTCTATGTCGGCTCCGCGGTCTCCGGCCTCGGCGTCGGCAAGACGGCAAAGTCGCTTCTGCCGTTCTACCTGATAATGGTGGCAACGCTCTTCGCCCTCGCGTTCATCCCCGGAATATCCCGCATCTTCGGTGCATGGTAATTTTTTGAATAAATACGGAGGAAAACTTAAATGCGCTTCAATAACCGCGATGACATAATTGCCCTGACACCGCAGTGGAAGGGAGAGCGCTTCCCTGACGGCCGCCCCAAGGTTCCGGACAAGTATCTTGACGAGCTGCGCAAGATGACTCTCGAAGAGCTGTGGAAGCCCATTTTCGTGCAGGGCTACGAGAACCAGTTCCTCGCGATGAAGAGCCTGCACCCGGAGTTCAAGGAAAACGGCGAGCTCAACTGCAAGCTCATCGGCCGCGCCGTGACGGCGGCATACGGCCCCACCAGACCCGACTTCTACGAGACGACCATGGCTCAGGCAGCTGCCGAGGGCCGCACCGGAACTCCGAACCAGTGGGTCATAGAGTGCCTGACCGACCGCGACGTCTGCGTTGTGGATATGTACGACAAGATCTACAAGGGCACCTTCGTCGGCGGAAACCTCACGACCGCCATCAAGAACAAGACCCACACCGGCGGCGCCGTTATATGGGGCGGCATCCGCGATATAGAGCAGATGCAGAAGGTCGACGGCGTCCAGGTCTACTACCGCGGCATCGACCCGACCCCGATACGCGATTTCGCGATGATAAGCTTCAACGGCCCCGTCCGTCTCGGTGACGGCGAGCACGCGGCGATCTGCCTGCCCGGCGACGTCGTTTACGGCTGCTCCGGCGGCGTGCTGTTTATCCCGCCGCACCTCGTAGTCGAGGTCGTGGAGAACGGCGCGAAGACCCAGGTCAAGGACATCTTCGGCTTTGAGATGATAACTTTCAACAAGTTCACCCCCGCCCAGATAGACAAGAATACCTGGTCGGTGGAGATGCTCGACCTGCTCATGGACTTCATCAGGGACGACCCGCGCGGCGAACCGTACCGCGGCCTTGACTGGAGCCACGAATACGACATGGCCATAAACGGCGACCCGACCGACACGCAGTCGGCACTGTAAGAAACAAACTCAACACAGCTGATCAGCCGCACGGAGTGACCCGTGCGGCTTATTTTATCTATCCCCAAAGCAAACGGCATATCCATGCCGCGGAGAGGAAGCCCGCTATATCCGCGCAGAGCGCGGCGGGGACTGCCCAGCGGCTGTCCCTGACCCCGGCGGCGGTAAAGTACACGGCGATCACATAAAAGGTCGTGTCGCTCGAAGAGCACATGACGGCGGCGGTGCGCCCGGCGAGCGAGTCCGCCCCGCAGCGGGAGATAACGTCCGCCGCAGCGGAGAGCGCGGCGCTGCCCGAAACGGGGCGCAGCAGCATGAGGAGCACCGTCTCCTCCGGGATGCCGAGCGCGGACAGCAGCGGGCGCAGCAGCGCACCGATGTATTCCGGCAGCCCTGAGGCGCGCAGCAGGTATATCGCCGGGAAGAGTACGACGAGCGCAGGGAAAATATCCCGCATGATGCGCAGCCCCTTTGCAGCGCCCGCTGTCAGCGCGGAGAAAATGTCCACGCCGCGGCACAGCCCCGCGATGCAGGCAGCGCCGATGATGAGTGCGGGAACCAGCCCCGCAAGTGCGCTCAGTCCCACAGCCTTTTCATGACCGCTGCCGCTGCTGTCCCGGCGGCGAGCGACGCGGCGGAGCTCACCCACACGGCGGGCATGATATCAAATGCCGCGGCGGCTCCGTAGGACGCGCGGACGGCGGCGACCGTCGTCGGCACGAGCTGGAAGGACGCGGTGTTTATCACGACGAGCAGGCACAGCTCATCCCGCGCGCGGTTGTTGCCAAGGCGCACCATGCCCTTGGCGGCGCGGATGCCGGCGGGCGTTGCGGCGTTGCCGAGGCCGAGAAGGTTCGCGCTGACGTTTTCCGACAGGGCGGCAATGATCTTACCGTCGCGCCCGCTCGCGGGGAACAGGCGGATGAGCGCCGGACGCAGCAGACGCGAGAGCCATGCCGCCGCGCCGCTGCGCTCCAGAAGCTCAGCCACGGCGCTCCACAGGCACACAGCGCCGCCTATCGAAAGGCAGAAGCTCACCGCCGCGCCTGCGCCCTCAAGCACGGCGCTCCCGGCCTGCGCCGCGCTGCCGCTGTATGCGGCATAGAGCACGGAGAGGACATACATTGTGAGGATGATAAGCCCGATAAGCACAGCGCACTCCCCTTTTCCAAATGATGCCAATTGTAAGTTCATAGAATGTTGGATATTTCCCGCGCTCTCTGTGATATATTTAGTAACAACAATCCGCCTTGCGGCGGAACATATATACACAAGGAGTGATGAATTTTGAAGTCCACCGGTATGGTACGCAAGGTCGATGAGCTTGGGCGCGTTGTCCTGCCCATTGAGATAAGACGCACGATGGATATACAAGAGAAAGACCCGCTTGAGATATATGTTGAAGGAGAGAATATTATTCTTCGCAAGTATCACGAGGCCTGTGTGTTCTGCGGAAGCGTAAGGCACATCGTCTCTTTCGGCGGCAGGTACGTATGTCCTGAGTGCATAGAGAAGCTGAACAGAATGATAAAATAAAAAGTCCTTTCACCCTTGAATGAGCATCGGGTAAATGCTTTATAAATGACCGACTGCGGGGTTTTCCGTGGGGAATGATGTTCTGAGCAGAACTTTTGCAGCATCCTGCTGCTGGCCGCCCCGCGGTGTATTCACCGGTGATATATCCTGCGCACCTCGTCGGTCTCGCTGCCGTCCGGGCAGCGCAGAATGAGTGTTGGTTCTATCCTGAGTCCCGGCCTGCCGCCGCGGCGGCCTTCGACGAGGACGAGGTTCGGCGCGCTGCCCTCCCTGTGGCAGACAAGGCGCAGACGCTTCGGCTCAATGCCGTGCGCCGTCATGCAGCAGAACAGCTCCGACAGCCGCTCCGGCTTGTGGACAAAATTCACGCTCCCGCCGGTGCGGCAGAGAAAGGCCGAGGCCGCGCATATCTCCTCCATGCTGCACTGTGTCTCGCCGCGCGCGGCGGCGCGCGCCGCGTCGGGCGAGAGCTTCCCGCTTCCGACAGGGAAATACGGAGGGTTTGCCGCGACAAGGTCAAAGCTCCCTGCTCTGAAAAGCTCCCGGTGCCGCCGGATATCGCTGCAGACGATACCGCCGCGCGTCTCAAGGGCGTTTGCGCGCATATTCTCCTGCGCGAGCGCCGCGGCCTCCGGGACTATCTCAAGCCCCGTCATATGCAGCTTATCCGTGCGCGCGAGCAGCAGCAGCGCGATCGCCCCGGATGCGCAGCCGAGGTCTATGCCGCGCGCGGCTCCTGCGGTATTAACGAAATCCGCCAGAAGCACGCAGTCCGTGCTGAGACGGAAATGCTCGGCCTGAGCGAAAAGCGGGCCGTTTTCCCAGAGCCGTTCAAATCCCGGCATAGCGGCAGCTCCCTTCAATAGTAATATGATGCAGATCAAACCGTAAAAAGCCTCGCAGAGTTTTTTCGCCTCGCAAGGCGAAAAAATAATTCAGATGCATTTTCGCCGGCGGCGTGTACGTCGGCGAAAATACTTCTCGCTCAGAGAGTGTCGAGCGAAGCGAGGCGCGGATCTGAGCGCAAACTTCTTGGTCAAAGAAGCTCGAAGAGATTCTTTGACCAGTATAAATAATAAAAGGGGCGATTTTTATCGCCCCTTTTATTATTTTGTGCAAGCCTTACTGCTGGACAATAGCCTCGGCGGGGCACTGTGCAGCGCAGGAACCGCACTCAACGCACTTGTCAGCGTCGATCTCATAGTGCAGGTCGCCCATGTCGATCGCTTCAGCGGGGCACTGTGCAGCGCAGGAACCGCAGGACAGGCACTCATCAGTGATAACAAAAGCCATAGTGTTACCTCCGTATGTTATTTGACCATTCACCTCTTAGGGATATAAGGTCTTTACATGCCGTATTGTATCACATCCTGCTCAAAAATCAATCGCAAAATTTGTGAACGATATATTTTCCATTGAAACTGGCAATAATTTTCACGCAGATCGCCGGTTTCGCCTGATTTGGCAGGGCTTACGGGTGATAATCAATTATTATAAACGGCGCGCCGAGGGGGTAGTTCATATCAAAAGCAACGAAAAATTCACGCAGCGGGCAGAGCTTGCCATCGAAAACGCACGCGCAGCGGCGGGCGAGCTTGGGCACGGCTATGTCGGCACCGAGCATCTGCTGCTCGGCATCATCGCGGAAAAGGACGGCCTCGGCGCGCGCATACTGCGCTCTCAGGGGCTTGACGGCGAGCGGCTGCGCGGCATAATCATACGCCGCAGCGGCATCGGCAGCCCCGCGAAGCCGAGCCAGGGGCTGACGGAACGGGCGCAGCGCGCGGTGGAGCGCGCCGCGGAGGAGGCGCGCTGCCTTCAGCAGAGCTATATCGGCACCGAGCACCTGCTGCTCGGCCTGCTGCGCCAGAGCGACTGCGGAGCCGCCGCCGTGCTGCGCGAGGCCGGCTGCGACCTCAACGATATCTACACCGACATTATGGCAGTGTTCGGAAACCCCGATTTCCGCGGAAAGCCCCAGACGGGCGCGGCGCGCAGCACGATACGCCGCGCGGACACGCGCGTGCTCGACCAGTACAGCCGCGACCTGACCGATCTCGCCGCGGGCGGAGCCTTCGACCCCGTCGTTGGGCGGACGGAGGAGATACGCCGCGCGATACAGATACTCTCGCGCCGAAGCAAGAATAACCCCGTGCTCGTCGGGGAGCCGGGCGTCGGCAAGACCGCCGTCGCGGAGGGGCTGGCGATGTGCGTTGCGCAGGGGCAGGCTCCGGCAGAGCTCAAGAACAAGCGCATAGTGTCGCTCGATATCCCGGCAATGCTCGCGGGGACGAAGTACCGCGGCGACTTTGAGGAGCGCGTGAAGTCCGTGCTGCGCGACGTGCGCCGTGCGGGGGACATCATCCTCTTTATAGACGAGCTGCACACCATCATCGGCGCGGGCAGCGCCGAGGGTGCGATAGACGCGGCAAACATCCTCAAGCCCGCGCTCGGCCGCGGCGAGGTGCAGATAATCGGCGCGACGACACCGGAGGAATACCGGCGGCACATCGAAAAGGACGCCGCGCTCGAACGGCGCTTCCAGCCGGTGAAGGTCGGCGAGCCTGACCGCGAGCAGACGATGGAGATGCTGCGCAGCGTGCGCACGCCGCTTGAACGGCATCACGGCGTCAGGCTCACGGCGGGCGCGATGCGCGCGGCCTACGAGCTCTCGGTGCGGTATATAAACGACCGCTTTCTGCCGGATAAGGCGATCGACCTGCTCGACGAAGCAGCCGCCGCGGTACACGTCGCGGGCGAGCGGATAACCGTCGAGACCCAGGACGTGGCGCAGGTCGTGTCCATGTGGACGGGCGTGCCCGTGACAGGGCTTGACGCGGACGAGAGCCTGCGGCTCCTGACGCTGGAAAAGCAGCTGCGCGAGCGCATCATCGGTCAGGATGAGGCCGTCTCCGCCGTGGCGCGCGCGATACGCCGCGGGCGCGTCGGGCTCAAGGATCCGGGGCGGCCTGTCGGCTCGTTCCTGTTCCTGGGCCCAACGGGCGTCGGAAAGACGGAACTGTGCCGCGCGCTGGCCGCGACCGTCTACGGCGACGAGGGCGCGATGATACGGCTCGATATGTCCGAGTACATGGAGAAGCACTCGGTCAGCCGCCTGATAGGCTCCCCTCCCGGCTACGTCGGCTACGAGGACGGCGGCCAGCTCACCGAGAAGGTGCGGCGCAAGCCGTGGTCGGTGGTGCTGTTCGACGAGATAGAGAAGGCGCACGAGGACGTGTGGGGCATCCTGCTCCAGATCATGGACGACGGGCACCTCACCGACTCGGCGGGGCGGCGGATAGACTTTTCAAACACGGTCATCGTCATGACCTCGAACATCGGCGCGAAGGCGATAACCGAAAACCGACCGCAGCTCGGCTTCACCGGCGGCGGAGAGCCCGACGGCGAGACGATGCGCAGCCGCGTCATGGAGGAGCTGCGCGCGACGTTCAGGCCGGAGTTCCTCAACCGCGTTGATGAGACGATAATCTTCCGCAGGCTCGGCGAGGAGGATATGCTGGAGATCACACAGACGATGCTCACGAAGGTCGCCGAGTGCTTCAGCGCCCTCGGCCTTGAGCTGAGCGTACCGCAGGAGACGGCGCAGTGGCTGGCGCATGAGGGCTATGACGAGCGCTTCGGCGCAAGGCCGCTGCGCAGAACATTGCAGCACAGCCTTGAGGACACGGCGGCGGATATGCTGCTCGACGGGCGCATCGCCCGCGGTGACAGGGTCACGGCGATGGCCGCAGACGGCGGGATCATACTGGTCAGGGGCAAAGAGACTTGACGCGGCTGGATACAGCGAGTATTATCATATCTACAACTATTTGAATTACGGAGAATGCCGAATGAAGAAACAGATGATCTCGCTGCTCCTTTGCCTGCTGATGTTTGCCTCGATGCTCCCGGCGGCAAGCGCCGATGTGCTTGAGGATGTGCACATTGCGGACGCCGGTTCTCTCCCGGCGGCGCTTGAAGCAAACGACAGGAAAGCCGTTCTGAAAGCGCTCGAGGGCGACCTTTCCGGCAATGCCGTCGTTGTCGATCTCAAGACCTTCAACGCCGTGGTCATCACGCCGGCCGAAAAGTTCCTCGACATGTACGGGGCAATGCCGGATGTTGAAAACCGCGTTGTGATAGGGCGATACGAAAACGAGAAGGCCGACGCAAAGACCGCATTGAGCAAGGACACATGGAGCTTTATGTTCTATCCCCAGAAGGGGCAGTATAAGTCCGAGTTCATATATGCGCTCACGGCGGATTTGAGAAACCTGAGTCTGCCCGAACGCGAGGAGCTGGAGACCGACGCGCTCCTTGACAGCGCGCTGTTCGTGCGCGAGCGCGGGTTTTACGATGTGAACGGAAACGTCTGCTCCGGCTGCGGAACCTATACGCACGAGCCCGCGGATCACTCCGTGCTGCCCTGCGGCGTTCACATGTCCTGCAATAACGACAAGAACGACATCGCGCATTACGCGCGCTGCCAGGAGTGCGGACGCATGTCCTGCGCCTGCTACTGCAACAACTACCTATCTGCGCCGATCTGCATCGCGGTCACGGGAAGCGGTGAATACGCCGTCGCCGGGAGCTTCAATGAGCTTATCTCCCTGTCCTTCGACAAGGATGCAGACGTCAAATATATAGGCCTTGAGGAAGCGCCGAAGGTCTCTCCCACCCCCGTGCCGTCGGAGAAGCCGGAGGACGCAGCTCCCGCGGAGACGCAGGAGGAGACGGCCGAATCCGCGGAAAAGCCGGCATACCGCCCCAATGAGGAGCTCACGCCGGAGGTCAAGTGCGCCGTATGCAAAAAGAGCCTTGCGTTATCGCAGGGCATAGCCCTTAACTGCGGCGATCACTACACCTGCCCGGAGTGCAGAGCGAAGCTGACCGGCGCAGAGGAGAGCGCGCATCAGGACGTTCTTGAGTGCGGCCACTATTCCTGCGACGGCAAGAAGCACTCGACGGAGATATTCAGCGAGAGCTGCCCGAACGAGCCGAAGCACCACAAGTGTGATGGTGAGACGGGCATACACAAATGCTCCGCCTGCGGCAAGAAGTACCCCTGTGAGGACGCCGCGCAGCACTCAAGCTGCTATGTATGCGGCAAGCCCATCTGCGTCGGCGAGCACCTCGACTGCGACTACTGCGGCGGCAGATGGTGCGACGGCCGCTATCACGGCCCCGGCTCCTGCGTCTGAGAGCGTTATACAAAACATAAAAGCCCACAGGGGATATCCCCCCTGTGGGCTTGCGTTTCAGCGTTCGATCCTGCCCCAGCCCTTGAGCGGCAGGCGCTGCATCGCGCCGAATATCTTGGACTTCATGTCAGGGTACTGCACGCTCATGGTCTTGAGCAGCTGCTTTATCTCATAGCGCTTGCTGCCCTTGTCCTCCGGGCAGGGGTTCTCGACGATAGGCACATTGAGCTCACGCGCAAGGTTCGTTATCTTCTGCTCCCCGGCGTAGATGAGCGGGCGTATCTGGGTAACGCCGGAGCGGTCGAGGAAGGTCACGGGCTGGAAGCAGCTTATGCGCCCTTCAAACAGCAGGCTCATCATATAGGTCTCGACAGCGTCGTCAAAATGGTGGCCGAGCGCGAGCTTATTCAAGTCACGCTCACGCAGGACGTTATTGAGCGCGCCGCGGCGCATCTTCGCGCACAGCGAGCAGGGGTTATCCTCTTTGCGCACGTCGAAAACTATCTCCTTGATGTCGGTCTTAACGCAGGTATACGGTATGCTGAGCTCTTCGCACAGCTCGCGCACGGGCGTGAAGTCCATGCCCTCAAAGCCCAGCTCTATCGTCACGGCCTCAAGCTCGAACGGCTCCGGGTAATACTGCCGCAGGCAGTTGAGCGCGAGGAGCAGCACCATGCTGTCCTTCCCGCCGGACACGCCGACGGCCACGCGGTCGCCCGCCTGTATCATGCGGTAATCGTCCACGGCGCGGCGGACGATGCCGGTAAAATCACTCAATGCGTCTCTCATGGTTTTTCTCCTTCGGCGAAACGAAAAAATCGAATTTAGATTTACAGAGATTTCTGGCGGATTTCAGAGCATTTGTGAGCTTTGAAAATCAAAATCAAATTTGCTGTTGACATGCCCGGTTCCTTGTGATATAAAGATAAAGCGCGTTTGAGATATATTGTACTTTCGCGCGCATGAAATGTCAAAACATTTATCATTTATATGGAGGCAAGAACATGTCCACTACTATGCTGACCAAGGAGACCGTTGAGCGCAAATGGTACATCCTTGATGCAGCCGGCAAGCCCATGGGCAAGACCGCTGCACTGGCCGCCGACATTCTCCGCGGCAAACTCAAGACCGATTATACTCCTCATGTTGACTGCGGCGACTACGTCATCATCATCAACGCCAAGGACGCAGTCCTCACCGGCAAGAAGCTGGAGCAGAAGTACTACCGTACCCACTCCGGTTATCCCGGCGGCCTGAAGGAGACCCAGTACAAGACCCTGATGGCAAAGAAGCCCGAACTCGCGATGCGTCTGGCCGTCCGCGGCATGCTGCAGAAGAACACCATCGCACAGTGGCAGCTCAAGCGCCTGAGAATCTTCGCAGGCAGCGAGCACACCCATGCAGCCCAGAAGCCCGAAGTCTGGGATCGCTAAGAGGAGGTAAAAGAATATGGCAACCTATAAGTGCAAGAAGCCCTACATGTACGGTACCGGCCGCAGAAAGTCCTCTGTTGCCCGCGTTCACCTCATCCCCAACGGCACCGGCGCAGTCACCATCAACGGCCGTGATATAGACGATTACTTCGGTCTTGAGACCCTGAAGCTCATCGTCCGTCAGCCCCTCGTCGCCACCGGCACTGTCGGCAAGGTCGACATCGAAGCTACCGTCGCAGGCGGCGGCGTTTCCGGTCAGGCCGGCGCTATCCGTCACGGTATCTCCCGCGCACTGCTCCTCGTCGATGACAGCTACCGCGCACCTCTGAAGGCCGCTGGTCTCTTGACCCGTGACCCGAGAATGAAGGAGCGTAAAAAGTACGGTCTCAAAGCAGCTCGTCGCGCTCCGCAGTTC
>CEAZ01026563.1_pt1 | contig 17324 bp, 20 predicted proteins | sample 557361 | NCBI WGS metagenome assembly CEAZ01 (sample SAMEA3182074, study PRJEB8094) | gut metagenome | biome: human; feature: gut; material: Stool; isolation source: human stools | place: Canada | collected 2012-02-22 | reverse complement strand
GTAATCAGCAGGTCGTGTGTTCGAGTCACATTACCAGCTCCATGAAGAGTCCCGGATAATTGCGAAAGCAGCGGTTATCCGGGATTTTTATGAAACCTTGGCAAAGCGGCCTTTTGCTGCGAGGAGAGAATTTCATGTATAAGCTGATAAAGCAGGAAGGACACGCCCGCCGCGGTGAGTTCAGGACTCCACACGGTACGGTACAGACTCCCGTGTTCATGAACGTCGGTACGCAGGGCGCGATAAAGGGCGCGCTGAGCGCGGCCGACCTTAAGAACGTAGGCTGCCAGATCGAGCTGTCCAATACCTATCATCTGCATGTGCGTCCCGGCGACGACCTGATAAAGGACATGGGCGGGCTGCATAAGTTCATGACCTGGGACGAGCCTATCCTGACCGACAGCGGCGGCTTCCAGATATTCTCACTTGCGAAGCTGCGCAAAATAACTGAGGAGGGCGTAAAGTTCAACTCGCATGTTGACGGGCGGCACATCTTTATGGGGCCGGAGGAGAGTATGCGCATTCAGGCTAACCTCGGCTCGGATATCGCGATGGCCTTTGATGAGTGCATCAAGATCCCGTCTCCGCGCGAATATGTCCAGCGCTCGTGCGACAGGACTTATCGCTGGCTCCAGCGCTGCAAGGCGGCGCTTGCGGAGTATAACTCCATGGACGACGCGGTGAACCCTGGGCAGATGCTTTTCGGAATAAATCAGGGGACAGTGTTTCATGATATCCGCATCGAGCACATGAAGAAGATAGCCGAGCTCGACCTGCCCGGCTACGCGATAGGCGGGCTTGCGGTGGGTGAGACCCATCAGGAGATGTACGACACCATCGAAGCAGTGGAGGAGTACATGCCGAAGGACAAGCCGCGCTACCTCATGGGCGTCGGCACGCCATCCAACATTATCGAATCGGTCGCGCGCGGTGTTGATTTCTTCGACTGCGTCATGCCTGCCCGCAATGGGCGGCACGGGCACCTGTTCACATGGGGCGGCGTTATCAATATAAAAAACGAGAAGTACGCAAGGGATGAGCAGCCGATAGACCCGCAGTGCAGCTGCCCGGTGTGCCGCCGCTATTCGAGAGCATATGTGCGCCATCTTTTCAAGGCCGAGGAGATGCTCGCGATGCGCTTTGCCGTGACGCACAACCTTTATTTCTACAACAGCCTTATGCAGCGCATACGCGACAGTCTCGACACCGGGGATTTCGACGGCTTCAGAAACAAATTTACGGAAATTCTCGATAAACGCATCTAAGTATCTTGAATTTTGGCGAACTAACATATATAATACAAATATACTTTTTTCGGAGGTAAACCCAAAATGAATCTTATCCTTACCGGAGCCTCCCCTGCAGGTGCAGGCGGCTCCACCATCCTTATGCTCGTGCTCATGTTTGTCGTTTTCTATTTCTTCTTTATCCGTCCGGAAAACAAGAAAAAGAAAAAGGTTGAAGATATGCGCAACTCCCTGAGCCTTGGCGACGAGATCACCACTATCGGCGGCATGACCGGCAAGATCGTTCAGGTAACTGAAGACACCGTCACCTTCGAGACCGGTGAGGACAGAGTCCGCATCCAAATCAAGAAGTGGGGCATTTCCACCACCGCTAAGATGGAAGCAGCCGAGGCCGAAGCTCGCACCAACAAGGGCAAGAAAAAGTAATATAACCCGAATCATTTCACCCTCCCGTTAATAAGATTGAGTGATCTTATTAACGGGAGGTGTTTTTTTGTTATCTGCGAACAGCAGCGCCTTTGACGGCAAAGCCGCAGCGAGAGCTGCGGCGGCGTGGGCAATGAGCGCGATAGTCCTGCTGATCATTGCGTCGGCAATAATAAATGCGTCCAACTGCGGAGAGTACATAATGGGATATGTCTGTTCGGCGCTGAGCTTTCTGAGCGCGTTTTCAGCCGGAGCCGCCGCAGTCGGGAAAGGCAGAAAGGGGACTTTGTATGCAGGAGCGCTGACGGGAGCGGTCATTACGACCGTCCTGCTTACAGTGGGCTTTATCGTGAAGGGTTCGGAAACCGAGGCGTCGGCGGTGCTCAGCGTCGTCAGCTTCACATTTGCAGGGAGCATAGCCGGGGCGGTAATCTTCGGAAGAGGGAGCGCGTCAAAGCGCAAACGCTACGCACCGCGCCCCCGTGCTTGACATAACAGAAATACATAAAGAGGTTTTCGCGTTTATTTTCCTGCGAGACAACGCTTTTCGGAAACGAACTGTAACAACAGTTAACATAAATGAGAAAAAATTTTGCTTTTTTTGAAAAAAGGACTTGATTATTTTGCGAGTTTGTAATATATTGTTACCGAAGTCAATTATGTTAATCACGCAACTGTTACCGAAGGTTACATTTTGACATACATGATAAGAGAGAATTGCGGTACACATTCAATTACGCTGCTGTTTTCCTTCATGTGCGGCTCTCTGCTGTCGCTGATATATCTTATTCCGAATGTTCCTTTTCGCTTCGCGGAGGATATGCCTACCATTGCAGCGGCAGCAAGCTTCGCGGCCGGGGCGCTGACCTGCGGGACGGCCTGCTGCATTGCGGCACAGCCGCTGTCGACCGCAGTGCTTGGCTGCGCGGCCGCATTCGAGATGTACTCCGCCGTTACTGAACTGGCGGCGAAAGAGGCTGCAGTGCGTATGGGCATCATGGCTGTGCTGATACCGCTTCATTTTCTCGTGTGCTCATATGGGATGGCTCAAAGCGGTATCGCCAGAGAGGCGATGCGGCAGGTTGGGACATACAGCAGGAAACAGACGCTTTACACGTATGCAATTATGCTTGCCGGGCTTGCGGCCGCAGCGCTGCTGATCCGGTACATATTGAGAATATAGATATCTTAAACTGAAAGGAGGGCGTTTGAATGCAGAACTCGGAATGCATAGAGCTTTTTGAAAAGCATCTTACCGAAGAAAAAAAAGCATCCGCAAACACCCTCAGTTCCTACCTCAGGGACATCCGCCAGCTCGGCGAATATTTGGACAGCCATTCGGAGAACACCATTGCAGAAGCCACGAGCGAGGATCTTCAGGGCTACATTGCAATGCTGAGAGCCGAGGGCAAATCGGTCGCGACCGTGTCCAGAAGTATTGCATCTATAAAGTGCCTGTATACGCATCTGTTTATAAAGCAGATCATTACCGTGAATCCCGCACAGGGACTTATCCCCGATAAAAGCACGCAGAAGCTGCCGGAGATACTGACAAGCAAGGAGGTCGAGCTCCTGCTTGAGCAGCCCGAATGCATAGACCCGAAGGGCTTCAGAGACAAGGCCATGCTCGAACTGCTTTATGCGACGGGCATAAGAGTAACTGAGCTTATCGACCTCGACATCGGAGACGTGAATCTCGGCGCGGGCGTAATCCGCTGCCACAGCAGAAACAAGGAGAGGTTCATCCCGATGTACCCGGCGGCGGTCAAGGCGTTGAACGATTATATCACTCTTGTGCGTCCGCAGATGATACTCATGCCGGACGAGCAGTCCCTGTTCGTCAACGTCAGCGGCGAGCGTATGTCGCGTCAGGGCTTCTGGAAGATAGTCAAGCACTATCAGAAGAAGGCAGGTATCGAAAAGGATATCACACCGCACACGCTGCGCCACTCCTTTGCTGCGCATCTGCTTGAAAACGGCGCAGATATACACGCAATACAGGAAATGCTCGGCCACGCCGATATATCCTCCACGCATATGTATTCTCAGCTCGTCAAGAAGCAGCTCAAGGATGTGTATAACAAGGCGCATCCCAGAGCGTAAAGAATGTAAATTGAATCTGGCCCAGCCGGTACGCGCAGCGTGCCGGCTTTTTTAATGTTGCGGTAAAAGGGCAAATGTGTTAGAATTCATTGGGGACGTGATACTATGCGGATACTCGGAATAGACCCGGGGATTGCAACGATAGGCTTCGGCGTAGTGGATTCCGACAGCCGCAGCCATAAGCTTATCAAGTGCGGGGTGATCACCACACCGGCGCACACAAGCCTGTCGAGCAGGCTTGAGCAGATATATGACGATATGTGCGGTTTGCTTGATATGTTCAAACCGGACGCAGTCTCAATAGAAGAGCTTTTTTTCAACACCAATATAACGACCGGCATTTCAGTCGCGCACGGCAGGGGCGTCATCCTGCTGGCATGCAGGAAAGCCGGAGTCAGGATATATGAATACACTCCGCTTCAGGTCAAGCAGGCGGTCGTCGGCTACGGCAGAGCGGAGAAGAGCCAGGTCATGGATATGGTGAAGCGCATCTGCGCGCTGCCCGCGCCGCCGAGACCGGATGACGCGGCGGACGCTGTGGCGCTTGCGCTGTGCCATGCGCGCAGCTCCACCTCATTGCTGTACAGAGGAGACAGGGAAGAATGTTCTACCATATAGAAGGAAAAGTTACGGAGCTTGAGCCGGGGCTCGCCGCGGTCGACTGCGGCGGCATAGGCTTTGCGGTCAATGTGACGCTGAATACAATGTCGGGGCTTCGAGCGGGGGAGAAAGCCAAGCTTTACATTTCTGAAGCGATAGGGGATAATAATTTTGACCTCTACGGATTTCTTACAAAGAGCGAGCGCCGGTGCTTTGAGATGCTCATCTCTGTGTCCGGGGTCGGCGCAAAGGCGGCAATGTCGATACTTTCGCATACTACCCCTGAGGGGCTTGCGCTCTCTATCATGACCGGAGATGAAAAGACGCTCACGGCTGCGCCGGGCGTCGGCAAGAAGATCGCGCAGAGAGTTATCCTTGAACTCAAGGATAAGATAAGCAAGGACATGGGCGGCGGCAGTGTTTCAATATCAGCGCCGGTCACTGTATCTGCCGGCGGCAGCGACGCGCTGAACGACGCCGCGGCGGGTCTTGCGGTGCTCGGTTATTCGAGCGCGGAGATTGCGCCTATAATAAATAAGCTCGACACGGCGTCCATGACGGCGGAGCAGATCATCAAGACTGTTCTGAAGCAAATGGTAAAGTAATGGAGAAAACGGAATGAGCATCAATTTCTCTGACGAAGTAAATGACGAGATCATAACGACCGCGGCAAGCCTGCCGGAGGACAGCGCAGAGGGCTCGCTTAGACCGAAGACCTTGACCGAGTATATCGGTCAGGAGAAGGCCAAGGCGAACCTTGCCGTGTTCATAAACGCCGCAAAAATGCGCGGTGAGTCGCTTGACCATGTTCTCCTGCACGGCCCTCCGGGGCTCGGTAAAACGACGCTTGCGGGGATCATCGCAAACGAGATGGGCGTCAATATGCGCATAACCTCCGGCCCCGCGATAGAGAAGCCGGGCGATCTGGTGGCGATGCTGACAAACCTGAACGAGGGCGATATTCTATTTGTCGATGAGATACATCGGCTTAACCGCGCGTATGAGGAGATACTCTATCCTGCGATGGAGGATTACGCAATAGACATTATCCTCGGCAAGGGGCCGTCTGCAAACTCTATCCACCTCGATCTGCCGCACTTCACGCTGATCGGTGCGACGACGCGGTCAGGCCAGCTCACGGCGCCGCTGCGTGACCGCTTCGGCGTGTCCCTGCGCCTTGAGTTATACAGCCCTGAGGAGCTGCGGCGCATCGTTGTGCGCTCCGCGGGGATACTGAATGTCCCAATAGAGCCGGACGGCGCGTATGAGATCGCGTCGCGCTCACGTGGTACGCCGCGTATCGCGAACCGCCTGCTGCGCCGCGTGCGCGACTATGCGCAGGTAATGGCGGACGGCGTTATTACAAGCGAAGTCGCAGATGAAGCGCTTTCCAAGCTCGAGGTCGACAAGCTCGGTCTGGATGCGCTCGACAGACGGATGCTGCGCAGCATAATCGAGTTTTATAACGGCGGCCCTGTTGGGCTGGAAACGCTGGCGGCAACTATAAATGAGGAGTCTGTGACTCTGGAGGATGTTTATGAGCCGTACCTGCTGCAAAACGGCTTTTTGACAAGAACGCCGCGCGGCCGCTGCGTTACGCGCAAAGCCTATGAGCACCTCGGAATAGAATTTCTTGGGCAGCAGAAGCTGGATTTTTAGCAGTTTGACACATCTTTATACAAAAATCACTAAAAAGCTATTGACTTTAAGGACTAATGTTGTATAATACTCGGTGTATATTTAGAAAATAAGTGTACGATTATGATTGATTACGCATCACTTGAAGATAAGGAGCTCCAGTCGCTCGCCTCATCAGGGGACAGGGAAGCGGAGGAAGCTTTGGCAGGGCGTTATCTGCGCCTTGTCAGGGCTTGTGCAAGACCCTTTTTCCTTGCCGGCGGAGATAGTGAGGATCTTATTCAGGAAGGTACCTTCGGCCTGCTCTCCGCGATAAGGCAGTACAAAGCAGAAGCTGGGGCGTCGTTCAAGACCTTTGCGGAGCACTGCATCAGGATGCGTCTTCTTTCAGCAATTAAATCCGCATCCCAACTAAAGCATTTTCCGCTCAACGACGGTGTGTCGCTTGAGCAACTCTCAGAAGATCCCGGTGCACAATTATCGGCTATCCCCGAAATCTCCCGGCGCAGTCCGGAAGAGCTTGTTCTGGAGAGAGAGAGCAAGGAAGAACTTTACGCGGCCTTTTCCAAATGCCTTTCACGGTTTGAACTGAAGGTTCTCGACCTTTATCTGGACGGTCTTTCGTATAGAGAGATCGCGGATATTCTTGGGAAGAGCGCAAAGTCCGTTGACAATGCCGTGCAGAGGATCAGGCGCAAGCTGACGCGGAATCTCAAATCAGGCGACATCAGCATAAGCTGACCGCAAATACAGCCGATAGGCACATTTATCAAAAGAGAGGATTCAAGATGTACGAAGACAAGACCTTAGTTTGCAAAGAGTGTGGTAAGGAGTTCGTTTTCACCGCCGGTGAGCAGGAATTCTACGCAGAGCGCGGCTTCCAGAATGAGCCCCAGCGCTGCAAGGCATGCCGTGACGCTCGCAAGAACGCCGCTCGTGGCCCCCGTGAGTACTTTACCGCTACCTGCGCAGCATGCGGCGGCGAGGCAAAGGTTCCCTTTGAGCCCAAGTCTGATCGTCCCGTTTACTGCAGCGAGTGCTTCGCTAAGATGAGAGAGCAGGCCTAATCCGCCTGTACCGGGGTAAAGGGGCACTTGTGTGTCCCTTTACCTTTTGTGATTTACGGAGGTTGAATAATGGAAATAACCAGAGAAACTCTCATATCTGAGATCATTGATAATTGCCCTCAGGCTTTTCCTGTTTTTCAGGAGATTGGCATGCACTGCATGGGCTGCGCGCTTGCCAGCGGCGAGACTCTTGAGCAGGCATGTGCCGCACACGGTGTTGACCCCGATGAGTTTTTGACCTATCTCAAGGCCTATCTGGAAGTCAGCAATCCCTGAGGCAAACTTACGGTGAACTTACAGACGCTGCCTTCGGCAGCGTCTTTTTATATGTGGAGGATATATGGACAGACGCCTATCGACCATAGCAGCTCAAATCGAAAATGGACTCGGCCTTGCCGATGTCGGCACGGATCACGGCTTTCTGCCGGTGCATCTGGCAAGGCATGGCTACACCGGAAATTTGTATGCGTCGGATATAAACGAAGGCCCGCTCCGGACAGCCATCGATAATGCTGAGCACGCGGGTGTTTCAGGCAGGATAAAGTTCCTGCTGTGCGACGGGCTTCGGCTCTGCCCGCCTGATAAGGTGGACACGATAGTCATTGCCGGCATGGGCGGGGATATGATATGCCGCATCCTTGACGAAGCTGAGTGGTGCATGTCCGGTAAGTATAAGCTGATCCTCCAGCCGATGACGAAGCAGGATATCCTGCGCTACTGGCTCGTGAACAACGGCTTTGATATATGCCGTGAGCTTATCGCGGAAGATGCCGGTGTGCTGTACCAGGTTCTTACGGCGCGCTTCGGCGGTGAAACAAGGCTTACCGACGGCGAGCTGTTCACCGGTAAGTACGAGCTTGCCGAGGATAAGGCACTTTACGTGCGCCTTCTTCAGGAGCAGCACAGAAGATTTGACAAGGCAGTCCATGAAATGAGCAGTGGGGACAAGTGTCCGAAATATAAGCTGCGTTTATTTGAAGCCCTGTTCGACCAGCTTACGGAAATGAGGAAACGGTATGACACTGATAAATGATGTATATTCATATCTCTGCGAGCTTGCGCCGCTTGAAATGCAGATGGGCTTTGATAACGCCGGGTTCCAGATTGGCCGCGGCGGCAATGAGGTGCATCGCGTGCTGATGGCGCTCGACGTTACCGACGCTGTCGTTCGTGAAGCGGAGGAGCTGGGCGCGGAGCTTATCATATCGCACCATCCGCTGATCTTTACTCCGGTGAAGAACATCACGGACTGCGACGCCGAGCACAGGCGTCTTCTGGAGCTGGCCGCAAAGAACATAGCGGTCATATCCATGCACACGAATCTTGACATTGCCGAGGGCGGCGTCAACGATGTTCTTATCAGGGCGCTCGGCGCGGAGCCTGAGTGCGCGCTGGACGCCGATGGCTGCGGCAGAGTCGGTACGCTCCCGGAGGAAAAGGACATGGAAGGCTTCCTGACCGAGTGCAAGGCCGCGCTCAGGGTAAAGGGGCTGAGGTATTATTCCGCCGGCCGTCCGGTACACAGGCTTGCGGTGATGGGCGGCTCCGGCGGCGACTGCGTTAACGACGCTTACGCAAAGGGCTGCGACACCTACGTGACTGCCGATATCAAATACCATCAGTTCCTGCACGCGGCCGAACTCGGAATAAACCTCATCGATGCCGATCATTTCTGCACGGAAGACCTGGTCATGTACAGCCTGAGAGAGAAGCTTACCACCCGATTCCCGGAAGCTGAGTTTACCGTATCTGCCGTGCATCACCAGATAATAGATTTCATATAACAGGCCGTGCCCCGATAGCCTGCCACGCTTGTCATAAACTGCCTCCGCTGCTCATAAACTCGAACAAACGAGAACATGAGAGCGGAGGCTTTATTATGACTGATACAAATATCTACCGCGATATAGCGGCGCGTACCGACGGCGCTTTCATGCTTGGTGTTGTGGGGCCGGTGCGTACCGGGAAGTCCACATTTATCAAGCGCTTTATGGAAACGCTTGTGATCCCACGGATCGACAACACCTACATGAAGGAGCGCGCCCGCGATGAGCTGCCGCAAAGTGGTTCAGGCCGGACGATCATGACTGCCGAGCCGAAATTCGTCCCGGAAAATGCGGTGAACATCGCGCTGGGTGACGGAGCCGAGCTGTCGGTGCGGCTGGTCGACTGCGTCGGCTACATGGTGGACGGCGCTGCCGGGCAGTTCGAGGATGGCGCGGAGCGTCTTGTCACCACGCCGTGGTTCGACCATGAGATAACCATGACGGAGGCAGCGGAGAAGGGGACGCACAAGGTCATAACCGAGCACTCGACCGTTGGAATCGTTGTGACCACCGACGGAACGATATGCGACATTCCGCGCGAGAAATATGAAGAGCCCGAAGAGCGCGCGATAAACGAGCTGAAGAGCCTCGGAAAGCCCTTTGTAGTCCTCCTAAACAGCGCAGAGCCCGCGTCGGAGACGGCGATAGCCATTGCCGAGGAGATAACCGCGCGGTACGACGTGCGCTGCATCAGGGTCAACTGCATGACACTGACGGAGGACGACATCGCCGGTATCATCCGTTCCGTGCTCGAAGAGTTCCCGCTCAAATCCATAGGCATCTTTCTGCCTGAGTGGCTGGAAGCGCTGCCGGAGGATAACGAACTGCGCAATGAACTGTTTGCCAGCATAATGGATTGCAGCAGCGGCGTGTGCAGAATAAAGGACTGCCGATGCGCTGTTGATAAGCTCTCGCAGTGCGAGTGCGTAAACGATGTCAGCATCGACAGGAGCGACCTTGGCACGGGCACCGTGTCCGTGACCGTCTGCCTGCCGCGCAGCCTGTATTATAAAACGATCAGCGAGCAGACCGGCATCGAGATAAACAACGACGGCGACCTGATATCCACGCTCACGGAAATGAGCGAGGTAAAGCGCGACTATGATAAGCTGCGCTGCGCGCTGAACGACGTGCGCACAAAGGGCTACGGCGTTGTTATGCCGGACTCCTCGCAGATGCAGCTTGAGGAGCCTCAGATCGTCCGCCAGGGCGGGAAATACAGCGTGAAGCTCAAGGCGAATGCCCCGGCTATACACATGCTTATGACAAATATAGAGACAGAGGTGACTCCGGCTATCGGCGGCGAGACCGCGTCCGAGGATATAATCAACTTCCTGCTTCAAGGCTTTGACGGAGACGTGAACCGCATATGGCAGTCGAACATATTCGGCAAGTCGCTTTACGATATAGCCGAGGAGGGGCTTACATCGAAGATAGAATCGCTGCCGGAGAACGCGAAGCAGAAGCTCCAGCAGACCCTGCAGCGCATTATAAACGAGGGCAGCGGCGGGCTCATCTGCATCCTGCTGTGACGCGCGCCAGCGGTATTTTGTTTGACTTGACCGCACAAGGCATATATAATAGAAGAAGGTGAAAGAGCATTTGTCTCGAATGTTAAAGCTGAACCCGCCGATCCGCAAACCCGTGATTGTGCTGCTGCTTGCGCTGCTGCCATCATTTTTCCTGCTGACGTTTAAGGGAAAGATGACGGACACTTCGGCGCACGCGGGGAGCGTGACACTGGTCATCGACCCTGGGCACGGGGGAATAGACGGCGGCGCGCAGGGGGCCGACGGCTCAAGAGAGAGCGATATTAACCTTGCGATAGCGCTGAAGCTGCGCGCGCTCGCGGAGTTTTACGGGCAGGATAATATAATGACCCGTCAGGACGACAGCACGAGGTCCGATACTCCGAGCTACAGCGAGCACCGCGACCTTGAGTGCAGGACAGAGATCGTAAACGAAGCGCCGAACCCGGTGCTGATAAGCATCCACCAGAACTGCTTCCCGACGGGAGTGCCGAGCGGGCCACAGGTCATGTACGCAGCGACGCAGGACAGCGAGGAGTTCGGCAAGCTCATGCACGGCAACCTGATCCGCAGCCTTGCGCCGGAAAACCGGCGTGTCGCGGAGCCCGCGTCCAAGGGGTTGTATATACTCTCGCACGTGAGCTGCCCGGCGGTGCTGGTCGAGTGCGGGTTCATGTCAAACTTCTCGGATATGGAGAACCTTAAAACCTCAGGCTACCAGACCTCGGTCGCAGCGGTGCTGATGGCCAGCTATCTGCAATACAGAACAGGTATACAAAGTACATAAGATACATAAGTCAGGAGATATCCTATGGCGAACAAGAGAAAAACAGTTTATTGCTGCTCGGAATGCGGCAATGAAACGCCTAACTGGGCGGGCAGATGCCCTGCGTGCGGAGCGTGGAACACGCTTCAGGAAGTGATGATCGAGACCGGCAGCGGCAAAAAGAGCGCCAGCAATGCGCGCGCCGCTGCCGGTAAGGCGAAGCCGCTCTCGGAGCTTGACACCTCGGAGGAGATACGGTTCGCGACCGGGATATCGGAGTTTGACCGCGTGCTGGGCGGCGGAGCCGTTGCGGGCTCGCTCGTGCTTGTCGGCGGTGCGCCGGGTATAGGAAAATCGACGCTGCTTCTCCAGATGTGCGCTTCGGCAGGCGCGGGACGGAAGATCCTTTACGTCTCCGGTGAGGAAAGCCAGCGCCAGCTCAAGCTGCGCGCGATGCGTCTCGGCGTCGACGGGGAGAATATCTATGTCCTTGCCGAAACGGATATCGACAGCATCATCGCCGCAATCGACGAGCTGAAGCCGGACATTGCGATCATTGACTCCGTCCAAACCGTGAGCGATTCTGGCGTAGCCTCCGCGCCTGGCAGCATCACACAGGTGCGCGAATGCACGATGCGCATCATGCGCGTGACCAAGGAAAAGGGACTTACCGTTTTTGTCGTTGGACATATAAACAAAGAGGGGAGCATAGCAGGCCCAAAGGTGCTGGAGCACATGGTCGACTGCGTTCTGTATTTTGAAGGCGAGCGCAGCACAAGCTTCCGCATTCTGCGCGCGGCGAAAAACCGCTTTGGCTCGACAAACGAGATAGGCGTATTTGAAATGGCAGACAGGGGATTGCGCTGCGTCGAAAACCCGTCCGAAATGCTTCTCAGCGGCAGGCCGGATAACTGTCCGGGAACCTGCGTCGCATGCGTCATTGAGGGCACCCGTCCGATACTTGCCGAGGTTCAGGCGCTCGTTGCGCCGACGAATTATAACGCGGCGCGCCGCAGCAACGGCATTGACTATAACCGCGCGGCGATGCTGCTCGCGGTGCTTGAAAAGCGCAGCGGTCTGCCGGTCGGCAGCTGCGACTCGTATATAAACGTTATCGGCGGTCTGAGCCTTGAAGAACCCGCGGCTGACCTTGCGACGAGCCTTGCCGTTGCATCCAGCTATCTCGACAGGCCGTTGGGAGCTGACCTTGCGGCAATAGGCGAGGTCGGGCTTTCAGGCGAAATTCGCAGCGTCAGCGCGCTGAATCAGAGGCTGTCCGAGATACACAGGCTTGGCTTCAAACGCTGCGTCATCCCCGCGCACGTGCGCGATGAGCTGGGAAGCTATGACGGATTGGAGCTGATCCCGGTAAAGAGCATCAGCGAAGCGATAGCCGCCGTGCTGCCGAGGCATAAATGATGAAATTCGTTGAGACTCCGAACCTTCCAGTGTGTGCCGGCACAGTTATTATAGGCGAAAAGTATTGCAATATGTTACAAAATGGTGTCGAAAATTGGGGCATCAATGTGCTCCCGATGCCGGATAATCCGTGTATTGACGCCAGATTATCCGGCCATGCTGACCTTTCGGTACTGCATCTGGGAGGGAACAGGCTGCTCCTTGCGCCTTATCTGAAAGGGAGCAGCTTTTCACAGCAGTTGGGGAACATGGGATTTGATCTAGAGTTTTCTGATATAGAACAATCTGCCCTGTACCCCAATGATGCGCAGATGAACGTGTGCATCATCGGAGATAAGGTCATATATAATCCCAAAACAGTCCCTGATGTAATGGTGAAATATTTGACATTTGGCGATAGGGCAGTACAAATAAACAACAGGCAGGGGTACAGCCGCTGCTCGGTGTGCGTTGTGAATGACAACGCGATAATAACGGCAGACGAGGGGATATACCGCAGCGCAGAAGAGCACGGGATCGATGTACTTAAGATTCAGCCAGGATATATCGATCTGCCGGGATTTGATTACGGATTCATCGGCGGGACAAGCTTCAAGATTTCAGACACAAAGCTGGCATTTACCGGAAGACTGGACAGCCATCCGGACGCAGAACGGATAACTGAATTTGCAAGTTTACATAACGTAGATATAGTTTACATAACTGATAAACGGGCCTTTGATATAGGTGGTGCGATACCGATAGCTGAGATAAGTAAATGAGCCTGACCGATGTCAGGCTCATTATCGTTCTTCAAATTCTTCTTTTGTTTTTCTGCCGATGGGATTGGCCATTGCCGCTTCGTGAAGCGCCGCATTGTCAAGATGGGTGTATATCTGCGTTGTGTTCAGATTGCTGTGGCCAAGGACCTCCTGGAGCGCGCGGGTGTCGACGCCGTTTTTCAGCATAAGCGTGGCGGCTGTGTGGCGCAGCTTATGAGGAGAATAACGGCTGGCGTCAAGCCCGGCCTGAAGCAGCTTTTTATCGACCATTTTCTGCACGCCGCGGACGCTTATACGGCGGATGTCGCGGCTGATGAACAGCGCGTTTTTGTCCTCTGGCGGGAGCTTTTCGCCATTGCGGACAGCAAGATAGTCATCGATAGCTTCTCGGCAGCCGTCGGCAAAGAACACAACACGCTCCTTGTTGCCTTTGCCGAGGACACGGAGATGATCCTCGTATATATCCGTGGTGTTCAGCGAGACGAGCTCAGAAACGCGCAGGCCGCATGACAGGAACAGCATCAAGATGCAGTAATCCCGGTACTCGAAAGGCCCGTCGCAGGCGGCCAGCAGGCGCTCGCACTCAGATTCCTCAAGGTACTTCGGCAGGGACGCCTGACGCTTTGGCATGTCCAGCTCCTGACACACGTTATAATCCAGCAGATGCCGCTTAGCGGTGAGATAGCTGAAAAACGATTTGACCGACGATGTACGGCGGCAGCGGCTGGCAGCAGAGAGCGCGTTCGGCGTATCTTCAAGCTCCGGAGAAAACGACTGGTAGCGGTACAGCTCCTCAATGCGTATCGACTTTATAAAATCGATATCTATATCGGTTATGTCTATCTCATTGAACGGAAGCTCTCGCGGTACAAGATGCCTGCGCCGCTTTAGATAACGAAAAAGAATTTTCAAATCTAAATAATATCCCGCGACGGTTTTATCCGAGTGTCCCCTGACGGTCGAGTGATATTCCAGAAACTCCATAAGAATATCGGGGATATCGTTTATTTGGTCGAGATTCATATTATGTCTCCTGAGTTACATGTCTAAGTTCGTTTAATTTATATTATGCGAACTTCGATAGGGAATTAACAAAGACCGATGCCGGTCTTCTTTCTGCTCGTTTATTGTACCCTATCCGTCCGTGACTGTCAACATAATTATTCCGATAAAAACTGCTGGCCAATTTTGACCAGCAGTTTTTATTATTTTCCGCTTTTATATTTGAGCGTGGTTATGAGTGACTCACTTGTCACACGTATCGTATTGAGGATCGTTGCAACAGCCGCGACAAAATCTATAAAGATCGCGAACCACAGATTGCAGTAGCCTACAATGCTCAGGAATATCAGCAAGGCTTTCACGATAAATGCAAACAGCGCGTTTTCGATCGCAATCTCACGCACACGAACCGCGACCTGTCTTGCAAACGGAATGTTGTTGATATATTCATGGTCAACTATTGCGTTGGCATACTTGCTCTTCTTCCCTACGCGCATGTCTATGGCCGCCGGGCTGTGGCACTCAATGCCGCTTGCGTAAACAAATATAACATTTGTCTTTGCCTTGGATGAAATATCGCTTATAACTTCGAGACGCTTGTCCCCGCTGCACTGCGGGTACATCTCGTTGAAGTTCATGAGCTCTGCAAACTGCTGCCCCGCTTCCTTGCTGTCGTCCGTCAGAAGAATACATCTCGAAATGCCGACGGCCTTCATTTCCGGGACAAGGTTCTCGGTCTCATCATTAACGTCGGACGAGATCACAACCTTGCCCATGACTTTGCCCGCAACGACCATATAGAAAACCTGACCGATAGCGGTATTGTCCTCCGGCAGCTGCACTCCTCTGCTGGCAAGGAAATCCTTTTCAGCAAAGACAACGTCGATGCCATCAATAGACAGCTCCACGCCGTAGCCCGGAATATCGCGGAAGTCTTTAATTACGTCAAGGTGATATTCCTGATCGTAAGCGGCGGCGATCGCCTTGGCAACAGGCTGCTCGGAATAATACACCGCATGAGCAACGAAGTTCATGAAAGTGGCGGAGTCGAGCACGTCCGAATACATTGCAATGATGCGCGGGCATTCGTCAGCGAAGATACCGGCCTTGTCGAATATGGCGATATTGGCGTCCGCCATGCCTTCGAGATCCTTCGCGCTGTTGAACACAACGCCCTGCTGGGCGCTGTAACACAAACCGACGATACCGGAGAGCGGGATGGAGACGACAATGGACATCGGCGTCGCAATCAGGATGATCATCAGCGCGCGGTGAACCGACACGATATAGCTATAATTAGTAAATATCGGCAATGCGATAGCGTATGCCAGTGCAAGAAACACCGCGACTTTAAGCACAGAGCCGGAACTGCTGAGCATGACCTCATGGATATTCAGCGGAGGGGCGTTCTTGTCCTCAACTGCGGCCTTGACCTTTGCGGTGACTTCTTCGTCCTGATATGCCAGCAGTTCAAGCGCGGCCTTCTCGGTGTGATCCTTTGCATAATTGAGCAGGAGCTGACCAATCTGATAAAGCAGGATGACTGCCGCGCCCTCTATTGCAAAGCCAATAAAGAAAGCGATGACCGACACAACGACAACTACGACCGAGGTGGCAAGGTACCTGCCGTTCTCAACATCCGAAACGGCTTCCATGACTATATCGTACCCGGCAGCAGCGGCGGCAAGAACAAGCAGAATTATGCCGACAAAATCAGGCATGCTTATGATAAGAGAAACAGCAAAAATCACCGTGGCCAATACAAGTCTGATGACCAAGGTATTCCCGCGTGAGTTGAGAGAACTGAGCGCACTGACAGCCTTTGAAGGCTCTTTTGCCGCTGTATGCCTGCTTTTGACATGTTTCTGGCTCATCTTGCCACCTCCTGTAGTTTATGTGTCTGTATACAGTATAGCCCTATCAGGCCTTTCCGTCACAGCCGAGCACGTCGACGATCTTGTGCTTGACCATTTCCTTAATGGCGGCGCGGCCAGGAGCGAGGTACTGCCTGGGGTCGAAGTGATCCGGATGCTCATTGAAGTACTTACGGATGCTTGCGGTCATTGCAAGGCGAAGGTCGGAGTCAATGTTGATCTTGCAGACGGCCATGCTGGCAGCCTTGCGGAGCTGATCCTCGGGGACACCGATCGCGCCAGGCATGTTGCCGCCGTTCTCGTTTATTATGCGCACAAATTCCTGAGGCACGGAGGAAGAGCCGTGCAGAACTATCGGGAAGCCGGGCAGACGCTTCTCAACATCCTCAAGAATGTCAAAGCGGAGCTGGGGCTTCGTGCCGGGCTTGAACTTGTATGCGCCATGGGAGGTACCGATAGCGATAGCCAAAGAGTCGCAGCCGGTGCGCTCGACAAATTCCTGAACGTCCTCAGGTCTGGTATAAGAGCTGTCCTCGTGGGAAACCTTAACCTCGTCCTCTATTCCTGCGAGGGTACCGAGTTCAGCCTCAACGACGACGCCGTGGTCATGTGCATATTCAACAACCTGCTTGGTCAGCGCGATGTTCTCCTCAAAGGGCTTGGAGGAAGCGTCTATCATAACGGAGGTAAAACCGCCGTCGATGCAGGATTTGCACAGCTCGAAGCTGTCGCCGTGGTCAAGATGCAGCGCGATGGGAAGCCCTGTCTCGATGATCGCAGCCTCGACCAGCTTCATAAGATAAGTATGGTTTGCATATTTACGCGCGCCCTTGGAGACCTGAAGAATAAGCGGAGCGTTGAGCTCAGCGGCGGCTTCGGTTATCCCCTGCACGATTTCCATATTATTGACGTTGAAAGCACCGATGGCATATCCCCCGTCGTATGCTTTCTTGAACATCTCAGTAGTAGTTACCAGTGGCATAACTTTTCATATCTCCTTCTTGATTTGCTAATTTTGTACAAAAAGCACATTTACAAATCCGCATTAATATTATATCCTCAAAAA
>CEAZ01059492.1_pt1 | contig 17445 bp, 13 predicted proteins | sample 557361 | NCBI WGS metagenome assembly CEAZ01 (sample SAMEA3182074, study PRJEB8094) | gut metagenome | biome: human; feature: gut; material: Stool; isolation source: human stools | place: Canada | collected 2012-02-22 | reverse complement strand
CCAGTATTATCTGCGCTTTTGGCTTGGCATCTGCCGCACCTCGCTCGCCGTATCGGCACTTAGAATTATGCGGTATTGCCTTATATTTTGTGTGGATTATGCGGGAACAAAAAACAGATTTTCAGGATTCTGTCTCTTTTTCTCTTTTGTTTACCTCTCTCTCGCTGGCTTCCACCATCGAGATCACGTTCAGCAGCACCAGCCGCACCACAGCGGGGTGCAGGCAGCTGTTGTTGATGGCGTTGATGACGGACTTTTGGAGCTCTTCAATTTTTGCGGTTGTGGTCATTTCATCACCCTTTCTGCCATCGGGGAGCCGGAATATTCCGGGCGCGGATAGCTTGTATCTTCGGTTCGCGTGCCGCCGCAGGCTGCCAGCGTAAGCGGGATGACCAATGCAAGCACCAACAGCAAAGCCAACGTGGCCAAAATCTGCATGAATTTCTGCATTAAATCTCCCTCCCGTTCACGCTCAAAGAACCGCATTCAATTCTGCCGGGAATTTCAAATTTGCTGGCATTGCAGTGGATGACCTTATCTACCTGGTCAATGGCAATGCCCACAAACTCGCTGGTGGCCCCGCCGGTGGAATAATCAAAGCTGGGGTCGCCGGTGGAGAACCAGCCTAAAAACGTGTAGCGGGAGTTATCGCCAATATAAGATTTGCCATACCGGCTGCTTAACACACCGGTCAGGTTGTTTTCCCAGTACCAGCGGATGCGCCCCGTGTCAATGTCCACACGAGTGCCAGCATCTTTGCCCATACGAATCCAGGCATTGTCCAGGTCATAAGTGGTTGTGCGCGCCTTATTGTGAATCTGCCCGGTGGTAATGTTTCCGCCGTTGATGATTGTCTTATCCTGGTTCCAGGTACTCAAATCCGAAAATGTCACCACGCCGGATAGGTTGATCTGTGCGCTGGTGATCTCTGTTCCGCCTGCCGTCAGCTTGATGGTGCTGCTGGTTCCGCTTGTGCTGGCCGTCAGCTTAATTTCGCTCACCGTCTGCTTGATCTCGGTTTTTGTTTCGGTGGTAGTCAGGTAATCGCCGCTGCTGGCTGTCCACGCGGTAGGCGCGTTGCCCATCTGCACCATGGGGTGCATGATGGTCAGGTCATTGGTAACGGTGGCGTTATCGTTCGCGGTACTCACAAACAGACCGTCCGCATAGCCGTCCGCGGTCGCTGTGAACGCCGCCCAGCGCAGCTTCCAGCCGTTATCCAGCGCAATGTCCTGCTGGGTCTGCTTGAACGCGGAGCCGTAATAACTTTTTGTGCCGCTGCTGCTCTTGGTCTCGAACTGCAAAAACAGGCTGTCCGTGCCGGAGTTGAGCTTGTACAGTACCGATGCACAATAGGTCATGCCCTTGGCAATCACCAGCGTTTTGTCCGCACCAAAGTGGAAGCGGGTGTTCTGCGCCTTGTTGGTCACACGAATAGATTCACCCGTAATGGTGTAACTGCCTTTTTTGCTTGCGGCGTTGCCGCCTGCATCCAGGGTCGCGTTGTTCCAGTCGTCGGTGCCCGCAATAATATTGTTGCCGCCGGCGATCCGCTGCGTTACCGTCTGAGTAATGCTGTCGGCTTTCTGGTCAATCGCAGAAACGGATTCTTTAACGGTTTTGAATTCCTGCTTGGTGCTGTCTAAATCGTTGGAAATGGTTGTTGTCGTCTCTTCCAGACTGCTGACTTTGGTGCTGATGCTATCCGCCTTTTGGCTGATGCTGGAGACATCCTCTTTCAGGCTTTCCACCGTTGCTGTGGTGGCATAATCCTGCAATTTGCTGTCAACGGCATCATTGGCAGCGCTGGTAGCGGTGTCCTTCACGTTGGCCGTTACCGTTTCAGTCACTGACTTGGTGACTTCGGTTTTGATCTCGTCAGCGGTCTGGGAAAACAGGCTTTTGGCGCTTTCCTGCGTCAGGTAGTCGGCGCTGCTGGCGTTCCACGCGGTGGGCGCGTTGCCGTATTGCAGTATGGGGTGAAACAGTTCAAACTTATTGGTGCAGTTGCCATTGCTGTCGAAATCGGCTTTTTTCAAAACACCGTTTTTGCTGGGGGTCCATGTACCATACCGCAGCACCCAGCCGTCTGTCTGCTTAATTTCGAGCTGGTCAGCGGTTTTTATGTAGGCAATGTAATGTTGTCCGTCATCGCCCGTAAACGTAATGCCCAGCCGCAGCGCATCGGTGCCGGAAATGAGTTTGTACATAACGGACAGGCATAATGTGACGCCTTTTATAATGCGAGCGCCCGCGGTGTTGAAAATAAAATACCCGTTGGTGTTCGCATTGGTTATTGTTGCGCTGCCATCATCGCCATACACCACGCTACTGTCAATGCCGCCAGAGAGGGCGTTCTTGAAGCTCTCACTGCCCAGGATCAGGTTGCCGCCGCCGGTGATTTTGGTGTCTTTTTTCACCTCAGAGGAAAGCCCGTCTACCGTTGCTTTCAGGTCGGTGTACTTGCCGGTCAGGTCGCTGGCCTTTACTTCCAGGCCGTCCACGCTGGTCTTGATCTCCAGCATCTTGCCGGTCAGGTTTTTGTAACTCTGGCTGTTCACGGCGCTGGAACTTTCCCGGCTGGCGCTGCCCACGCTCTCAAAGCTGGCTTTGCCGGAGGAGATCGTGGCGCTCATCAGGTAGGTGTCGAACTCCCGCCCGCGTGCGTCCTTAACGTGCACGATCTGCCCGCAGGCAAGGCCGGAGCTGCTGGGCACCGATACTTTGCAGGGGGTGTAGGTCACGTTTTTCAGCACGTTGTACAGGTTTTGGACAACGCTTTTCAGGTTGGCTTCGGTGCCGGTTGTCAGCAGCAGGTTGCCCTGTACTGCATAGGTGTTGGTGGCGGTGGTGCTGTCGGGGTAGATGACCCCCACGTCACTGTCCGACTGCCGGATCTGGACTTTCTCAATGGCCTTGACCGTGTAGTCCTCATAGCTCAGGCTGTCAGCATAATAGGCGGTGCTGCTGGCACCGTCCGGAGTGATTTTGGCCGTGCTGCGCTTGTCTGTGTAGGTCAAGAATTGCAGCTTGCCGTCTGCATTCATGTGGGCGTAGCAGCCTGCCGCTTCCGCCGCCCAGGAGATGATCTGGCGGCAGGTCAGGTCGTCCGCGTAGAACGCCTGCACGCTGTAGCTGCCGTTGATGGGCAGGCTGCTGCTGGCAAGCGCGACCCCTGCCCGCTGGCAGGCCAGCTGAACCAGCTGCCAGATGGTTTTGGGGAACTGTGCCTGATTGGCCCGCAGCCAGCTGGAGAAGTCCGCATCCAGCTTGGACATGGTGTCGTACGCCGTGACCTTGTAGCTGTTGCGCTTGGTGCGGGTGGGCTTTTCAGCATAGAAAACGCCCACCTTGGTGCGGTTCCCGGCATCGTCCTGCCGGTAATAGGTCAGGGCGTCCCCGGCGGTAATTTGCAGGCTGCCGCCCGGGTCCGCCCAGATTTCGGCTTCGATGTAGTCCGAGAACGCAGAGCCGATGGTGAACTCCTGCCCGGCGTTCACCGCAGTGTGCAGGGTAAGGCTCTTCATCGCGCTGCCGGGGGAGCCGCCCTTTAACTCGGTGCCGCTGGAGAGAGTGAGGATTGGTTGATACAAATACACACCTCCTTTGGTTCTAGTTAGGAGGTAGGAGTGAGGAGTTGGAAGGTGTGCGCGTGCGCGCACGGGTTGAAAATTGGGCCGCAATCCCGTAGGAGCGCACAGTGTGCGCCCGTCGCCTTGTGGCAAATCCCATTGCGGAATATGTGGCAAAGTTTTGGAACGGTCAAGACCGTTCCCTACAGAACGAAACCTAAAGGCTGCATTAACTCCTACTTCCTACCTTCTAACTCTCAATCAGCATTCAATAATGTTAAATTTAAGGTTCTTCCACTGTTTCGTCTTGGCGTTATGCCAGGCGATGCCGTATTTGCTGCAGTAGCAGGTGGTGGTTTCGGTCTCGGTGGAAGAGCCGGCTTTAGGATGGGTGAACTGAAACGTTGCCTTGCCTGCAAACAGCCCGATGGTGTACTTGTATTCGTCATCCGTCAGGCAGCTGTAGGCGATGGGCCAGGTGGCAACCTTTTCCCGCACCACTTCGCGGTGCATGTACCCGGCTTCGTCGCGCCCGGAATCGCTGGAATCCAGGTCGGAATAACTCGGTTCAATGTCGCAGTCCGGTGCGTACAGGGATTTGCCATCGATCTGGAACAGATTGGTTAAGGTCACGTTACACACCTCCTGTGGCAGTCAGCTGTTTGCGCTGCCAGCGCTGTACGGCGCGGCCTACGTCCTCGTCGGTCAACTCAATGCCGTACACGGCGGAGAGGATCTCCCGCAGCACGGAAACCACGGCTTCAAAGCCCGCCATCTGGCCCGCCTGCAAATCTTCCATGACCTCGGCCACAGCCTGCTTGATGGTGTCCAGCGGGGCTTCCACGTTGGTGCCGTGGCTCTGGTCGCCCAGCACGGCGAGGAACTCCCGGTTCGCCGGGATGACCGCGCCCTGCGCCAGGTAGGGAATTTGCGGGGCAGTCAGGGTGCTGATGTTAAACCCGACATGTCCGCCGCCGAATATGTCCGGCAGGTCGAACGACAACCCGTTCAGCGCGTTGATGACCGCATTGATGCCGGTGACAACGGCGGAGATCATCCGATTGATGAAGCCGATGATGCCATTGACGGCAGTTTTGATGGCGTTCGTCATCTTATCCCAGACGGTGCTGACCGTGTTGCCGATGGCCTGCCAGGCAGCATCCCAGTTGCCGCGGAACACGGCGCTTAAAAAGTCCGTCAGCCCGCGCAGCACAACAACGGCCAGATCGATGGCATCCGCAATAGCCCCAACGGCCACGCCAACAACGTCCGCAATGGCGTTGAATACCTCAGCAAACGCGGGGCCGAACGTGGCGATGATCCACTTGGCCACCGGGGCCAGCAGGTTGTTCCACAGGTCCAGCAGGCAGTTGGCAACGCTTGCTACCAGCAAAAGAATGTCGTCCCACAGGGGCTTGAGGTGGGAGGACCAGAGGGTAGATAAAATCTGCATCAGGTTAGTAAGGATCGGCTGCAAAACGTTCTGCCACAGGGTGGTAAAAATGCCTTGCAGGTTTTCCAGCGCCAGGGCGGCACTCTGGGCAATGGGCTGGCCGTACTCGGCCCAGGTCAGCTGAACGCCGCCCAAAAGATCCTGCCAAACGGTCAGGGCAGCGGTTTTCATCTGCTGCCAGGCTGCATCCCACAGCGCGGCGGCGGGGGCAAGCACAGCCTGTAATGTAGCCCAGAAATTTTGCAGCTGCTGGTTTAATAGAGCCGGCAGACTTAACTGTGGCGGTTCGGCATCTGCGGCTTTGATTGTTGCAGCGCTGCTGCTTTTGCGGGTGGTGGAAGCCGCCGCAGCTCCGGCACTTTCGGCAAGAGAAGCCTGCAGCCGGTCCAGCTCATCAAATTCCGCAACGCTGCGTTTGGCGGCCTTGGCTGCTTTGGTGGTGCCACTGGCAAGTTTGGCCTGGGCTTTGGCGGCTTTGTTGGCGCTGACTGCTGCTGCGGCGGTCTGCTGCTCAAACTTTGCCACCGGCACGGCGGAGAACGCAGCGTTTACACTGCGGCTTATTTTTTTCAGGGCAGTGCGCAGGCCGTTCAGCGGCTGCTGCGCGGTATGGATAGTTGTTTGTGTAGACAGGGCAACCTGAAGGCTGCCTGCATAAGATTTTGGCAAAAGCATCTACCTCCTTATGAGGACTTAATTAGCCAACAGGCGCTGCAGCCGCTGGCGTTCCGCTATCTCTGCCGGATTCAGGCGGGGGCGCAGGTCAACCATGGCTTTGTTTTTGCGGTAGTAGTCCTGTTCCCACGGCTGCAATTTTTGGCCGTGGCGCAGCTTGCTGCGCACCCGCAGCAGGGTAGCCAGCTGGCCGTCCCCAATGCTGTTGAACCAGGCCATAAAGGTCCACCAGTGCAGATAAGGCAGGGCGCGCACTTCGCACCCGGCGGCTTTGTTGATGTCGGCGGCGATCAGTGGGGCGTCCTGTTCCCAGTCCAACAGCGGCGGGGCAGGGGAGCGGGGCAGCGTTTGCCCGCAGTTCAAAAAATCTGCCAGCTTCTGCATGGCCTCCGGATAGTCGCTGCGCGGCAGATCGCCCTCATAAAATAGGGCCAGGGCCACCCGCCAGCGGATGAATTCCGGCTCGCTGGCATCGTTCAACCGATGCAGAATATCCAGAATATCGCGGTAATCCGAATGAATCAGATATGCTTTTCCGCCAACCTCCAGCCGGGTGGGCAGCCGCCAGCTGCTCATACCTGCACCCCGCGCGCGGCGCGCGCTGCCTGGGCCTGCTGCACGGCCAGCGTGGCTTTGGCATCCGCGCACTGGCGGGCACCGGCTTCCAGAATGGGCTGCAATGCCGCAAACAGATTGGTGATGACCCGCTCGCCGTTGCCGGCAACCGCCAGCAGATTGGTGCCGCCCAGCATGGCGTCAAAATCATTGCCGGGGCCAAATACTTCCGCCAGCAGCCCCTTGGCGCGCTGATCCGCCTGGGCCAGCAGCTGTATGGCATCGGTCCCAGTGGGGCTTTGCGCCTGCACCTGCTGTTCCAGCTCTTGCAGCTGATTTTGCAGGGTGCAAAAACGGCTGTAAACATTGGGGTCGCTGGGGTTAAAGCGCAGCACTCCGCCGCCGTGCTCCGGCCCGCCATTGACCGCGTATTCGCGCAGGCCGGTATCAATCGTAAGTTGTTCCATAAAGCCTCCTTTAATGTAACAGAAATCTGTAATCACAATAGCTAAAAAATGGTGAAGCGCTGCTGCACACTTCACGAAGAAAAAAGGTGAACAAGAGAATTTTGGTGTACCCTCTGCCAAGGGAACGCCAAACAAAACTTACAGCGGAAATACCGGAATCCTAGGGTGTATCTGAAAAGTCAAAAATTTAGTCTATTTCTACAAACATAGTGGGATTTTGCCTTAAAAAGCCTTGGAATCCACAAAGGATTCCTGTGACTCTTTGCCTTAAATCCTGCTTGTGTTTGCGAAATATCCATCTTTTTCTTGTTTTCAAATACACTTTAAGGCAGGTGAACGATATTGGGAAAAGAAATCCTAAACGTAAAACGCAGCCCGGCAGCCGCCGATTTGGGCATTATACAGAACAATAAAAAGATAGCGAAAAACCTATCATTCCAGTATTCTGTAAAAGTCTGGACCTTGTGGCTATCATAACGCAATATTACAGAAATGTCAACAATAAAATTCAGAAAACAGAAATCACGATGGAATACCGGTACCGTAATACTCCACAAAAGCCCGCAAACATAAAAACTCTCCGCCGCACAGTGCAATGTTGTGGGCGGAGGGAGAGCCGTGTTTAGAGTGATTTGCTGCGTTAGAGCGCGGTAGCAAAACAAAAATGATGCAGACAAAAGTAAACGAGAGGAGATAAGCAGACCGGAAACATCCGGCACAACACAACAAAAAAGCTCCAGCGCCTTCTACCCTTATGGCGCTGGAGCGAACTTACTTGATTGGAGTCATAGCCTCATACCCGATTGTATTATTTTTCGGACCGTTTGCACATTTTCATGGCAACCTCATCCTTTAACTTTGATCGAATGTTTTTAAACCTGGTTTTCTTTGTTTTGCAAATCGGAAACGGGTTTCATTCGCTGTTGTTCGATGATTTTGCGTTTGCTTGAAATTTCTGATTCCCTTTGGTTCGTTATTTGCTGCCTGGAAACATTTTGCAAGGAAAACGATTCTTGGTGCATCTGTGGAACGGGGAAGTGAACTTCAATAACTTTGTGCAGGGTACCTAAATTTGATGCCAGAGGTTGATTCCTCTTTGCTCTAGTACATCGGAGTTTCTCCTTTTGGGGGCGGTGCGCTTGCACCAGCCAGATCAGGTGAAGCATTATTTGTTCGGCGGAGTTAGATCTTTCATAACAATCACCGGTGATTCTGGGTTTCTATTTACGCTTTTGCGTACCAGGTTTTGAACCTGTAATTTTCTATTTAGAATCCTGTCGTCAGTTCTTCATCTAATCTATGTAAACGCGGGGAACTTTTTCTGACGGGATTTCCTGAGCACTGCATTTTAAGCAAGCTACGAACCTTGCATCTTAACTTTTATATCTTTTACAGGTAATGACCTGCGGCTGTTAATGAGGTTCGTTTGCTTTCAGCAGGCCCAGGCCCGCCGGTGATGAATGGGATCTTTGAAATTAGCCATTGGACTTGAGCCTCCTTCCTTACGAATCCTGCCGGCTTTGCCATCTTACTTTCAAGTCCTTCGGTAGCCTCCCGGTCCCTGCTTTCCCGGAGTTCTTCAAGTGTTCCCATTTAGACCTCTTACTGGAAGCCTTTGCGAAATCTGCTTGAAGCTGTCGGGAAAACCGCCGTGCCTTGTTCCGATGCTATTGAAAGTGGCTTTTGCTTGGAGCTTTTAGCTCCTTATCTCCGGCTGTTTTCTTTCTGTGACTATACTATACAATACCCTAAGGAATTTGTCTATTCGCAGATATCCCAAACAAAATATGAATTATTCGTGCATGTTATGGATAGATATTGCCTTGACGAATGTGGTATAATAAATATGTTGGGTGTGCAAAAGCGTGGGCCTGTCGGTTGGCAGGCCCACGCTTTTTAGTTTGTATTAGAGAAAAGAAGCTAAAAGAAGTCAGCCCCAGAAATCATCACAATAAGCATTTAGTAATCAGGCAGCCCCAATTCCTAATTGCTCATTCCTAATTTCTAATTCAACTCCTAACTCCTAACGAATTCACATGCTCTCCGGCACCGTAACCTTGAACATGGTCAGCACGTTGCGGATCACGCTGCGCACGGCCAGGCACAGGGCCATGCGGCACTGGCGAACGGCAGGGTCAGCTTCCAGAATGCGGCAGGCATTGTAGAAGCGGTGGAACGCCGTGGCAATGTCGATAACATAACGGGTAATGCGGGCCGGGTCATACTTTTCTGCTGCGGCAGCAATCTCAGCCGGGAAAGCGGAAAGCAGACGCAGCAGAGCCTGCTCGCTGGGGTCAGTCAGCAGGCTGGCATCCAGGGCATCGGCACCCTCAAAGGTCACACCGGCGGCTTCCAGCTTTTTCAGCACGGAGCAGATGCGGGCGTGGGCGTACTGGACATAGTAGACCGGGTTTTCGCTGTCGTTGCGCACAGCCAGGTCAAGGTCGAAATCCAGAGTGGAGGAGCTTTCGCGCTGGTTGAAGAAGAAACGTGCGGAATCAATGGGTACTTCGTCCAGCAGGTCGGTCAGGGTGATGGCCTTGCCGGTACGCTTGCTCATACGCACCGGTTTGCCGTCGCGCATCAGGTTGACCATCTGCATCAGCACAACATCCAACTTGGTGCCGTCCAGGCCAACGGCGTCCATGGCACCCTTCATGCGGGCTACATGGCCGTGATGGTCGGCACCCCAAATGTCGATGGCACGGTCAAAACCGCGCACGGCCAGCTTGTTGTAATGGTAGGCGATGTCGGCGGCAAAATAGGTGGGAATGCCGTTGGCGCGTACTAGAACTTCGTCTTTGGCTTCCTCTTCGCCGTCGGCGTTTTCGTCTTTCTTGCGGTTTACAACGCCATACTTGGAAGCATACTGGGCGCTGCGGTACATGATGGCACCGTCCTCGGCCTTGTAGCAGGCACCCTTGTCCATCAAGATTTTGATGACATCATCCACAGCGCCGCTCTTGTGCAGGTCGCTTTCGTGGAACCAGACATCATAGGTGATGCGGTACTTGCCCAGGTCGCGCTGCAGCCCGGCAATGTTCTTGGGCAGGGCATCGGCAATCAGGGCATCTTTCAGCTCTTCAAAGTCCTTATCGACATAGGAATCGCCGTGAATTTCGGCAAACTCTTTGGCGCGAGCAATAATGTCAGCGCCCTGGTAGCATTCTTCCGGCAGGGGAACGGCCTCTTCGCCTTTGTACAGCTGCAGGTAGCGGATGGCCAGGCTCTTGCCGAACTTCTGGATCTGGTTGCCTGCATCGTTGATGTAGAACTCGCGGGTCACATCATAACCGGCCCAGTCCAGGCAGGCAGCCAGGCAGTCGCCCAGAGCACCGCCGCGGGCGTTGCCCATGTGCATGGGGCCGGTGGGGTTGGCGGAAACAAATTCAACGTTGTAGCGCTTGCCTGCACCGCCGTCCGTGCGGCCGTATTCCGGCTCAGTGGCAGCAGCCTGCAGCACGCTGGTAAACCAGTGGGCACCCAGGAACAGGTTGATGAAGCCGGGGCCTGCGATCTCTACACGGTCGAACAGGCTGCCCTCCAGGTTCAGGTGGTCCACAATGGCCTGTGCAATCTGGCGCGGAGCCTTGTGGAACGCACGGGCACCGGCCATGGCGGCGTTGGATGCAATATCGCCGTTTTTGACATCGGCGGGAATCTCAACAATAAATTCCGGCAGCGGGGCTTCCGGAAGGGAACCGTCCACCACAGCAGCATTCAGCGCGCCGGTCAGCAGCTCACGCGCCGTATCCAGCGCAGCCTTGCGGGGGTTATAGTATTTGTAATTCACGTTGTACCTCCAGTTTGGAAGTTAGGAGGGAGGAGTTAGGAGTTAGGAGTTTAAGGTGCGGCCTGCGCCGCAATTTTGAAAAACAGCCGCACAGCTGATCGTTAAAATTTGTGCGCGTCAGCGCACACCAAAAACTCCTAACTCCTACTTCCTAACTCCTAACTAAAAATTTATTCAACTTCAGTTTCCTGCTTTTTCAGCGGCTCTACTGTGATAAGCACGGAATTGCGGCTGATTAAGGTTTCGGCGCCGGAATCCAGCGTGTAGCTGAACTGCAGCTCGCCGCCATCCGGCAGCAGGTTGTGCTCAATCACATCAGCGGCCACGCCAAGGCTGATGGAACCGTACCCGGTTTCGTAATGGCACAGGTGGCGGATGCCTTTTTCAATAATCAGCTGGCTGGATGTTTTGCCAAAGCGGGTCATGCTGACCAGCCGGGCATCCTGGCTGACGCGCACCGTGGTGGTACATCCGGCGTAACCGGTGGCTTCGGTTTCAGCGTACACGATGTAGTAGCTGTTGCCGCGCTGCACAAAGTTGCCGCGGGTCATCAGTTCCACGGTGTCGTTTTCGCCGTTCTGCTCCATGGTGCCTTTGATGGTGATGAGGTAATTTTCTTCAACAGGTTTTGCCATAATAGTTTAATTCCTTAATACGTTTCAATGGCGATCTGTTCCACCGGGCCGCCCGCTTCGCTGCCCATGAACAGCCGCTCCTGCTTGGCAAAGCCGTCCGGGGTATCGCTGACAAAAAAGCGGGTGGTGCCGCCGGTGCTGCGCCCGCTGGAAATCCCAAGGTCATCCAGCGCGGTGGCGGTGGCAATGGCGGTCAGCTTGCCGGGGTCAATCAGCGTTACGCTGTCGCCCACAAAATCGCCGATCATTTTTTTCAGCAGCGGGTAGTGGGTGCAGCCAAGGATTAGGGTGTCAATGCCGGAATCCCGCACGGGGGTCAGGTATTCCTCAATCATCAGCTGGGTCACTTTGTCGCCGTTCACATAACCGTTTTCAACCAGCGGTACAAACAGGGGGCAGGCGCGGGCAAAAATCTGAACCCCCGGCACCAGATCTTTCAGCTGGGTGGCATAAGAATCGCTGCGGATGGTGGCCGCTGTGCCGATCACGCCGATGCGTTTGTTTTTGGTGGCGGCAGCAGCTGCGCGGGCTGCCGCACCGATCACGCCGGTGTAGGGCACCGGCAGCTGGGCAGCTTCCGCCGAAGGATAGGTGGAAGATACTGTGCCGCAGGCCGCCATAATGAACTTGACATTCTGGGAAAGCAGGAACCGGATATCCTGCTGGGCGTACCGCACGATCACATCGTGCCCGCGGGAACCGTAAGGCACGCGGCCGGTATCGCCAAAATACACAATATCTTCGCCCGGCAGCAGGCGGCGCAGCTGGCGCACGGCGGTCAGCCCGCCAAGGCCGCTGTCAAATACGCCGATGGGACGAGTATCCATCAGTAAGCACCTCGCTTTTTGCTCAGTGCAAGGCCGATGAGCTTATCAACCAGAGCGGCAAAGCTGTAGCCCTCGTTTTCCATCAGCTTGGGGTACATGCTGATGGGGGTAAAGCCCGGCAGGGTGTTCAGCTCATTGCAAAGCACGCGTCCTGTGCCGTGCTCTACAAAGAAATCGCACCGGGCAAGACCAGCGCAGCCCAAAGCCAGGTAAGCGCGGGCGGCCAGCGTTTTGACTTCGTCCAGCTTCTGGTCCGGCAGGTGGGCGGGAATCACCGTCTTGGATATACCGTTTTTATACTTGTCGTCATAGGTATAAAACTCTGCGCCGGCCAAAATCTCGCCGGGGCGGGTGGTGCGCACTTCCTGCGGGTTATCCGGGTTGCCAATGGCGGCACATTCCACTTCCTGCCCATCAATAAACTCTTCAAACACCACTTTGTCATCTTCCCGCAGGGCGGTGTCAATGGCGGTGTTCAGCTCTTCACGGTTGTGGGCCTTGGTGATGCCCACGCTGGAACCCGCATTGGCCGGTTTGACAAAGATCGGGTAGGGCAGGCGGTTTTCCACGCGGGTCAACAGGGTGCTGCGCTGGGTTTCCGCTTCGGCTCGGACGGCGCTGCACCAGTGGCAGTGGGGCACATGATAGGCGTCCATGATGGTATTGGCAACGGCTTTGTCCATGCAGGCAGCGGATGCCAGAACGCCGCAGCCCACATAGGGGATGGCAGCCAGCTCCAGCAGGCCCTGAATCGTGCCGTCCTCGCCGTTTTTGCCGTGCAGGATGGGGGCGACCACATCCACCGGCAGCAGTTCATAGCCGTTGGCGCTGTGCACCAGCAGACCATGGTCGCTGCGGTCCGGGCTGAGCACGCAGGGCACGCAGGAAGCATCCTGCTCCCAGCTGCCGCTACGCATGCCCTCGGTAGAGCCGCTGTATTTCAGCCAGCGGCCCTGTTTGGTAATGCCCACCAGAATCACTTCATATCGGTCCGGCATGGTGGCAAGGGCATCCGCCCATGCCGCAGCCGAAACACAGCTGACCTCATGCTCGCTTGAACAGCTGCCAAACAGCAGGGCCACGCGGATCTTGTTTGCTTGTTGTTTCATATTGTCAGGTATGCTCCCTTTTTGTTTTCGGCCGGTTCCGGGGCAGTTTGCCGCCGGAACCGGCCTGTATGGCATAACACTACACTTTAATACTATATCATATTTATGCGGTTTATGCCAGTGGTTGTCCGCTATTTCCGGGATTTTTTGCGCAAAACAAAATCCCCGCAGCCTGCCGGTGCAAAACCGGGGCCGCGGGGGATACGATACTTTAAGCCGGATTTTCCACAATTTTTAAGGCAACACCGCACAATTCCCGCCTTGCGGCTTAAGCACCGCTCCGGCAGCTGCGGCACGGCATCTGCGTTGCCAAAATGCTCGATAAGACATCCAGTATTATCTGCGCTTTTGGCTTGGCATCTGCCGTACCTCGCTCGCCGTATCGGCACTTAGAATTATGCGGTATTGCCTTAAGGAACTTGTGGAGAACAAAAGGCTTCGGGAGCAGCGGTTATACGTACTTGGCAATAATGGAGTTCACCGCATCAGGGTCAGCTGCGCTCCAGGTCTGCCAGTTCTGGCCTGCGGCTGCAGCAGCCTGGCCCAGCTCCACCAGCAGGGCGGGGAGCTGCTCTTCATATACGGTGCCGATGGTATCGCCAAAGTGGGCATGGCCCAAAGCATCAGACCCGCCCAGGAAGATGGCAAACGCCGGGGCAGGCTTGCCGCCCGGCACCGCTTTAACCGTGCCCTGGAAGCCGATGGCTGCGGCCTGGTGGCCGGAGCAGCTGGACGTGCAGCCGGAAATGCAGACTTTGGGCAGGGCACCGTCCGGAATGTTAGCCTCCCGCACGGCCTGCACAGCGCGCTGCAAAACGGACTGGCTGTCCCGCACGCCCTGCTGGCAGATGGAAGCGCCGATGCAGGCAACGCTGGTCTCAAACAGCGTTTTGGCACCATCTGCGGTGGCATCCAGCACAGTGGCAGCTTCGTCTGCCGTCAGGTTGATGATGTACAGCGTTTCATTGGGGGCAACGCGGCATTCGCAGCCGGGGATGGTGCTGAGCAGGTTGTCCAGCTGCACCAGTTTTTCCGGGATCAGGCGGCCGCCGATGGGGTGGTACGCCACAGCGTACAGCCCCGGCTGTTTTTGGGCAATGGCGCGCGGGTCATCCAGCGTGCCGGTGCCGGTTTTGGTAATGGCGGCGGGGGTCAGGTGCAGTTTCAGGCTTTCGTCCGCCTTGGCAGCGGCGACGTTCTCCAAAAAGACGCGGCGCAGCTCGTCCGGGCCAAGGGTCTCCTGCATAAAGCGGGTGCGGGCCTTGGCACGGTTCTGGTAATTGCCGTGCTGGCAGAAGGTGGTGATCATGCCGTGGATATAGTACAGCACATCCTCTGCGGGCAGAGATTCTGCCGCCAGAATGCCCATGCGCCAGCCGCCGCCCAGGCCGCCGGCAATGTACAGCTTAAAGGTGCCGTCCGGCTGCGCCACAAAGCCCATATCGCGGAACGCGGTGTGCACACAGTCATCCACGCCGTTGCAGAACGCAACCTTCAGCTTGCGTGGCATGTGGATGTCACGGCAGATGGAAAGCAGATACTCCGTTGCGGCCTCGGCCCAGGGCATAACGTCAAAAGCTTCGCCGGGCTGCACGCCGGTCAGGGGGCTGGCCTGAATGTTGCGGGGGTTATCACCGCCGCCGCCGCGGGTGATAATGCCGCAGGGGATGGCGGCCTCCATGATGGCAGGCACCTCGTCCGGGGTCAAATCGTGCATCTGGATCGCTTCGCAGGTGGTCAGCTTCAGGAATGGCACATGGTACTGCTGAACAGCCTGTGCCATAAAGTGCAGGCGCTCCGGCGTGACCCGGCCGCCCGGCAGGCGCAGCCGCAGCATGTGCTTGGCGGCATCGCGCTGGGCATAACTGCCAAACCCGCCGGAAATGCCCTTGTAGTCCTTGCGGGCAATTTCGCCCTGGGCAAAGGAGTGGATCGTGTTGGAAAAGCCGCCGATTTCTTCGCGGTAAGTGTTGAGCCATTGCTGGTCCATGGTTGGAACCCCCATTACATCCTAGTTATTTTTTCATAAAATAATAAATAATAATGAATAAAGAATAATGTCAGTGCGCCGCCCGCGGCGGCGCGAATAAAATAGGTTGACTAGGTTGACTGCTTTGGTCGGAGTGCTTTTTGCCGGAGCAGTTGACCTAACTAAAATGTGACGCCGTGGGTGTCACACAACCATTATTCATTATTCTTTATTCTCTTTTAATTACATCACTAAGTATAGTGGATAAAAAAGCAATCTGCAAGAAACTAAGCAAAAACAAAGCCCGGCCCGGCAGACAGCCGGTACCGGGTAGAGCGACAGAAATTATTCGCCAAATACCTTGATGTAGTCAGCCTTGAACTTTTCAATGCCGGCATCGGTCAGCGGGTGATGCAGCATCTGTTCAATGACCTTGTAAGGAACGGTGGCGATATCAGCACCAGCCAGAGCGCAGTCCGTTACATGGATGGGGTTGCGGACGGAAGCGGCAATGATCTGGGTGTCAATGTCGGGGTAGTTCAGGAACATGTCATGAATGGTTTCGATCAGTTCAATGCCGGGCTGGCCAATGTCGTCCAGACGGCCCAGGAACGGGCTGACGTAAGTAGCGCCTGCGCGGGCAGCCAACAGTGCCTGGTTGGCGGAGAACACCAGCGTGCAGTTGGTGGGAATGCCCTTGGCGGACAGTGCCTTGATGGCCTTCAGGCCCTCAGCGGTCATGGGGATCTTGACGACCATGTGCTTGGGGTCCAGGGCATAGATGGCTTCGCCCTCAGCAACCATGGTTTCAGCGTCCACGGTGGTGGCCTTTACTTCGCCGGAAATGGGGCCGTCCACGATGGTGGCGATCTCTGCCAGGGTCTCGGCATAATCGCGGCCTTCCTTGGCAATCAGACTGGGGTTGGTGGTAACACCGGCAATAATGCCCATGTCATTGGCTTTACGGATCTCATCTACATTCGCAGTATCAATAAAAAACTTCATGATTTTGCCTCCCTTTATGTGGCATTTTATTTGTCCTTTGCATTATATCACAATATTCTATAAAATGGAAACATTTTTTAAGGCCTGCGCAAAAGTCCGCAAGGAATGAGAAGGCCCGCGAAAAAAATGAGAAACGCCGCGCTGGTTTCGGCTCCCAGCTCTGCCAGACTGCCATAAAAAACACCCCGCAGCAAGAGATTCACTGCGGGGTGTCTTTATCAATTTGTGCGATGCCCATTAAAGCTTTTCGCCCCGTCCTTTTTCAAAAAGGCGGGAAAAGCGGGAATTATTCGTACAGAGGGAAGCGAGCGGTCAGGCTGGCAACGCGGGCAGCGATGTCGTCTTTCTTGCCTTCAAAGTCAAAGATGCAGTCTGCGATGCAGTCGGCAATCTCTTTCATCTCGGCGGGGCCCATGCCGCGGGTGGTCACAGCAGGGGTGCCAAGGCGGACACCGCTGGTCACAAACGGGCTGCGCTTTTCACCGGGAACGGTGTTCTTGTTGGCAGTAATGTGTACTTCGTCCAGGTTGTGCTCCAGCTCCTTGCCGGTCATCTCGGAATCGGTCAGGTCAACCAGCAGCAGGTGATTGTCGGTGCCGCCGGAAACCAGCTTCACGCCGCGGGCGGTCAGCTCGTCGGCCATAGCAGCGGCGTTCTCCACAATCTTACGGGCATAATCCTTGAACTCCGGCTTCAGTGCCTCGCCAAAGCAGACAGCCTTTGCAGCAATCACGTGCTCCAGCGGGCCGCCCTGGGTGCCGGGGAAGATGGCGGAGTTGATGCGCTTGATCAGGTAAGCGTTGTTGGTCAGGATCAGGCCGCCGCGGGGACCGCGCAGGGTCTTGTGGGTGGTGGTGGTCACAACATCAGCATAGGGCACCGGGTTCTGGTGCATGCCGCCGGCAACCAGGCCGGCAATGTGAGCCATGTCCACCATCAGCATTGCGCCGTAACCGTGGGCGATCTCGGCCAGCTTTTCAAAATCGATAGCGCGCGGGTAAGCGGAAGCACCGGCAACCAGCAGCTTGGGGCGAACCTTGGCAACCTGCTTGGCCAGGGCATCGTAATCAATGCGGCCGTCCTCGGCAGAAACGCCGTAGGAAACAAAGTTGTAGTTCTTGCCGCTCATGTTGGCGGGGGAACCATGGGTCAGATGGCCGCCTTGGGAAAGATCCATGCCCATGACGGTATCGCCCAGGTTGAGCAGGGCAAAGTAAACGGCCAGGTTGGCCTGTGCGCCGGAATGGGGCTGCACGTTGGCATATTTGGCACCAAACAGCTTGCAGGCACGGTCAATCGCAATCTGCTCAACCTGGTCCACAAACTGGCAGCCGCCGTAATAGCGGTGGCCGGGGTAGCCCTCGGCATATTTGTTGGTCAGCACG
>CEAZ01054337.1_pt1 | contig 17484 bp, 17 predicted proteins | sample 557361 | NCBI WGS metagenome assembly CEAZ01 (sample SAMEA3182074, study PRJEB8094) | gut metagenome | biome: human; feature: gut; material: Stool; isolation source: human stools | place: Canada | collected 2012-02-22 | reverse complement strand
CAAGGTTCACGCTACGACTTATTTTCGTAGCAAGGTTCGCTGAGCCGCAAGGCTCTGAGAAAACTGAATCTCCGTATCCCTTGCGGTGAGATTTGTCCTCTCACCTTTCAATGGACATTTTTTTGCCCTTTGTCAGGTATCACGCAAAATATATTTTTGCTTTTTTGCGGATCAGTGCGATTGCGTCATGCACGCTTTGCCTGGTCATGCCGTGCTCCGCAGCATATGCGGACTGGCTTTTCCCCTCGATGAGGCATTCCCGAAAGATCGAACGCTGGCTGTCCGTCAGCGTTTTGCAGAATGCGTCTGTGAGTTCTGCCGTGAGCACCTCGGAGTCGATGCGCTGCCGCGTATCCAGCAGCCATGCGGACTCGTCCATGCTTCCGCCGTCGCGGATGGCGTCAAGGCTCAGAACCGGCCCGATGGTCTGCTGTTTTGCGTACTCCCGGCGCATCTGCTTTTCCTGACGGAGCAGCAGCCGCATCACCTCAAGGCTGACCTCCGTTTCCTCGCCGGTGGCCTTGATTCTGGCGAAATATCTCTTTCTTCCGTTTTCCTCGATTGCCCAAAGGTCGTAATCGAACTCCTTTAATGTTTTCATGCCGTGATCTCCTTTGAATTTTTGAATTTGGGTGAAATCAAAAATTCGGAGCTCACGGGTAATGGGTGTTGTACTGTTCAAAGCGGCGTTTCATGGAAAAAGTCCCTTCCCGAGCCAAGCCGGGAAAGGACTTTCAACGCCGTACAAAGAAATCGGGCAGCAAAAAAGCGCCGTCAAAGCAGACCGAACCCATTTACCGGTTCAGTCTGACTTTGTACGGCGCTTGGCAGTCTCCTCAGAACGAATCTGATTCTCTCCGCTTGCTCGATTAAAAGTCGGTTTGTATATTTAGTTGGTCTTTTTCATCGCAATTCTTTTCTATATGCGTTTGAGCGCTTTCTACCAGCGTAAAAGATGTTCAATGCCAGCAGCATGGCGCAGTAGAGCAATATGCCAATTGCAAGAATCAGCTGAAAATCCCGCCATTCCGAATAGGAGACAGTTCGGAAGCCCAGCACGCAAAGATGACCCAACCCATAGGCGATGGGAATCAAAAGCAAATACTCTACCCAACGACGAAAGTGTTCTTTCTTACGTGCACCCAACCAGAGCGCACCGAGGATGATAAACAGAACAATGTTGATTATCAGCCAATAACCCAGAGAAAGCCCCGGCAGAGCAACCCAACCGCTGTTATCCGGATCCGCTTTACCATAGAGACACAACGAAGTGTTGCCGGAGCCGGCGTTGTCAAATTGCATGAAGTAGATTAAAAGCGGCCTGCTGTTATCCGCAGGTACGGTCACTGCTTGCGCTCCGGGTCGCTTAAACATCCTGTCCCATGCGGAAGACCACGCTTCCAACTGATAAACTGTATTGCACTCGTCAGGGTCTTCAATATGTTGGAGCTTATAATTTGTGACTTTGCTGTTGAAAGAAATCGTAACTTCACCAACTCCGGTTTCTGTGACAGTCACCAAATCCGGTGTATATTCAAAATACTCCGGCGCAGTAAGAAGCGAGATGACTGCCAGCATCAGTGCCAGCAAAATACGACAGCTCCACGGCGGGGCTGAACGCGATCTCCTTGCTGTCCACCTTTTCTTGAATCTCAGGGACAAGCTCATTGAGACGAACAAACCTTTGTACCTGACTTCGGCTGGCGTTAGCGTCATTCGCTACGATGCTGACAGCCCACGATGACTTCTCCCCAACTTGGGGAGAAGTTGAATCGGTTTGCAGTTCCAGCTTTTTCCCCTGATGCTTCAACGCTTCCAGCTTCATTTTGTACGCCTGCGCCCGTTCCATGGGGCTGATGGTTTCCCGCTGCAAGTTGCTGTCCACCATGAGGATCACCGCCTCGTCATCGTCAAGATTGCGGACGATGGCCGGTATGGTTTTCAGCCCCGCAAGGTCTGCGGCATGGAGCCGCCTGTGTCCGGCTACCATCTCGTATCCGCCCTCCGGTGCGGGGCGGATGATGGCGGGGTTGAGAACGCCCACCTGCATGATGCTGTCGATGGTCTGCTGCATGAGCTCGTCGTCCGCCACCTTGAAGGGGTGGTTCTTGAAGGGACGAATCTCTGAAAGCGGTATCTGCTGTACCTGTTCGTTGGGTTTCTGTTTCGGCACGGTCGCATCACCTCCTGAAAATGCCAAAGCCGCAGGCGATGACCTGCGGCTCAGATGAATCCCTCCGACATATCGTGACTGACAAGGCTTCGGTAGTAGTTCCCGATGGTCAGAGGGGCGTTATACAGCGTGGCTAAAAGATACTGGCGCATATTGCGGATGCGGGTGGTGTTTTCCTTCAGCCCGCCCACCACAAAGCGGATGTGCTCGCTGTTCAGTTTCAAAAACCGGCTCCTGACCACCTCGGCGGGCTTATCGTCGCCGGAAATGCGGACGGAGCTTTTCGTCGTACAGACCACATCCACCAGCAGCTCCAGGATTTCTTCCAGCGTGTCTTGCTCGTATGGATAGTCTGTCAGGAGTGCGTCGTAGGCAATGTTCTCCGCGATAAGCTCTCTGTACCGCTCTCTCAACGCCGCTTCGTTTCCTTTCGCTTCCCGCCCGTGATCCCTCCTGAACGAAGTGAAGGGAAAGGAATCCGTATCACTAAAATCAGTATCATTATTCTCAGTATTATTAGATCGTGATTTTAACGATTCTTGATCCGTGATTTTCACTGCTCCTGAATCGTGATTTTCACGGTTCTGGAATCGTGATTCCGGGGAGGGGGTGCTACTGCCCGATGTGTTATCCATAGGGTTATCCACATCCTTCTCCACAAAGTTCTTGACGTAGATGAGGTTGGGCTTGCCCAGCCCCTGCCGCTTGCGCTCGATGAGGCGGCATTTGCTTTCCAGCTCATGCAGCAGCTTTCCGGCCTTCTGGTCGGCGCAGCCCAGGGCGGTCATGACTTCATCGATGGTGAAGATGATGTACACACGTCCTTCTTTATCCAGCCAGCCGTTCTTGCAGCTCAGGCTCATACGGTCAAGGAGCAGACCGTAGAGCACCTTGGCTTCTGCGGAAACGCTTCTGAACCGTTCCTCCGTGAACAGCACCTTGGGGATACGGTAGAAGGAGAACTGTTCCGCTTCCGCGCCGTAGAAATAGTCATACATGGCTTCTGTCACGCTCCTTTGGAAGCCCTGCGGCGCGCATGACCTCTTTGGTACACCATCCGATGCAGGGGGCAGCCCTTCCGTAGGGACAGCCCTCGCACTCCGAAACGGGAGCGGCGTTGTCCGCAGCTGCTTCGTAAACTTGTTCTATGCCGTTCCGTCTTGCGGGCTTTTGCGGGACGGGACAGCAGCAGCCGTCCGGGTAGACGCAGCCCTTTAGCTTCCCTTTCCGGTACAGGCAGTACCGGCAGTCATATACGTTGTAGCCCCACGACTTCCCATATGCTTTCACAATAACACCTCCTTCGCCCGCATCTGGGCATAAAAATAGCGCGCCTGCCGACCCAAGCGCCACTTTGGGTAAACAGACGCGCTATGTACTGTTTTCATGGTTTTATGTTGTATTGTTTTCTGAACTCTGTGACAAACAGCTTGTACCTGTACGACTGTTGCGGATTACGGCACATTGCCGCTGAAGCTAAATATTTGATAGCACACTCTTTGGGGATAAAATATTTCCCTCCAATCTTAAATGCCTTCATCTTTTTGCTGCTGCACCAGTTTACTACAGAGGTAGATTTGTATCCAGCAAACACGGCAAGCTCCTCGATTGTAATAAGGTCCGCCATCTCCTTCATTTCCGCTTCAAAAAACAGCTCAAACTGTTTCGTCTGCTCAGGAGTCAGCGTTATCCAGCAGCTTGGAGCTATTGCTTTTTTAGCACCTGCTGTCCCTGCGTACCATCCTTCACTGGCCTTGTACTTTTCCGGGCATATTTCCCTCTGACGCAGGTACTCGATCACATCGTCTGTCTTAATGGTATAGCGACGTGTTTTTTTACCCGTGTCCTTGCATGGAATTGCACCGCTTTGAAGCAAATAGAGTGCGGTTGCCTTGCTGATGTGGGCCACCCGATATAGCTGATCCTTGCTCATGGTTTTTGGGTATTGCTTCTTGATCTCTTTGAAATGCGCTTCTAAATTTTTCATGTTCAAACCACCTTTTCATATTGGTCAACGGCAGGTGGTTTCCCATGAAAGTCTGTTCAAAACGCAGTCGTAGGAACTGCGATTTTTTCTTGTTTGGTCTCCCTAGTTCTCCCCTAGTTCTCCCCAAAATGCTCAGTTCTCCCCTAAAAAGCAGTAAAACCGCTAATTATTCGAACTCATTGATTTTTGGGCGTTTTTCCATTTTCCGAGCTTTTACCCTTGAAAAACCCTTGAAATACGGGCTTCTTCAAGTTCCGCCATCGTCACTCAATTTCTCTTAATTCCGCTTATTTCTAAATAGCGAATTTTGACTCGAAATCAGGTGTACCGGCAACGGTACCGTGGGTTCGAATCCCACCCACTCCGCCAATTTCTTGTTGAAAGTGTTCAATCAGAAGCGTTCTGATTGAACACTTTCACTATATTTCACGACTTTTTCGAGTTTTTTCCGACCACTGTATGTGGGGCAAATTCTTATCTCCTGCAAATTTCAATGCTGAAAACGCCTTGTGCAGCAAGGCTTTCCGGGCTTTTGGAGAGAAAACAGGAGAGAAAAAGCTACGCCTTTTCCGTCTGAAATCCAAGTCCTGAAAGCATGGCATCTGCCGAGGACAGCTTTGTGCTGTAGTCTAGATGGGCATAGATGTTTGCCGTCGTGGAAAAATCACTGTGTCCCAGCCAATCCTGAATCTGCTTCATCGGAACACCGTTTGCCAGCATGCGTGAGGCACAACTATGTCTGAGATCATGGAAGCGAATGCGCCGCAGGCCGTTTGCATCCAGCAGCTTCGGAAATTGCTCCGTCACATAATGCGGCTTGATGAGGTCTCCCATCTCGTTGATGCAGACATAACCGGCGAACTGCTTATGGTATGACCGACCGCATAATCGGCGGTTGTTTTCCTGCTCTTTCTTCAAGACAAGCAGACGTTCCTTCACGAACGGAACCAGCGGGAGTGTCCGCAGGCTCGATTTGGTCTTTGTCGTGTCTGCCGCGACGAGCTGGACTTTCCCATCCAGAGTCACAGATGTTACGGTGTGACAGATCGTGATGGAGTCATTTTCAAAGTCAATGGCATCCCACTTCAGGCCAAGAGCCTCACTCCGGCGCAGTCCATAAAATGCACCGAACAGAATCGGGAATTCCAGCTTGGTTCCTTTGGAGACCTCGAAGAGCTTGTTTTCCTGCTTGATCCCTGCTCTCTCGTGTTCGGATCATGCACGCAGCCGCTGACGCGGCTCGCGGGGGGCGTTTTGTCTGCTGTGCCGGAAAATTGCGAGGTTCTCACCTCCCTGTAAAAACATTGGGGCTGCAGCGATTTTGTTTCGCTGCAGCCCCGTTATCCGGCATGGACAAACCTGGCCTGAGGGAAGCAGGCCTGTATGCTTATGCCTTTTCTGCGAGAGACTTTCTGTATTTTTCGCTTTCCCAGTTGGCGATGAAGCGCTTTGCCGCTTCTCCCATTGTGGACACGGTATAGCCGTTTTCGCGGATCGTATCCATGATGAACGTGACCGCCGTCAGCGTCTCCGCGACGACCTGTGCGTTTTTCTCCTTCATCCGCAGCAGGACTCTGCCGGTCCTGAACTCGACGGAGGCCTCGCCCTCTGCCAGCTCCGGCTTGTTTTCAAACAGCGTGCCGATCAGGAAGACCATCTGATCCGGGTACAGCGGAGACTCGATCAGCGTCCGGTAATCATACCGGCCGCTCTGCAGTGCCTCCGTCAGGGCCGGTGCGTCGACCTCGTAAAGTCCGTCTGCGATGGGCTTTACCGCGACCTTCGGGAAGGAATCTCCTGCCTTGCCGAACTGGGCGACCAGCCGGCCGTTCGCGTCGGCGTTGATGCGGAGGCATTCGTCCGCGCTGTCGGAGTGGACGATGATCCCGTGGTTCTGCATCAGGATCACAGCCGGGACGCGGCCCGTCGCGTGCTCCACACGCGCAAGCTCACGGCGGATGGCGAACGTCAGATTTGCGCCGGGATCCGTATACGGCACCCAGCCCCAGCTGTAATCCGCACCAGCGAACGCCTTTTCCGCGATCTCGCGGCAGGCGGTCGAGCAGCAGGCGAAGTTCGCGTAGACGCTGTGCGTGTGGCAGACAAATTTGCGCAGGATCGAATGGAAGCCCGCCTCCACGGACGGACGCAGCGTGGGCAGGCCCTCGATCTGCTTCGTGTTTTCCCTGGCAAAGGCCGAGCCCTGCTTCTCCACGTCTGCAAGCTGCTCTGACTCATTGCCGTAGTAGAACCGGCGCAACGCCTCGTAGTCCAGCACCGCGTAGGCCGTCTCCGGCGTGATATCCGACAGGCAGTAGCCGGAGGCCTTGATGCCCATCAGTCCGCCTGCAAGCTTCGCGGACGTGTTGCCGCCGCCGCCCTGCACATAGTCGTTCCGTGCGCCCGCGCACTGCGACATACGGGAAAACGCCTCCAGATCCGCCGCATTCTCTTTGATAAAGGAATTCATATCGTACCTCCCTGTTATGGCTGCGGCCCGGCAAACTGCCGGGCCGCGCTGTGTTTCCTGCTTTTTCTCAGCCCATGGGCTGCGCGATGGTCGTCATGATCCCCAGCGCGCGCTGTCTGGCATCGGCGCGGGAATACTGCACGGCGACCGGCTGCGTCGATTCGACGACAGCGGCATACGGCGTATCCATCGGTACACCGGAGCCGTCCGCGGTTCTGGCCTCATCCATGCGGATGTGGACATTCCGGCGGGCCGGGCAGCGCTGCGGCGCAAGCTGCATGGGCTCGCGGTCTTCAAAATAGAGCGTGATGGTCAGCCCGGCGTCCTGATCGTTCGTGTTGAGCACACAGATGGCCTCGTGGCTCTTGATGGGACCCTCGATGCTTTCCGACGGATAGTACATATCCGAGATCAGCCAGCGGCTGTAAGTCGTTTCCTGCATAGTATCTCCTTATTTCGATTTGCTGTTGGCTTTTTTACGGAGCACATCGACAATGACGGCGATGACAATGATGCTGCCGGTGACCATACGCTGCGGACCGGTCGGGATCAGCAGCAGGTTCATGCCGTTGGCAATGACACCGATGAGCATCGTGCCGATGACCGTGCCGATCAGGCTGCCCTCGCCGCCGCTCATGGACGTACCGCCGATGACGACAGCCGCGATCGCGTTCATTTCATAGCCCTCGGCGTTCGTCGGGACTGCCGAGTCCAGACGGGACGTCAGCAGCAGCGCCGCGATGCCGCAGCAGAAGCCGGAGAACGTGTACACGATCAGCTTGATGGCCTTGACGTTGATGCCGGAGAGTCTGGCGCACGACTCGTTGCCGCCGACTGCGTAGACATACCGGCCGATGCGGGTGAAATGCAGCACATAGTAGGCCAGGACAAACAGCGCGATCATGATCAGTAGCGCAACGAGCGGAATGCCGCGGACGCGCCCGGAGATCGCGAGGAAGCCTGCGGGCAGCGTATAGATCGGCTGACCGGCTGTGACCGTGTAGGACATACCGCGTGCAAGCTCCATCATGCCGAGCGTCACGATAAACGGCGGCAGGTCAAGCCCGGAGATCAGCACGCCGTTGATGAGGCCGAGCAGGCTGGCGCTCAGGACCGCGATGATAATGGCCGGAGCGACGGGGATGTTCCAGTTCTTCATCATGATGGCGACAAACATACCGGTCAGCGCGGTGATCGAGCCGACGGACAGGTCAATGCCGCCGATCAGGATGACGAAGGTCATGCCGATGGCAATGGTGAAGTTGATGGAGATCTGCTGCAGGATATTCAGCAGGTTGGTCTGCTTCAAAAAGGCCGGGGATGCGATAGCCATAATGACGCACAGAACCAGGAAGGCAAGCAAAATGCCGAGAATATTCAGAGATTTGATACTGCTTTTGAGAGAACGTTTCATCTTTATAGTGTCCTTTCCTGCATCAGACAGCGGCGCTGCCGCCCGTAGCCAGATACATCAGTGATTCCTGCGTGAACTGTCCCTTGCGCTCCTCGCCGGTGATGGTGCCGCGGCACATGACGACGATCCGGTCGCAGATGCCCATGAGCTCCGTCATTTCCGAGGAGATCACGATCACGCATTTGCCTGCTGCGGCGATCTCGTTAATAATATTGTATACCTCGACCTTCGCGCCGATGTCGATGCCGCGCGTCGGCTCGTCGAGGAACAGGACCTTCGCGTCCGACATCAGCCACTTGGCCAGAACGATCTTCTGCTGGTTGCCGCCGGAAAGATTGACGACCTTCTGCCGCAGGGACGGCGTTTTGATATGCATCTTTTCCACGTAGTCCTGGCAGCTCTTCTGTTCCCTGCGGAGGTTCAGCTTTCCGCTGCGCACAAAGTCGCGCAGCGCGGCGATGGAGATATTTTCCTTGCAGTCGCGGCAGAGGATCAGGCCTTCTGTCTTGCGGTCCTCGGTGACAAAGCCGATGCCCGCGTTGATCGCGTCAAGCGGCTTGTGGATCACGGCCTCTTTGCCGTCAATGAACACACGGCCCGCATCCTTCGGGTCGATGCCGAAGATGGCCCGCGCCGTCTCCGTCCGGCCTGCGCCGACCAGACCGCAGATCCCGACGACCTCGCCCTTGCGGGCCTCGAAGCTGATGTTGTTCAGGATGCCCTCGCGGCTGATCCCCTCCACGTGGAAGCCGACCTCACCGATGGGGCAGTCGCGCTTGGGGAACTGCTCCTTCAGATCGTGTCCGACCATGCCGCGGATGAGATCGTCGATGGTGATATCGCTGACGTTCACGGTCGTGATCGTCTTGCCGTCGCGCATGATGGTGGCGCGGTCCGCGATCTGCATCGTTTCTTCCAGACGGTGCGAGATATAAATGACAGCCACACCTTCGGACTTCAGCTTTGCGATGGTCTTGAAGAGCTTTGCGGTTTCTTTATCGGTCAAAGGCGCGGATGGCTCGTCCATGACGATGACCTTGGCCTGATGATTCAATGCCTTTGCGATCTCGACCATCTGCTGCTGCGCTATGCCGAGACTGCTGATCCTGCTTCTGACGTTGATATCCACCTCCAGCGAATCGATAATGGTCTGCGCGTCGCTGTAGACGCGCTTCCAGTCGATGCACGCGGGGTTTTTCATCGGAAGCGAGCTGAGGAAGATGTTTTCCGCAACGCTCAGCTGCGGAACAAGATTGAGCTCCTGATAGATGATGCTGACGCCAAGCTCCTGCGCCTGTCTCGGCGAGTTGATCTGGACGGGCTGGCCGTCGAAGATGATCTCGCCGGCATCCTTCTTATATGCGCCGGACAGAATTTTCATAAGCGTGGATTTCCCTGCGCCGTTTTCGCCCAGCAGCGCGTGAACCTCGCCGCGCTCAATGCTGAGGCTGACGTTGTCGAGCGCCAGAACGCCCGGGAACCGCTTTGAGATGTCCCGCATTTTCAGTATTTCAGACAATTGGCATTCTCCTATCACACGATGGCGGAAATTTCGATTCAGCGGGGATATGCAGCGCATATCCCCGCTGGAGTATCAGAGTGAGCGATGCGGATTATTCAAAGGTTGCCAGATACGCGTCGACATTGTCCTTGGTGATGACTTCCGTCTCGATCGTGAAGAACTTGTCAACAGTTTCGCCCTTGAGGATCTTGTCGATCATGTTGACGCACTCCTCGCCGGTCTTCAGACCGCCGATGGACAGCGTGCACATCAGGTCGCCGGACTTGACAGCTTCCGCCGCGTTGGGGTTGCCATCGAAGGAGAAGACGAGCTGCTTGCCGTTGGCCTGCTTGACAGCCTGCACAGCGCCGAGGCTCATTTCGTCGCAGAGGCCGAAGAAGGCGTCGATGTCAACGGACTGCATCATGTTGGCAGCTGCGTTCATGCCCTTTTCACGCTCCCAGTCGCCGCTCTGAGACGCGACAACATGGATGTTGGGGTACTTCTCGGCGACGCGGTCGGAGAAGCCGCCCATACGGGCCGTGGTGTGCTCGGAGGGCAGACCCTCGATGATGGCGACATTGGTTTCGGCGCCGTTCACGACCTCGGCCATGTAATCGGCGACCTTTGCGCCGCCCTCACGCTGGTCATAGGTGACATAGCAGTCGACCTTGCCGTCGGCCAGCTCGTCCTGAACGTTGAACATGACGACGGGGATCCCGGCCTCGTTGGCCTTCTTGACAGCGGTGACGATGGCGTCGGTGTTGATGGCACAGATGATGATGCCGTCAACGCCGCGGGCGATCATGTCCTCAACCAGCTGGACCTGAGAAGCATAGTCGCTCTCGGAGTCGGGTGCGGAGACGAGCAGCTCATAGCCCAGAGCCTCTGCCTGCGGCTTTGCGCCGTTGATGCAGGATGCATAGTACGGAGAGATCATGGCAGGGGGAAGGAATGCGATGGTTTTCTTTTCAGTGGATTCCGTGTTAGTCTCCGCGTTGTCCGCGGGCGCCGTGGTGGAGTCTGTCTTGGTGGTGCCTGCACACGCGGCCATAAGGAAGACCATGCACAGCGCAAGCATCAATGCGAGAACCTTTTTCATTTGTTTTTCCTCCTGATTTTATTAAATGTACAGCCTCTGGCTGCTCATTACGGTGTGTTTTCGCCTCGGGGTGTTTTTATTCTAGCACGCCAAAACCCGTCGAAACTAGTAAAATGCGTTTTAAAGCTGGACAATTCGTTTTTATCACGTACAAAATCAAGCGCAAATTTTGTCTATATTGCCCAAATACTTACGCTGCTTTACTGGATCAGGCAGCGGGTCGTGCCGGTCGTCAGCAGCTCGTCGAACTGCTGCAGCAGCAGCTCCGGCGCCTTGATGTACGAATTGATCGTGTCGCCGCCGCGATGGTTCGTCAGCGTGATATTGTCGAGCGTGAGCAGCTTGTAGTCCTTCGGCAGCGGCTCCATCGGGAACACATCGACCGCCGCGCCCATGATCCAGTGCTCCTTCAGCGCGGTATACAGCGCCTCCATATCGACCAGCACGGCGCGCGCCGTATTGACGAGCACTGCGGTGGGCTTCATCTCGCGCAGCTCCTGCTCGCCGATGATCGGCGGGTCGCCCGCGCCGATGCGCCCGTGCAGGGTAACAAAATCGCTGCGGCGCAGAAGCTCCTCCTTGCTGACCGGCTCGCAGCCGGCTGCTGTGACGGCCTCTGCCGGGACGAACGGGTCGCTGACCAGGATCTTCGCGCCGAAGACCTGCAGCCGCTCGGCGACCAGACGGCCGATGGTACCGAAGCCGATGATGCCGACGTTTGAGCCGCGCAGCTCCGGAATGGCTGCGGAATCCGGGTATTTCTCGATCCATGTGCCGCTGCGCAGACCGCGGTCGGCGCGCGCGATATTTCTCGATTCCGCGATCATCAGGCCGATGGCGTATTCCGCGACGGCGATGGCGTTGTGCGCCGGGCAGTGGATCACGCTGACGCCGTGCTCGTGCGCGGCCTTCAGGTCGATGTTTTCCACGCCTCCGCGTGCCGAGAGGATGTAGCGGAGCTTCGGCGCGGCCTCAAACACCTCGCGCGGGATGGTAAACAGATGGCTGAGAATGACCTCCGCGTCCTTCAGACGCTCCAGCTCCTCCTGCGTGGGCAGGAACGCGTGGGAACCGCCCGTCTCCATCCTGCGCACGACATTGCGGAGCTCGTCGCGCTTTTTCGTCACGTCCCAGTCAAACGAATCATACGCCGTGACCCACGATGCGGACCGGATCGTCTCATCGAAGACCGAGGCCGGGAGAAGAAGATCTCCAACTGCAACTGCTTTCATAATGCTCTGCTCCCCTTTCTGTTCAGCCGGTTGAAAGACCGCCGTTGACATTGATTTTTGCACCCGTGATATATCCGCCCTTGTCCGAGGCAAGGAACACGGCAAGCTCTGCGATATCCGCCGTGTCGCCGAAGCGTCCGAGCGGCGTGGACTGCAGCCATTGCGCCCGGCGTTCCGGCGTCGCGTAGGCGAGCATTTCCGTGTCGATGCGTCCGGGCAGGATCGCGTTGACGGTGATACCGTCCGGCCCCAGCTCCTTTGCAAGGCAATAGGTCAGCCCGAGCAGCGCCGCCTTGGACGCGCCGTAGTGTACGCCGTGCGCGGTGCCGTTGAGCGCCGCCTGCGACGAGAGGTTGATGATGCGTCCGTTTTTGCCGCTTTTTTTGAGATACGGCGCCGCTGCGCGGCAGGCATAGAACGCGCCGTCCAGATTGATGCGCATGACGCGCGACCAGTCCTCATCGGTAATATCCTCGATCAGCGCCTGCGGGAACACGCCCGCGCAGTTCACCAGAATGTCGATGCCGCCCAGCGCCTGCGCGGCCTGCGTCACAAACCGGTCAACATCGGCGGAAACGGAGACATCCGCCTGTACCGCGATGCAGCTGCGCCCCATCGCGGCGATCTCTTCCCGGAGCTGCTCCGCCTCTACGGTGCTTTTCCGGTATGCCAGCGCGACGTCCGCGCCGTTTTCTGCCAGCAGCAGGCAGATCTCCCGGCCGATGCCTCTGGAGCCGCCTGTTACAACTGCTTTGCGTCCTTCCAATAGCTGCATATCTCAGTTTCCTCCTGCCTGATGAAAGCTTGGGAAATCCGGCTTGAGGTGCCGGTACGTGCTGCGGAACAGCTCGAATTTTTCCTGATAGACCGGGATCCATGCCGCGACCGGATCGACCGTCTCGCGGATGCGTACCAGATTGGCCGCCGCCTCCCGGATGGAGGCGAATTCACCCTCCGCGCAGCTCAGCACGGCAAGCATACCGCCCGGCGCACCGTGGCAGGACGCCGGAATTTCGATCGGCATTCCCGCGACGGACGCTTTGATCTGCATCCAGATCCGGCTGTTGACCGAGCCGCCCACCGCGCGCAGCGTCCGCAGCTGTGCGCCGCTGGCTCTGGCCTCGGTGATGTTGTCCATGAGTGCGAAGGCCGCGCCCTCCTCGGCAGCTCTGATGATCTCCGCCTGCGTCGTCGCGCAGGTGATCCCCGCAAGCACGCCCTTTGCGTTCGTATCCCAGATCGGGGCGCGTTCGCCTGCCAGATACGGCAGGAAGATCAGCGGACTCGGCTCCGGGCACTGCGCAAGGATCTGCGCGTCGAGCTTTTTATAAATGGCCGGGTCTGCCCGGTCGCAGAACGTGTCGCGGTACCATTTGAGAACGCCACCGGTCGTGCTCATGCAGCCAAGCAGCAGGTGCTGCTCCGGGACGACGCTGTACATATACGTCAGATTCGGCGAGGTATGCGGCCTGTCGGAGCCGACGAGCAGTACGGACGAGGTACCGGACATTTCGACCGCGACGCCGTCAGCGGTCACTCCGCCCTCAAGCGCTGCGGCAGCTCCGTCCACGGAGCCTGCCAGAACCTCGGTCCCGGCCCGCAGGCCGGTCTGCGCCGCAGCCTCCTGCGTGACGGTTCCGATCACGTCGACCGGCTGGCTGACCGGCGGGAACAGCTCTGCCGGTACGCCGTAGGGCTGCAGCAGCTCGCTGCTCCAGCAGCGGTGCAGGACGTCATAGCACTGCGTAATACTCGCGTGCGTGGCGTCGAGCGTGAAGCTTCCGGTGAGCCGGAGGTTCAGATAGCCGTTTGCCTGCAGGATCCATCTTGTTTTTTCATAAAGCGCGGGCTGGTTCTGCTTGAACCAGAGAAGCTCACTGTAGACGTAGAACGGATCGGCCTTGTTGCCGGTGATCCGGTAGACTGTCCCGTCGCCGATCCTGCGCCCCATGTCGATGCACTGCGCGTCCGAGCGGCGGTCCATCCAGATCAGCGCGTTTCCGAGCGGCCTGCCAGCTGCGTCCACCGGCAGCATGGTCGGTGCCTGTGAGCTGACGGCGATCCGGCCAATTTCACCCGTGCGCACGCCGGCCTTCGCCGCGGCAGCCTGCAGCGCGAGGATCATGTGCCGCCACCAGAGCTCCGGATCCTGCTCATAGCGGCCCGCGCCGGTGCACAGCGTCTCATATTCGCTGTCCGCTTCCGCCAGTACCGTCATATCCGGCCGTGCGATCATGCATTTGACATTGGACGTACCGATATCGACCGCCAGAATATACTCGCTCATCGCCGCCCTCCTTTTATACGATTCCGGAATCTTGCCATTCAGCAAAATGCACATAAATAATTTTGCATTTTTGTACACCATGCAGAAATCGAGAATTTTCCGGGTGAATTTGCGTGAAATTCGAACATTTTTCGGTGCAATACATTTATATTGATATTGCAGGCCTATACCAGAAAGCAAAAATAATTCTGTATTTATTTCATTTCCTGTGATATTCTAAACTATATACCACTTCATTCTGTTTGTCATCCATTTATCTTGTTCTATTATTACAGTATATTGACATAGGTGGTCAAAATGGCTATACAAGTTTTGGAATATCATCACGGGCTTGAGCCGCAGTCCGTCTGGCGCATGGTCAACTCCAACCAGTTTGCCCCCGTCGCCATGCCGGAAAAGTCCATCCCCTACGTGCAGGAGCTGGGCGATTTCTACGCGTCATCCAGCTTTTACACGAAGCGGCACTCGCTCGTTTCCTATCTGCTCAAATACACCGTCAGCGGCGAGGGCGTTCTGGAATACGGCGACAGCCGCTATACCCTGCGCGCCGACGACGTGTTCTGGATCGACTGCCAGAAGCAGCAGTACTACTATACAGCGCCAGACACCGGCCACTGGCACGTGCTCTGGATGCACTTCTGGGGCGAAGCGTGCGCGCGGTATTACGAGCTGTTCATGCTGCAGAACAAGGGCTCGCCCGTCGTCTCGCTTGCGGGCGACACGCAGGTGCAGTCGCAGCTCAAGGGGCTTCTGGCCGCCTATTCCCAGCAGGGCGCCAACGTCATGCGTGACATTCAGGCCTCCGGCACGATCTCCAGCGTTCTGATCTCCTGCATCAGCGCCACCATGCAGAAGAGCTTCAACGCCACGCCGCAGCTCATCGTACAGGCCCGCGACTATATCTCGCAGCATTTCTGCGAGGATCTTTCGCTCGACCGGCTCAGCCATGTGCTCGGCATCAATAAATATTACTTTGTCCGCCTGTTCAAAAGCAGCACCGGCTACACGCCGAACGAGTATATCATCATGGAGCGCATCAACCACGCCAAGGAGCTTCTGCGCTCGACAGACCTGACGATCAACGAGGTCGCCGACGAGGTCGGCTTCCACAACCCCGGCCATTTCATCAATCTGTTCAAGCGTTCGCTCGGCATGACGCCGGGGATGTACCGCTCCTTCTGGGGTAATGTCATCAACTTAAGGCGGTTCAACATCTCTTAACGTTGCTTGGGAATTTCAAAGATTTGTGTTTTTTCAGACGATCAGAGGAGCGATCAGGGCGCACCGGGACAACGGCCTTTGAGAGACGAACAACCATATGCGCATACAAACGCTCCCGTTTTAGTCTGGAAGATGTCGAAAGCATCTCTACAACCGTTCTCTTCAGCTCTGAAATGGTCATTGCCACGTTCAGCTTGTAGGTATAGCGGTTCTCTGGCCTGATATGTGCGGTCTCAATTTCTTCGCGGAGATCATATTCCAGGACGCCGGCCAAATCGGCCAAAAACATTGTCGCATAGAAATCCTGTAAGATCGCGTCCGGAGAGTAACCTGTAAAATTCTCAATTTCCAGCTTGTTTTTCACGTCGTTATACTTGGTTTCAATGCCCCAGCGTTTATGGTAAGCCCATTTGAAATCATCCAAAGTTATTTGAGGATCAAAGATATTTGTTGCTAAATACTCGATATCTCCATTAGAAAGTTGAATTTTCAATACGCGGAGCTTCAGGGAGTGCTTCAGCTTTGCAAACTTGTGCTCAAACGTGTTGTCCTGTTCCGGAAGCTTCATGGAACGCAGAAATTCTGTGGGACAGCGCATAATGAAGCTGTGTCCGCTGCTTCCAATTGCGTCGATCAGTTCAGCTGCAGGATAGCCGCGATCCATGACAAACACCGGGTTTGACACGTTCTGCAGTCGAAACGAGCCGATCATGTCCTTTGCTGCAGCTCGTTCACTGGATCTGCAATGCGCAAAGCGTGTATCTACGATCATACCGTTGAGCAGATCGTACATACACGAAACAAGCGCCTGAACCTGCGGCGCGCCCTGACTTGTCTGGATCCCATACAGTTCCGCCAGCTCATTTGTGCAGGGAAGATTTAACCGGGTACCATCGATCCCAAACAATTGGTAGCCTTTCCAGTCAGCCAATTCGGCTTTTTCGTAGAAACTGTCAACAACACTTTGAAAAAGCTCCTGAAATGCTTCCGGCTTGATCCGTTTCCTGCCCTTGGAGAAAGCTTGCTTGGAATACTCGATCTGACCATCCTTCTGTGCGTCAAAAAACGCATTCAGCCCTGCCTGCAAACTGCTTTTCAGGTTCTGAACCGTTACGTAAATATAGTCGGTAAAGCTCATTTTACGCCTCCTTGAAAAATCCCTCTGCCGCTTTATTGATCTGCGGAGAAAGTGTTCATCGCAGATAGTATTGTGGATATGACGAACAATTTCAAGATATAAAGGCAAGCTTTTCACGAAAATCACTCCAAAATCAAAATATCATCTTGATTTTGAAACAAATCCACATTTGTCAATTGGCATTTTCACTAATATTTACGCCCGCTTTTTGACACTTTGAAATGATGGGCTTAAGTTGATGACATTACCCTCTGGGGAAGTGTCTCCGTCCTGATCGGTGTGGTCATTGCGATCCTGGCGCTGGTGCGCGGCGCATGGCTCGTCCCGCTTTTGCTCCTGACCTTTACGGCGTGGGGTCTGTGGGTGGTCATGTTCCAGCTTCAGCCCGCGTGGGATTCCATCCGTGGATACCGGAAGAAAGAGCACGACGCCAGACGGCAGCGGGAAGCCTCGCTTTACAGTACGGCGCAGGCAAATAGCGACGCTATGCAGCTTTTGCTGCGGCACGTTAACCATCGGATCTCTGCGTATCTCAAATCGGTCTATCCGAGCGCCCGCTGGGAGTGGACAACCGGGAACCCAACTGCGCTCGTTATGCAGGGCGGCACCGGTCGAATCCGCGTGTATGGTATTGAAGAATATGACTATGCGGACGTTCAGATCGACCGCAACGGGAATCTCTCTTGTAATCTCCTGAAGGTCGTGCCGGTGCAGCCGCGTATGGACGCGCCGACGCCGCCAAACCAGCAGCCGGTCGATCCGCAGGTCTGGTATGACGTGGAGGGACGTGAAGTGTTGGAGCGTGTGATCGCCGATCTGGATTCCCGCGGCCATAGCAGCCTGACACTGAAAGAGGACGGCAGCGTGTGCGTCCATGAGGACGACGACACAAAGGATATTCCGCAGGAACACCTCACCGCCTTCCCGCCGAAAGTCTATTGGCCGCGTCTGGGACAGGT
>CEAZ01041662.1_pt1 | contig 17660 bp, 15 predicted proteins | sample 557361 | NCBI WGS metagenome assembly CEAZ01 (sample SAMEA3182074, study PRJEB8094) | gut metagenome | biome: human; feature: gut; material: Stool; isolation source: human stools | place: Canada | collected 2012-02-22 | reverse complement strand
GACCTGCTCTAACCGCATGCCATTGTCATAGACCACGCCATATGGTGTGACCGTGCCGCCGACGCTCGCAATGAGCTGTCTTGCCGTTTCCTCACCATCCAGTGCCTCCAACTCGGTAACAGTTGTGCAGCCTCCGTGCAGGTTCATGTAGTGGTCACGGCCAACAGCGGCAAGGTCAGAGAAATCTGTGATGACTGTGGTCTGCTGGCAGCAGAAAGTCAGGTTGATAAGATCCTTCAGCTCGGAAAGCTCTAGTTTGTGAGCCATTGCCTGAAACTGTGTGGCTTCTCCCATATCGAAACTATCCAGCCGTTTGGCAAGATAATTCAGTTCTTCCACATTGACGGTTAGTTTTTCCGTGCGCTTGAGCACAGAGTAAAAGCTATTGATTTCTTGCACTTGACAATCGGCCTTGACCGCATCGCCAATTTCCAATGCTTCCAGCAGCTCCATGCAGTGTGCGTACTGATCATGTGGGATGGGAAACGGAATGGTTGCCACACCGTATTCCGGGTGGCTTGGATTGCCGAGTACTGCCTGTATCATCATATTTTTGCCTCCTGCATTTCAGTTCTCAAGCATTTGCCGTTGCCGTGCCAGCAGATAAAACCGTGCGCTGGATAATTGCACCCTTCGCACTGCTCGTATTCGCGGCACATCACCGTATCGTTATCTGGCAGCCCAGCATCCGGCAGGTTCTTGAATGCCTGTTTGATTTCGTAGTTTTTCAATTTGATACCCCCTTGAACGCAAAAAAGGCCGGAACTTTTGATTTCTCAATAGTCCCGGCCTTGCTGATTTAATATTTTGTTGTCTATCCAAATTACTTGCTCATTATCTTACCTCCGGCTATGGCAAAAGCGCCGGATCGTTAATTCTACAAAACCAACAATCCGACGCTTGAATTTTTGTGATATTTATTTTTTGAAAATTTCGGTACATGTTTGTATTTCGGTCGCGCAGCAGGAGAACACAGTAGCTATATTACCTAAAATATGTAAAAGACCCTGTTCAAGTCTGGGAGAACAGGGTCTGTCATCAATGGAAAAACAAAAAAATTTTCCGGGCCTTTTGTGCCCGGAAAGCCTTGAGGACACTGCGTTTGACGCAATGTCCTCAAAATTGGCTGACAATGATGGAGGCGCCACCCAGACTTGAACTGGGGGTCGCGGATTTGCAGTCCGCTGCCTTACCACTTGGCTATGGCGCCATATGCAGCCCTGCATAAACAGAGCTGATATAAATGGAGCGGGCAACGAGGCTCGAACTCGCTACCTCCACCTTGGCAAGGTGGCGCTCTACCGGATGAGCTATGCCCGCATGACTCGTCTGGAATCAGACGAGTGGTGCCTCAGGCCAGAATCGAACTGGCGACACGCGGATTTTCAGTCCGCTGCTCTACCAACTGAGCTACCGAGGCAAATATGAAACAGGATGGTGGGAACAACTGGACTCGAACCAGTGACCCCCTGCTTGTAAGGCAGGTGCTCTAACCAGCTGAGCTATGCTCCCGCGTGACAGCTACGTTATAATACTAAAAAAAAGCCGAGTTGTCAATATCCTATTTCAAATTTCTTCAAGTTTTTTCCGGAGTGCTTATTCCTCTCAGCTCGTCAGGCGTAAAGTCATAGACTTTATCGCAGAACTGGCAGCTTACGGAAACGTCCTTCTCCTCGGCGGCGATCTCCTCTATCTCCTCCGCGCTCACGCAGCGCAGCGCGTCAAGCACACGCTCGCGGCTGCAATAGCAGCGGTACCCGATCGGGTGCTCGCCCACGGTGTGGTAGTCAAAGCCCTTGAGCACCTGACGGAAAAGCTCCTCCTCGCCGTCCTCGCTGAGTATGGTGGTCAGCTGATCCATCATGAAGATATTGTCTTCGAGCCGGGAGATGATCTCCTCCTCCGCGCCGGGCATGAGCTGGACGATGAAGCCGCCCGCCGCCTTTACCGTGCAGTCTGTATCCACGAGCACGCCGAGCGCACACGCAGACGGTACCTGCTCGCTCTCCAGCAGATACGCCGTCAGATCCTCGGCGATCTCGCCGCTGACGAGCTCGACCGAACCGATATACGGCTCTTTGAGCCCAATGTCACGGCTGACGGTGAACATGCCGTCCCGTCCGACGGCGGCGCCGACATTGAGCTTGCCGTCGCTGCGCAGCGGAAGCTCCGTCGTGGGGTTGCCCACATAGCCGCGCACATTGCCCTCGCAGTCGGACACGGCGACGATGCCGCCCAGCGGGCCGCCGCCGTTAATGCGTATCGTGAGCGCGGCGTTCTCTTCCTTCATATCCTGCCCCATGAGCGAGGCTGCGCACAGCGTGCGCCCAAGCGCGGCGCAGGCCGTCGGCGCGCAGCCGTGTATCTGCCTTGCGCGCTCCACAGTGTCGCGTGCGTTTATTACCGCCATCTTTATCGCGCCGTCACCGGCGGTCGCTCTGATTATTCTGTCCATAAAATCTCCGTTTACTTCCTTTTTGCAGTGATAAATATTCTCCCCGCGTTGCCCTGCGGGCAGTCGTGTCTTACTGCGACATCGCCGAAGCCCGCCGCTTCAAGCAGTGCGCGCAGCTTTTCCGGCGTGTGCGCATATTCAATATGCTCCTCGCTCTCCCGCGACCACAGGCCGCGCCTTTCGAGCGAGAAGATATCCATGCCGTAGACGATGGCCGAAAGCTCCTCGTCGAAATCAGCGCGCCAGAGGCAGAGCACGTCCTCTTTCTCATCGACGAAGATATCCCCGTCGAGCGCGCGCAGGAACTCCGGCGTGCGGATATCGAAGATCAGCAGCCCCTCCGGGCGGATGAACAGGTGCAGCCGGTGAAACAGCTCCGGCAGCTCCTCTGCGGGGATATAATTCATCCCGTCGAGCGAGCAGACCGCCGCGTCCACCGTGCCGTAAAGGTCAAGCTCCCCGGCCTCCTGACAGATAAACAGCGGCGGCGTGACGCCGGGCACAGCCTTGGACTGCGCCTCCATCAGCATATCCGGCGACTGATCCACTGCGATCATCTCATAGCCGCGCCGCGCAAGCTCCCATGTGAGCGTCCCCGTGCCGCAGCAGAGATCGAGCAGCATCGAGAACTCCCCGCCGCCGCTGCGGAACTCTTCCTCGTAAAAATCGGCAAAGCTCCCGTATGGGACATCCCCGGTCAGCTTATCGTACCACGGAGCAAGGCCATTGTAGCAGCTCACTTCTCGCTCTCCTTCAGGCGCTCAAATACGAGCTCATAGCCGCCCGCACCGTACTGGAGGGAGCGGTTGACGCGGCTGATGGTCGCGCTCGACGCGCCGGTCTCGGCGAGGATATCGTTATAGATCATGCCGTTATTCAGGCAGTCCGCGACCCGGAAGCGCTGCTCCATTGCGATAAGCTCCGGCGCGGTGCACAGATCGTCAAAGAAGCGCATGCACTCATCAAGCGTTCTCAGTGACAGTATCGCCTTATACATGTCCTCGTTGCGTTCTTTTTTCTGGGTCTTATTCATTTTTACCTCCCCGGTCAAACCATGTTGTTTCACGCTTTATCTGATTCGTACTTTACATCATAAAAGGGAAATTGTAAAGGGCAGCGGGGCTGTTTACACAAAATTTAACATATGCCTGATAATGGCTCTTGCGTAAAATTTGCGGACAAGATATAATGTAAGCAATAATTGCAGCCGCCCGGCGCGTGAGCCGCGGCGGCGGATCGGAGACGCTGTATGCTTTTTTATCCCGGCGGGTTTAGTATGACGTCCGTGTGGCTTGTCGCGATGATCGTTCTGCTGATAATCGAGGGCATCGTACCGGGGCTTGTGTCGATATGGTTCGCGATTGGCGCGTTTGCCGCCATGATCTCCGCGATCCTCGGCGCGCCGCTCTGGCTCCAGGTGCTCTGGTTCTTCGCCGTGTCGATCCTGACGCTGTGCCTGACAAGGCCGTTTGCGAAGAAATACGTCAACTCCCGCGCCATGCCGACGAACGCGGATATGCTCATCGGCAAGGAGTGCGTCGTCACTGAGGCGATCGACAATGTCCTCGGCACCGGCGCTGTGACCGTCGGCGGCAAGGTGTGGACTGCCCGCACCGAGGAGCCGGACGGCAAGGCCGAGACCGGAAAGGTCATGACCGTTGTGAAAATAGAGGGCGTAAAGCTCATAGTAAAGTAAAAATTTTTAATCAATATTCAGGAGGAGAAACCATGCCAGAGATCATTTCCATCGCGATTCTGCTGCTCGTCGTTATCTTTATCCTTGTCCGCTGCATTCGCATCGTGCAGCAGGCAAAGGCCTACGTCATCGAGTTCCTCGGCGCGTATAAGACGACGTGGAACGTCGGCCTGCATTTCAAGATCCCCTTTGTCGAGAAGGTCGCCAAGGTGGTCACGCTCAAGGAGCAGGTCGCAGACTTCCCGCCCCAGCCCGTTATCACCAAGGATAACGTCACCATGCAGATAGACACCGTCGTCTATTTCCAGATCACCGACCCCAAGCTCTACACCTACGGCATTGAGCAGCCCATGGTCGCCATCGAGAACCTCTCCGCCACCACGCTGAGAAACATCATCGGCGATCTCGAACTTGACCAGTGCCTTACCAGCCGCGATATCATCAACACCAAGATGCGCACCATCCTTGACGAAGCCACCGACCCGTGGGGCATCAAGGTCAACCGCGTCGAGCTCAAGAACATCCTGCCGCCCAAGGAGATCCAGAACGCAATGGAGAAGCAGATGAAGGCCGAGCGTGAACGCCGTGAAGCCATCCTGCGCGCAGAGGGTGAAAAGCGCGCCGCGATCCTCGAAGCCGAGGGCGAGAAGGAATCCGCCATTCTCCGCGCCGACGCAAAGAAGCAGCAGCAGATCCTTGAGGCCGAGGGCGAAGCCGAGGCTATCCTCAAGGTTCAGAAAGCCACCGCCGAGGGCATCAGGCTCATCAACGAAGCCGCTCCCTCCGAAGCCGTTATCAAGATCAAGGCGCTGGATGCCTTCAGCGCGGCGGCAAACGGCAAGGCCACGAAGATCATTATCCCCAGCGAGATACAGGGCGTGGCAGGTCTTGCCAGCGGTCTTCTCGAAGCCGTCAAGGGTGACGTAAAGGCTGAGGAGTAAACTGCAAAATCTAATTTTACTCAGACCGGCGTATGAATTTCATATCGCCGGTCTGTTTATACCATCAGATAAATGAAAGGAAGAGGACAATGGTGGACTACGACAGAGTGCAGGATTTTCTTGAGGCGCACAGCATGGAGCCGGAGCTCGTCGACCCAAAGCGTGAAGCCGCGCTGATGCTTGAGGATATGCGCCGCGGCCTTGCCGGGGAGAAGAGCGACATGCCCATGATCCCTACATATCTCAGCAACGACGCCCATCTCCCGCTTGGCCGCAGCGTCGCAGTCATTGACGCCGGCGGGACGAATTTCCGCTCCGCGCTCGTGTATTTTGAAGAGGACGGCTGCCATGTGTCCGGGCTGAACAAATGCAAAATGCCCGGCGTCGGTGCGCCCTGCACATGGGAGGAGTTCATCTCCTTCGTCGCTGACAGGATAGAGCCGCTGATGGACAGGGCAGAGAGCATTGGATTCTGCTTTTCTTACTCTGCGGACATCACCCCGGATATGGACGGCCGCGTCATCCGCATCGATAAAGAGGTCGTGGTCACAGGCTCCGAGGGCAAGCTTATCGGCGCGTCTCTCAGGGCGGAGCTTGAACGCCGCGGCATTACCGGCAAGCGCGTCGTCATCCTTAACGACACTGTCGCCGTTCTCCTCGGCGGCGCGGCGGGGCTGGATAAGCGCGCGTACAGCGGCTTCATCGGTCAGGTGAGCGGCACGGGCACGAACACCTGCGTCTCCCTGCCGGAGCGCCTTATCGGCAAGCTCGGAAGCAGCGAAGAGCGCGGCATGATAATCAACATGGAGGCTGGGCTCTATACCGGCATCCCGCGCGGCAGCTTCGATCTCATGCTCGATTCCGCAAGCAACAATCCCGGTCTCAAGGCCTTTGAAAAGCTCACCGCCGGGGTCTATCTCGGCCAGCTTTGCCGCCTGATGCTCATCGCCGCGGCGGATGAGGGGCTCATCTCCCGCGCGGCAGGTGAGGGCGCGCGGCGGCTTGAGGATATCGACTCCGCCGTTATCGACGCCTGGGCGTGCATGGAACGCGGAGAGCTGTTGGGCGGCGCGGAAGCCGACCTTGCCTTCGCTTCCCGCCTCAGCCGCGCCCTGTTCAAGCGCTCGGCGCGCTGCATGTGCACTGACCTTCTTGCGCTCGCGATGCTCACCGGCGCGGGGAAGAGCGCAGACAAACCGCTGTGTGTGCTGGCGGAAGGCTCGCTCGTGCAGAAGAGCCGCATCTACCGTCCGGAGCTTGAACGCCTGCTGGAGGAATACGGCAGGGAAGCCGGAGTCCATTTCGTTCTGAAGGTCGGGCAGGAGACAACGCTTCCCGGCGCTGCCGCCGCTGCGCTTATAAATTAATTTTATGAGTTTAATAATTCTCCGTTAAATTTTCTTAAGCCGTCTTGCGCGGCGCTTGCACACCTGCTATAATAGCAAAGCATTATTTTGATATGTTTTTGCACGGAGATAAGGTATGTTTGAGTGGATCGCCGGCACTACCGCCGGAAAATTTATATCGACCTTTTTCATATCCATGCTGCCGATCGTGGAGCTGCGCGCGGGGCTGCCCTACGGCATCGCCCTCGGCCTTGATTATCCGCTGGCGCTGACGGCGGCGGTCATCGGGAACATGGTTCCCGTGCCGTTCATAATCATTTTCATCCAGCGCGTGTTCATATGGCTGCGCAGGCACTGGCCGAAGATGGACAGCTTCATTACGAAGCTCGAAGCCAAGGCGCACCTCAAGGGTGAAAAGGTGCAGAAGTATGGCCCCATCGCGCTGCTGCTGTTCGTCGGCATCCCGCTCCCCGGTACCGGCGCATGGACAGGCTCGCTCATCGCGGCGCTGCTTGAACTCAAGCCCAAGTCCGCGATCCCGTGCATCTTCCTCGGTGTGCTCCTTGCCGCCGCGATAATGACCGCGCTGACCTTCGGCGTTATCCACGTCGTGAATTGAAAATAAGAGTTGATGCCGCCCCGGAAAAAATGAGCGGGGCGCACTTCTATATACCTTTTGGCGTAACGTGCGAGCCTCCCCTTGAAAAACAAGGGGAGGCTCGCACGTCAGCGCCTGAGGGGATAAAGCGCCGCGTCTTTCTCCGCGGCTGCGGCAGCGCCCTTCAGCTTTCGACCTCGATATCCAGACCAAGCTCACGCGGACGGAAGCGCGGGCAGACGTTTTCGGATGCCGTTATGACGGACGCGGCAAGCCGCGTGCCGATCTCGACGGCCTCGCGCATGGATTTCTTATATGTCAGCCCAATGGCGACGCCCGCGCAGAACGCGTCTCCCGCGCCGGTCGTGTCGCGCACGGTGACCTTCTGCGCCGGATACACGCCCTTGTCGCCGTGCATATCTGCGTACACCGCGCCGCGGCTGCCCATCGTGACGACCATCGACGGTATCTGTGCGCTGATGACGCGACAGGAGAGATCGTCGCACAGCTCTTCGGGGCTCATGTCGGAAAAGTCGCTGACAAAGAGGATGCCCGCCTCCTGCTGGTTGCAGACGAAGCAGTCGATAGACTGGAGAAAGTCGCGCCGCTGGGTGGCGATGCTCATATTCGCGACCACGGCGTAGACCGGCTTGTGGTACTTCTCGGCGTAGCGGAACACGCGCTTTACTATCTCCTTGTCGATGTCTATCTCCATGATGATGCTGTCGGCATTGCGGAAAATTTCATCGCCCTTTTCATCAAGCATCTCGCATATCGGGCTGAGGTCTGGACGCTTGGATATCGACCCCGCGATATCGCCCATGTTGTCGAATACCGCCAGCCACATGCCCATCCCGTCCTTGACAGAGCGGATATAGTCGGTGTTCACCTTATGGTTGCGCAGCTTGTTTATGACCTCTTCGCCCTCGGCCGTATCGTCGACAAGGCTGACGAAGGTGGGGCGCAGCTCTATATTGGCGATGTCCTCCGCGACGTTGCGGCCGACTCCGCCGTGAACTATCTCGACCTTACCGGCGTTGCGCCCGGTCGGGATGTACTGATCCTCCGGAAATCCTTTTACGTCAACAAACACCGCGCCTACAACAACTATCGCCATTAGAATACCTCCCGCGCTTTTTTGACATTTTACCATAGCCCCCGCGTTTATTCAACGCCGAATGGCGAAAAGGGGAGCATTGTTTTATTTACACTTCGTTATCACTTGACCGCTTGAATGTGCCGCTGCACGGTGCTATTATCTGATGCGCAAAATTTTCCGCTCAGAGGTGGGCGTATGTCAAAGGATCTCACACAGGGCAGACCGTTCCGGGTGCTGCTGCAATTCTCTCTGCCGGTCATTGCCGGCAATCTCTTCCAGCTTTTCTATACTCTGGCCGATACCGTTATCGTCGGGCGCACGCTCGGCGCGCAGGCTCTCGCCGCCGTCGGCTCCACGACGATAGTTATCTATTTCGTCCTCTGCTTCGTGCAGGGCTTCACCGGCGGCTTCGGCATCTGCCTTGCCCAGCGCTTCGGCGCGCGCGACATTCCCGGCCAGCGTTCGAGCGCGGCGGTCTCATGGCTGCTGTCGGCGGGCTTCGCTGTTATCATAACCGTGCTCTTCTGCGCGCTTTCCCACCCGATACTTCGGTGGATGCGCACCCCGGAGGACATTTACGCCGAGGCATACAGCTATATGTTTGTTGTCCTTCTCGGCACCGGGGCGACGGTGTTTTATAACATGATCTCCAATATGCTCCGCAGTCTCGGCGACAGCCGCACGCCGCTGTTCTTCCTGATATTCTCGGCGCTCCTCAATGTCGTGCTCGACCTTGTGTTTATCCTGCCGCTCGGCATGGGCGTCGCGGGCGCGGCGTGGGCGACCGTTCTGAGCCAGCTGCTCTCCGCCGTGCTGTGTACCGTCGTCGGTATGCGGAATTTTGACGTTCTGCGCACCCGCCGCGCAGACTTCACAGACTGGCGGCGCACTGCTGCAAAGCACCTTGCCGTCGGCTTCCCGATGGGCTTTCAGATGTCCGTCATGTGCATCGGGCAGCTCGCCATGCAGACCGGCGTCAACTCCCTCGGCTCCGTCGCCGTCGCGGGCTACACCGCCGCGACGAAGGTCGATCAGCTCTCCGTGCTCATGAACAACGCCTTCGGCATCGCGCTCTCAAGCTATGTCGCGCAGAACTACGGCGCGGGGCAGTACCGCCGCATAGGCGAGGGCGTGCGCGCCTGCCTTGTGCAGATCGAGCTGTGCAACGTGCTCATGTGCGCGCTGCTGCTCGGCTGCCGTCACCTCGTCGTTCCGCTGTTTCTGGATTCTCCCACCGCCGAGGTCATCCGGTATTCCGACGGCTATCTCTTCGCCGTCTGCCCGTTCTATGTCGTCCTCGGCCTGCTGATGGTTTTCCGCACCGCCATCCAGAGCATGGGCAACAGCCGCACGCCGTTTGAGGCCTGCGTGATAGAGCTTGTCATGCGCATCCTCGGCTCGGTCGGCCTTGCCGCGCTGCTTGCGCCATATGGCCTGAGCTATACGGGCATCTGCCTGTCGCACACCCTGGCGTGGCTCGGCGCGACAGCGCTGCTCATGCCGGTCTACTTCCGGCTGATGAAGGCTCTGCCGAAGAGCGAACAATAACAAACAGCCGTCCCTAGCTTTGAATGGATGATCGTAAAACAGTTAACGGAGCGCATCGGCAGTGATGCGCTCCGTTTTTTGTGCCAATATGCTATGTAACGGGTCAAACGCCCTTGGCTCTCCCTCTGGGAGAGCTGTCGCCGCAGGCGACTGAGGGGGCGTGCAGCCAAGCACCCTTCTGCCCCAACTATTGACAAGGAACCTAAAACAAGCGGCGGACGTTAAACATCCGCCGCTTGACCTTTATTTTTCGTTATCGAGCTTTGAGCGCGCCTTTGCCATGAAGCGCTCGGAATTTATTATGCAGCGCTTATGAACGCCATTTCCGATAAGCTCGCCGCCGGCGTAGGAGCGGACGGCGAAGGTGAGGACGCGCCCGTCTATTTCCGTAAGCTCACTCTCGGTGCGCACATGCATCCCAATGGGAGAGGCGGCAAGATGCTCGGCATTCAGCAGTATGCCGACCGTGCCGCAGCCCTCATCGAGATAGGACTGCACCGATGTATACGCGGCCTTTTCCATTGACGCAAGCATGGCGGGCGTCGCAAACACGGGGAGCGTCCCGCTCCCGACGGCCTCGGCGGTATTTGCCTGCGTGACTTCAATTTCGTCAATACCTGTTATTCCGGTGTGCAGTTCCATAATGAATACTCCTTTGTGGTGATAATGCAGGGCTTGAGTAATCGCCCGCTGCGGTGTTATAATACATAAAAACAAATTGGAGGCGGCGGCATGAGCAACGCTTTGATAAATGAAAGATCCCCATATCTGAGGCAGCACGCCAATAACCCGGTGGACTGGCTGCCGTGGGGAGAGGCGGCGTTTGAGAAAGCGCGCCGCGAGGATAAGCCCGTGTTCCTCAGCATAGGCTATTCCACCTGTCACTGGTGCCATGTGATGGCGCGGGAGGCGTTCGAGGACAAGGCACTTGCCGAAATTCTAAACCATTATTATGTTTCTGTCAAGGTCGACCGCGAGGAACGGCCGGATATCGACAGCGTGTATATGAAGGTCTGCACCGCGCTCAACGGCAGCGGCGGCTGGCCGCTGACCGTTATAATGACGCCGGAGCAGCAGCCTTTTTTCGTGAGCACCTATCTTCCGCGCGAGAGCAGCGGCGGGCGCATGGGTCTGCGCGAGCTGCTGCTGACTGTAGCGGATAAGTGGCGCGGCAGCAGAGCGGAGCTGACGAAGACCGCCGGGGAGATCACCGTGTGGCTGCGGCAGAAGACCGCGCCGGCGGCGGAGGTGGAGCTTTCCGCGCTCACAAAGGCGGCAGAGGCACAGCTTGAGGAGTCCTACGACGAGGAGTACGGCGGCTTCGGCACGGCGCCGAAGTTCCCGTCTGCGCATAACCTCATTTTCCTGATGGAGTATGCGCAGCTTAAAAACGAGAAAAAGCCGCGGCAGATGGTCGAGAACACGCTGCGGCAGATGTATAAGGGCGGCATTTATGACCATATCGGCGGCGGCTTTGCCCGCTACTCCACCGACCGCGAGTGGCTCGCTCCGCATTTTGAAAAGACGCTCTATGACAATGCTCTGCTTGCGCTCGCCTACACTGAGGCGTGGCAGGACGGGCACATGGCGCTTTGGCGCACCGTTGCCGAGGACACGCTCGACTACTGCCTGCGCGAGCTCAAGGCTCCAGGCGGCGGCTTCTTCTGCGGGCAGGACGCTGACAGCGGCAAGGACGAGGGCGCGTACTATCTCTTCACGCCCGACGAGGTGAAGCAGGTGCTCGGCGATGAGGGCGGGCACTTCTGCGAGTGCTACGATATCACGCCCGAAGGAAATTTCCGTGGGAAGAGCATTCCTAACCTGCTGCTGAACACCCGCTGGGCCTTTCTCCCTGAGGGCTATGACGGCTTCTGCGAGCGCCTGCGCATATACCGCGAGGAGCGTATGACGCTCGGCACAGACACGAAGATACTCACCGCGTGGAACGGGCTCATGCTCATGGCCCTCTCCCGCGCGGCAAGGGCGTTTTCAAACCGGCGCTATCTCATGGAGGCGGAGGAGCTGGCAGGGTTCATGGCTGCTTCCCTGCATGAAAACGGCGCGCTCATGGCGCGTCTGTGCGGGGGCGAGCTCAAATACGCCGCGCAGCTTGACGACTATGCCTTCTATGCTCTCGGCCTGCTGGAGCTGTATTATGCGGACTTTGACCCTGCGCATATTCTGAAGGCGGAGGAGCTGGCAGAGAATATCCGCGAGCGCTTTGCCGATGAGGAGGGCGGATATTTCCGCACGGCCATCGATGCGGAAAAGCTCATAATTCGCCCGAAGGAGATATTCGACGGGGCAATGCCGTCAGGCAACAGCGCCGCGGCGGTGCTCTTTGACAGGCTTTTCAGACTGATGGGAAAAGAAGCATGGCGAGCTGCCTCCGAGGATCAGCGGAATTTTATCTCCCGCAGCGCGGGACAGTACCCCGCGGGCTGCTGCTATGCGCTCACGGCTATGCTTACGGATGGCACGTCGCGCGAGCTTGTCTGCGTGACGCCGGATGAGACGCTGCCGGAGACGCTCAAAGCAGTGATCTCGCGCTACGCACCGGAGCTGACGGTGCTGGTGAAGACGCCGGGGAATGCCGAAGCTCTCAAGGCTGCCGCGCCATACACCGCGGATATGCAGCCCAGGGACGGTAAGGCCGCGTACTATGTCTGTACCGGCGGCAGCTGCGCTCTGCCGGTGGATATAGGATAAAATGGACTGCCGCGTTTTTCGTTTTCGCGGCAGTCCATTTATATTCGGCGTTAGATCTCCGGACATAAAATAAGGGAGTTGAAACCCTAGAGAAACTTATCCTTTTATAGCTATAATAAACATACTGATCAGTATTATAACTATTAAAAGGAGAATGAATAATGCAGCAAGGAGCCTTCAGCAGAGCGGCTCAGAGTATAATATCACGTGTGGCGGCAGCGGCAGGCAAAACAGGTGTGCGGAGCAGCGGTGAGAAATCCACACAGATTCGGCGTCCGTCCTTCAATATGGCAGTCAGCAACGGAGTCTCCATGCGCAGCATGGGAATGCCGAGTTTTACTGAGTATAAGAACGCTGGACAGGAGGACATGAACTTTTCACCGATACCTACTCTTGAAGAGCTGTATAACCGCGTAAAGGGAAATGCCGATTCATCACGGGGTAAAACATGGGATAACAGCAGAGCGCAGAGCGGCTGGAACTCAGGTAATGCCGATGACCGGGTTCAGAGCAAAAAAGAGGATGGCACGTCAGAAAAAACAGCAGAAAATATATCCAAAGAAGATGTGAACTGGGGGACATTGGCCTATGGTACGCTGGAACAGGGGGCAAACGATTTTGTAAGCAGCTTTACCAGCACACTGGATATGCTTGCCGGCGATTTTGCGCAGGAGATATGGATATTGGGCGGACTTATGTTCGGCATAAGCGATGCGGGGACAAACCCAATTACTGCCGCCAACAACTATATGCAGGAAACGACCAGAAAGGAAGCAGAATATTACGCGCAAAACGCCTCCGGCAGCAAAACAGCGGAAAATCTGAACAAATACGGCACAGTCGTCGCATCTGCACTTCCGACGCTTGCTATGGCAATGATGACTGGCGGGATGTCCAACGCAGGTATGGCGAAGGAAGGAATTGAAAAGGCTGCGGCCATGGCAAAGAGCACTGATTTCAGCAGGTACGTGGCCATGGCCAGATCAGTCATAAAGCAAACCGCAAAGAACCCGAATGCGCAGATGGCGTTTATACAAGGGACTGGATACTCATATGAGATGGCTCTTGAGGAGGGGGCATCGGAAACGGAAGCAGCACTGTTTTCGATATTGAACGGCGGCTTCAATTCAATCACCTCTGTAGGCGGAGGTAATAGAGACTTGGGCGGCATACAGTCCCTGCCGCAGAACGTAAAAACAGCGCTACAGGCGGGAAACTCTCCCGTTGTAATGGAGTACGTGAAAAGCGTAGTCCAGGAGGTTGGAGAGGGGCAGATGCAGCGGTGGTTTGAAAAGACCATGCGGTCAATTTATGATCCAAATGTGAAGTTTGGCTCCCTATCTGATCCAAACGCGATATTCAACCCGAAGGATATGTGGGAAACCGCGAAAGCTGATTTCGTGTCTGCTTCAGCGGCAGGCGGGGTTCATGCTTCGGCGAAGGCTGCGGAAAATGGCCTGATGGCGGTGGCCGGCAAGAGCTTTTCGAGAATTGACAGCTTCCGATTCGCAAGAGAGCTTGTGGCGGCATCTCCGGAATATTCTTTTGCTGACGCCATGGAGCAGGGGCATCTGCTGCACAAGGCCACGACAGGGAATATGCTTACGGCCAGCGAGTTCGACCGATTATCAATGACAAATCAGACTATTCAGCAGATGTTCACCGAAAGGACAAACATTCCTTTTTCTGTATATGACAATGCCGATGCGTCTGTGCTGCGGAGAAAGTATAGCTCAGGCATTATAAAAGTAGCAAATAATGATGTGAGAGTCGGCAACTCACAGTTTGGGCTTATTGATTTATTCCGGGCATCAGGTTATAATGGAAAAGAATCAAAGCTCCCGTATAAACATGCGGGCGGCTGGGATAACAGCGTGATAATCCCCGACGGGACGCAGCTGAATAAGGGTATCCTTAAACCCAACTGCGCCTACGTCACTGGGGAAAATAATTATATCTATAAGACGGATGAGCTTGGAAGGCAGTACGGAGCGACGGCGTGCCTGCAATTGAAGAAGCACGATAAAAGAAAAGGAAACGTAGGCAAACCGGCGGGCAAACTTCCGGGAGACGAGGCAGGGCATTTGTTCGCGGATATGTTCGGCGGGTCGAGATTTCTGGACAATTTGGTTGCGCAGTCGTTTAATGTGAACCGGAGCCAGTACAGAAAAATGGAAAATACTTGGCAAAGAGCGCTGAAAGATGGCAAATCGGTTTATGTTGATATCGATATCAACTATGAGGGCAATGGCTTCAGGCCTACCTCATTTGATATTACATATTACATAGACGGAGAATATACGATGCTGCGTATATATAACGAATAAACACTTCAGGAGGTACGGTCATGTACTACAACGACAGCGACCAGGCGCGGGAGAGTGGGCTGAGACGTGCTTTTGTTGAAAGTATGCAGGAGCTTATGAAATGCGTGAACACGCTGGCAGCGGGGGCGGCAAAGAAAGCTTACTGCTACCTGAACATCTGCGGGATGGATGTGTTCACGGGCTGCTTCTTCGTTGACGGGGACGGCAGGGCGACTCTTGCCCCGGCTCTGCTGGGCGGGAAGCAGGGAATATTCGAGACCGTCATGACCGCGCAGGCAAGAAAGCTGCGCGGAGCATACATAGAATATGCCGACGATATCCCCGGCGAGTTCTTTCTGGACTTCGATATCGGCGCAAAAAAGCCGCACTGCCTTACTGGGAAGGAAAAATACCCGAAACATGATGAGGCTCTGCTGCATTTCTATTCTTGGGCGCGCGAATACGGCGCGGACACGCCGACGATCCCGCTTACCGATCTGACCTTGGGCGACCGTATCCGTATTCGCCGGGGGAAAATGCTGCCGTATGTCGAGTTCGTACACCCGACGGAGAAAGCCACAGAGATGAACCTCAAGTGGTACAGCTCTACGGCGAAAAGAATAGCCGAGGCAAAGGAAAAGTATGAGGGCAGCGAACCGTCAGACGCGGTGTACGGCGACGGATGGCTCGCCATAGAGAAGGAGTTCGAGCGCATCTATCCCGGCCAGACGGAGCCGAAGCACTATGCGCCGCTTATAAAGTTCGAGTTCGGCGGCAGAGATCCGCTGGACGGCATAAGCGTATACGACGGCGGGGACTGCTGGCACTTCGTGTCGTTCGGCCTGAGTGCGCTTGCCGAACCGGATATTGAGAGCGACGAGGGCGTCAGCGGTTACGGCATGGAGTTCACGCTCCGGCTGAAAAAGCAGGACTTCGCCGATGAAGAGCTGGAGCTGGAGAATATCTGCGGTATCTTCCAGCAGATCGCCGCTGTCACGTTTGAGACGAATGAGCTGTTCCTGCCGTATGAGTACCTCAGTTCCGGGCAGACCGCGGGCGTGGACGCGGAGCACAAGTCGGGCATAACCGGCTTCATCACCGTGCCGGACGTCAAGGCACAGCCTATCACAACGCCGTTCGGCGCACTGGAATTTGTCGAGTTCATCGGCGTGACAAAGGCGGAGCTTGACGCGGTGCAGAATAAGTGCCTGACGGTCGAGGAGCTGTACGGGAAGCTCGGCAGCGACCTCACCGACTACCGGCGTGAGAGCGTCATATGATATAAAAAGATCCGCAGCGGAAAGAAAATTCGCTGTGGATCTTTTTTCGGCTTATCGCAGGATCATTTCAGCGTTTCCCGCACGATCTTATCTGCGATGTCGATGCAGATTGCAGATGCGCGGCCAAGCTCCTTCTCGAATTCCGCCGCGCCGCCTTCCACGCCGTCGGAGACGGTTTTGATAATAAGGCAGGGGACGCCTGCGCGTGCCGCCGTGATGACAACGCCCGCCGTTTCCATGTCGCATATATGCGCGCCGAAGCTGCGGTTGAGGAACCGTTTCTTATCCGGTTCGTCAACGAACTTATCCGCCGAGGCGCAGACGACCGCTTTCAGCTCCGGCTGTATTTCGAGCGCCTTTGCCACAAGCCCCGGTGAGGTCGGTACGAGCCTGTCGGGGAAATCGGGATACTGCCCCAGCTCTCCCCAGCCGATCTGATGCGCGTCAAAATCATAGTGCACAACGCCCTCTACCACCGCTGTTTTTGCCAGCGCCATCTCAGGCGTCAGCCCGCCGACTACGCCGAAGTTGATTATCAGCTCCGCACCGTAGTGACCGATAAGCAGCGCTGTCGTGGCAGCTGCGGCGATCTCTCCCGGCCCGGAATGCGCCACGTACAGAGTACCGTATTCGGTGCGGTACTCCATGAATGTTACTCCTGCAAGCTTCTCCTCGCGCACCGCTTTCCCGTACCGGTCAAGCACCGCGTCCACTTCTATCGCCACTACCATTCCCACCGTTGCCATATCACAGTTCTCCTTGCGCGCTGTTATTATACAGACATTTTATCAGACCGCGCCGGTTTTTTCAATCCGGCCGTGAAACAAAACGCCGCACCGGAAGCTTAAAGGATCGTCGTCAAAAAGTTGACCGGGGAGCATCGGCAGCGATACGTTCCATTTCGCATGCCAAAATACTATGCAACGTGGTACAGAGCCATGGGGTGCTCGCATCACGCGCCGATGGACTTGACATTTTGCGGGACATGAGTATACTTTTATTAAAATAATTTTTGAGAGGAGCCTTTTCAATGACTTCAAGAACCATGCGCATCCTCAATATCATCTCCGGTATCCTGCTCATTGCCGCCGGTATCTACTGCCTGTGCAATCAGGACGTCGCGGCGATGTCCGCAGGTATTATCCTCGGCCTGTTCATGCTCGCTTCGGGCGTTGTGATGATCGTCATATATTCCGGGACGAGACGGTTCATCCTCGGCGCGGGCTGGCTGCTGCTCGACGGGATAATCACGGTGATATTCTCGCTGTTCCTGCTCACCAATCAGTGGCTTTCGATGATGTCCCTGCCCTTCATGCTCACACTGTGGCTGATTCTGTCCGGCGTGTCAAAGGCTGTAAGCTCCTTCGACCTCAAGCGTCTCGGCCTGCGCGGATGGGGCTGGTTCCTTGCAACAGGTCTGCTGCTGCTCGTGTTCGGTATCGTCTGCATGATGGATCCCTGGGTCAGCGTCGTGGCCGTCGGCGTGACGGTCGGCCTCGTGTTCATCCTCGAGGGCATCGGCACTATCGCCGTCGCCTGCATCTCCCGCCGCAAGCCGATACTGTGACGCTTGCTTAAAAAGAATACCAATAAAAATTCAGCACCGTTCTTCGGTGCTGAATTTTTATTAAGATTGCAGAAAAGCTATTGCGCAGGAGTTTATATAATCCTATAATCTACAC
>CEAZ01029243.1_pt1 | contig 17878 bp, 8 predicted proteins | sample 557361 | NCBI WGS metagenome assembly CEAZ01 (sample SAMEA3182074, study PRJEB8094) | gut metagenome | biome: human; feature: gut; material: Stool; isolation source: human stools | place: Canada | collected 2012-02-22 | reverse complement strand
TCGTTTTGGGCCATCAAAGAAGTTGTTCCAGCCAAAGAAAGCACACATAAAAAAGAAGTAAGTTTTTTCATATCACATTAGTTTTTTTAATTATATAATTGAGTTCTCCAAAATCATTCTTAATATGAATAAGACAGGAAAGCCGCTGCGTTAACAAAACCGACAAAATCGATATGCAAAAGAAGAGAAGATTTGATGAAATGGCTTCTACTATTATTTCAAAGGAGGAGAAAAAAAAAGGTGAAAGATTCTTCAACCTTATAGAATTAATTTTCCCCCCTCTCGGGGCGATCTATGATAATCGAGAAAAGCCCGTTGTTTCACAACAACAGGCTTTTCGAACTTCTTAATCTTAAAAATACAGTCTTCATGATGTGAAAACCGCCATGTCTTGCCGTGTTTCCATAAAAAGGGAATAACGCAAGACACCTGCGAAGAAATGCTTGCGTTATTCTTTTTTATATTCTCTGCCGGAAAAGCAGGAAGCTGTGTTTATACTTACTTGATGACTACCACCCGGCTGCCCGTAATGTTGTCACCCTGAATAGTAACTACATACGTGCCTGCATTCAATGCCGAAACGGAGTAGATATTTTCGACTGTTTCAACTGAAGATACCATTTTTCCACCGGTTGCGTAAACAGAGATACGACACTTCCCGTCAAGACCTTCGATAAAGAGAGTACCGTCCACATCATACATCGTAAGAGAAGTCAGACGGGTATCCCGGATACCGACACTGGTTTGAGCAGCTTTCAAGGCTTTCTGCAAATCCTGAAGAATCTTAGTAACATCACTCTTTGCATAGTTATCCGGATTCTCTACTACCGCTTTAGCTTTAGCAAGAGCAACATTCAAAGCCGTAAATCCGTCACCGTGTGCTGCTATGAAAGCATCTGTCTCAGCAATGGCAGCATTGAGCTCCGTCAAGTCATTAGGTGCAATCACCGCACTTTCAAATTTTGCGATAGCGGCTTTCAAGGCTTCTACGGCAGCAAGAAGATCGGCTTGAGAGACTTCTACTACATCTATAGCAGCCCGAGCGGCTTCGATGGCTTTACGGTATTGTGAACGGGCAGTAACAGGATAGTTACCCGGTTTGAAACCTTCTACGGAAGCATCCAATTGTGCTTGTGCTTTGTCGATCAGCGCCTGAAGTCCGGTGCTGGCCACAAGAGCTGTTTTAAAGGTAGCAACTGCTGCATTCAGTTCGCCGGTACGGGTATCTACATCAGCTTGAGAGATGGCTTTGCGATCAATCGCTTTCACCCCGTCGATAACGGTTTTCAAGGCATCTATTACCGATTGCGGACACTGGCCTTCACCTTCGCCGATGATGGTGACAGAAGCAAGAGCCGGCTCGGCTATAACCAAAGCAGCATCGAGATTTGTAAATACAATCACAATCTTAGCATCTTTCAGAGCTTTCAGTGCATCGTTCAATGCTTTGGTGCAGGCATCAACTTCTGCCTGTGTCTTACTCAAATCAGTGTCCGCCTCTTTGGCAGCAGTCAAAGCAGCATTAAAAGCATCAATCTTTTCTTGCGGATACTGTCCGTCGAATGTACCGGCAGCCAGTTCTTTGAATTCGTCGACATCGGCAGTGGCAATAGCAGTGTGCAATGCTTTACGGTCTACCGTCAGCGCACCATTTATAAATGCCCGACGTGCTTCCTGCAAGGTATTTAAGTCTCCGATCACCGGCTCAGTGATCGCCTTGACAGCCTCAATAGCTGTTTTGAAAGCATCTACCACTTCCTGCGGACGCTGGCCCTTATCTGTTCCTACATTATCTTTCAAAGATTCGTAAAGAGCTTCGGCAGACTGAATGGCATCATCCAATACCGCTTTTACTGTTTGCTCTCCTGTATGACCAGCGAAAGCTTCTACAATTGTTCTGAACTCCTCGGTCAGTACATCACATTCGGACTGTTCGCTCACCTTGTTGGCTTTATTCTGATATTCGGTGATTTTTGCTTCAAAAGTCTCGATAGCCGTCTGGAAGAACTGACCTACCTCAATACCAACAACGGCAGCAGCAGCTTTTTCGCGAGCAGTTACTAACAAGGCTTCCAACTCGTCCTTTATCACACTATTGGGGTTAGCAAGAAAATTGTTTTCTGCTTTCTGCAGTTCGCTTGTCATTGCATTTACCTCTTCTTGAGTAGCACCTGTCAATGTTTCAGCTTTCACTATTACAGTTTCAAAATCCTCACATTTCTTATCGCTCCACTGACCGATCTCACTACCACGATCAATATTGGCAAGCGTGTTACGCGCCTTGGCAATAGCCGCCTCCAAAGCAAAGCGATTGGGGTCGTGAGGAAGATCCACAACAACGAAATGGAATTGAAGAGCATCGTTACCCGCTGCAAAAGTCTGAAGATTCCAACCTTCACCTCTATTATCGCCAATACAGGTAGAAGCATCAACGGCTGGGAAGATGTTATAGTATTTGACACCATCCACACTGGTCTCATATTTCACGTTCCAGCTTATATTGGAGCTACCCATTGTGAAGTCGGTATTCATATACAAATCACCGTTTTTAATAAGGTAACTACCATCTTCATTTCGTACTAATTCGAAATGTTCGCCTACATTACCGCTCGTCATGTTAGAAACCTGTGTAACCGCTGTTTCAGCTACATTGAAGAAGCCATTGCGTTTACGACCCTGGACACGTACTTTTCCACCATCAGTAACAAATATTTCCGAAGACAGGAATTTGCCAACAGCTCCATTTAAAGCATCAATAGCAGCAGTAATCTCACTCTGGTCAGTAGCGGATTTCACCACGTCTTTGGCGGCAGCAATCGCTACATTCAGAGCATCCACCGCCTTCTGAGGATAGTTACCTATTGCTTCACCAACAACAGCACCAGCCACTATCTTTTCAGCTTTCGAAATGATATTCTCCAATCCGAAAGTGATCAGTTCACCCTCAACAGCTTCTTTAACAATCCACCAGCTATTTCCTACATTGCCTTTATTTCCATACACTTCCGAACCGTCGGTCATGTTATCGGTACCTAAGAAGTTAACACCGGTATATTCTCTGAAACGTACTGTTCCTTCTTGAACACTTACCAGTTCGGCAGTAAATTTAGCTTCGCTCGATGTAGGATCATTCCCTATCTGGATACGCCAACCGTTGCGGGTGACATATCTACCGTATGATAATTGCAGGTTATAGACATTCTTCTCGCCTTCCACTTCGATCAACCGGAATTTCTGCGCATCAGATGCCACGGGTGTCTGAACAGATAAACCGGCTCCCGAAACTCCCAACAACAGATTGGATGAATAGTGGATCAGGTAATACTGTTTTTCCGGATCCGTCTTAATAACAATTTGTCCGTTTTTGAATTGTCCGATAGCTTCATTGAGCTCTTTTGCAGCAGCATTAATTTCTGTTTGTTCTGTAGCGTTTAAAGCTTCATGAGCAGCCGCTATCGCAGCTTGTAGAATATCAACAACCTCCTGCGGATAATTACCCGACAGATTGCCAACTACGGCATCAGCCAACAGTTTCTCTGCTTCCGAAATCGCTTTTTCCAATGTACTTGTAATCAATTCACCGTCCCTCACTTCCATAAGCGTCCACCAACTCTTCTCTACATCACCTTTATTGGCATACACCCCGGAACCTTCCGTAAGCTCATCGGTACCCAAATAGCCATTTCCGGTTTTATACTCTTTAAATCTTAAAAGCTTTTTAGCAGAGTTAGCCAACTCTATAATAAACTTAGCACCATCCACATCCGGATTACTCCCGGTTTGAACACGCCATCCATTGCGAGTGATGTAACTTCCGTCAGCTAAACGAATATTATAAATATTCTTTTCACCCGTTGCCTCAACCAAGGTAAACTTCTGCGCATCAGAAGCGGAGGGAGATTTAATAGTCGCTTCACTATTCTCAACATTCAATAATAAATTTGTTGGGAAATGAACAAAATAATATTTCTTAGTAGGGTCAACATCTATAATTTTCTGTGAAGCATTAAACACGCTGACTGCCTCATTCAGAGTGCCAACAGCAGCATTCACAGCCGACTGATCATCGGAATCAAGAAAACCTTTGGCTGTAGTGATGGCAGCTTTCAAAGCATCGAATGCAATTTGAGGATACTGCCCGATGCCATCACCGACAGGTGCTTTATCCAATAACTCTTCGGCAGTCTTAATCGCATTCTCGAGAGCAATGGTAATCGCTCCTTCAGGAGCTTCACTCAATGTCCAGTAATGTTTACCGTCCGTACCGCTTTTGTCTGCATATACTCCGGAATTCTCATTGTTATCATCTGTACCCAAACAAGACTTTTGAGAATTTTTTGCAAACATCCCTACGTTCTGTAACTTCACATAATCATCATAAGCCGGCAACAACTTGAATTTTGCTAAATCGTCCGCAGTATCGCCTCCCAATATCGGAGTATAATATCCATCACTCATTATATACTGCCCGGAGGAGACTTCTTTTATGTTATAGACACCCTCTTCGCCGATTACCGGAACAAATTCAAACTTCTGCATCGTACTGGCACCGGGAGACATCATCTTAAATGCCGTGCCATCAAGACTTAACAGATAGCCACTGGAATGCGCAATAAGATACGCTTTCCCCGTCGCAGGATTCGTGATTGGCTCGGCAAACATCTGTTGCGCAAGCAAACACATCAAAACTAAAATCAGAGATTGTAATTTTCTCATAATAGTTCACATTTTGGAGTTAATAATTAAATTTTGTTTATGGTTCTCATTATATTTATTACGGTAGAAGTATTTTCAGATGACAAACATGTCCGGACAGAACAATTTCGGCCAAATACACCCCCGAAGGCAAAGCGGAAACATCCACTCGATGCCCGGATGCTTCGGGCAGCACTTCACTATAAAGCAAAACTCCTGATAAAGAATATATATTGACGCAAACATTCGTTTCGGCCGCCGGCAGTTTAAACTGAAGTTGCCTTCTGTCCGTCAGCAAGCATCGTACCTCTTTTTGGGTATGCGTGGAACTCATTCCCGTTACATCCAACACAGACTTCTCTAACTTCCAGTGCAGATTTCTGACCTGCAAAAAGAGAGCGTCGCGTTCTATCACCTTTCCGTTTTCCACACTGGCATACCCGCCGGTGGCACTATTTTGCAACACATATGTATCTTCGTCCACCGGCAGTGGAATCCACAATTGCGTATGAGCCTCTTCGTTGATACGCTCCACGACCACCGGAGTATTGGCACCACGTGACTGCATCACGCAACGGGCAAAGTGATTGTAAAAACGGAAACCACCATCGGAGATGGGCTGAATACTCCATTGCTGCGCATAATAATCCTCTATCGGATTTTCTAAAATCACAGCGGCACCGATATGGCTGGCACTGCGATCAATACTTGCCACCCGATCGGGATAGGACAGGCTGATCAAGGAGTAATAATAACCGGCATCGGCAGTAAAAGCGGGAAGATCGGGATCTATTTCGGGTTGCACAGTCTCTTCCGTCATTTCCAGATACCATTGCTGACTGCGCAATTCGCGGGGAGATGCCTTAGACTCTATCAACTTATTTCCATCAGCGGCAGAACCGTTGTAATTCTCGATGGCACAACCGGAACGGATATTGACCAGGGCAAATACATCAGGATGTACCGGCACGATCTCCCACAATTGTGACAGGTCGGTAAAATCGGGTTTCACCTGCACGAGACTGGTGTTTTGCCCGCTACCACATGCCGCCAATCCCGAATGACGATTGATCAGGATAAAGCGTCCAGTAGCTACCTCCCTGACAATCCAATCTTGGGTAACACGGCTATTGGACAGACTCCACGAAACCAGTTTCGCACGTTCGGCTGTCGATTCCTCTTCCACATCCATCACATTGCTGGTGTGACGGTTCATTATATGGTAATAATAGTTGGAAACTTCAAACGGCCGGAGTTCTTCTTCTTCCTCATCTTCCTCACCGAAACTATCGGTAAGAAATGCCACGCGGTTCTTGATATAGGTTTTCAGATAATCCACACCGCCGGTGTAGGTATCATACAGTTTCGTTTCAAGATATACCCGTTTATCAAGCACTTTCCAGCGATTGAAGTTAAGTGCTTGGGAGCGATCGATCAAAGAAGCAGTCTCCGACACATAAGTAAGTAAATGCTCTTCCACGCCGGAAGCCACCAGCTCTTTCCATCTTTCGTTGACAGCATGTCTGAACCAAGGATCTTTCCACATCTGCTGAACCCAATCCTTAGGGTTATGGGCGGCTTCACGCATTAATTTGTTAGTGGCATCGCCCAAGCGGTTGTCATTATTGAAAGCAATGTCATAATCCCATAACGGACCGAAATAGAGATGCTTATCCTCACGTTTCTTATAAATATAAGTACTCCAGAAAGAATCGGAATTACCGACCAGCTCACAGGCTATGTACCAATCGATCAACGACTTTTCGTCGATCCATGCCCGATACCCCTCTTCCGGGTCGGTAAACTGAGCAGAGAAGAGCACGTCTTCAAAATTACAGATATAATCGGTAATATATCTGCGTTGCTTCATGTTGATTTCGTCATCCTTCGGATACTTCACAGTCACTTTCAGCCCCTTCGGCGTCTGAAACCATACGGGTTCCGAAGAAGCAAAGCCGTCCAGTTCGATCAGATATCCGCCCGTGATGGCGGGTTCTTCCGTATCCGTGGTTTCCTGTTCTTCTACCGGTACACGGCCTTTCGCCACTTCCACCTGATCGGAAACCATGTAATTGCCCATGAACTCTCCGTTGAGCACCACATCCACAAAGCGGACAGCAGGCGTAAACTCCATTCCCAAAAATGAACTGACCTCAAAGGCCACGGCATTGCGCATCAGTGTCTTATCGGCATAGTTAGCCAATAAGACCCAACTTTTCGCCTTGGCATTCAGATTCAGCAGGCGCGTTTTCGAATCGAACTTAATACGATAGGGTTTCTTCGCCATCCCCCAAGTGGAATTTCCACGACCGCGAATGCCTAATAGGGCATCGGTCATACACTCCTTTTTATCACTGCTGACAATGGTCAGCTTACCGGATACATAATCTTTTTTTCCGATGGTAGCATTGGGATTATCCGTTTCAATGTAGAAAGTAGGCAGTTGGGTGTATTGTTCCTGCGCCCAAACAGACAAATGGATAATAACAAAGTAAAAAGCACAAAGTAATGTTTTCCTCATGGCTATACTTTTAAAGTTAACTAATTCAATTTTTAAGAGACAGTGCACCCGGCTATCCCTCATTTTTGACGGAAGCAAAGATAGAGCAATCGAATGCGATAAGCGGTAGAATTTTATTCCACAAAAGTGGACAAAAAGGAGGTCAACCCCGTTTCTGGGGCTTTAGAGAAGTATTTGAAAGATTATTCGACCTGACGTCGGAAGTGGTTGCCGGTTCGGCGTAGATAGCATCCCCCTGAAATGCACCGGCAAATTCGCGGACGGAGAACTTCACCGGTTCAACCATAAATTCGGGGATATTAAAGGACTTGAGAAAGCAAGCATAAAAGCCCGTTTCCTCCTGAGGAAGAATAAAAGGTTTGGTAAACCGGCCGGCCGTAGTAAAACCGGCAATATAAGGGCGCGTATAGGAACCGTCGTCACGACGCGAGCTGAATACAATCCACCGGCCGTTGGACGACCAACTGTGGTAGCTCTCCACGTCCCGGCTATTCACCTCTTCCAACGGACGGACGCTTTTAGTCCGGAGATTCATCAGATAAAGATCGGCACTTTTGTGCCAAATATGAAAAGTGCCGTAATCGGCTTCTGTAAATAATAGGTAGTTGCCATCGGGAGACACACGCGGAAACGTAGCACTCCGCCCGCGCATAGCGGCGTTGTACACCGTATCGGGAGAACCGAAAGTCATCGTCTCCGCGTCGAAAGGAATTCTCATTATATTATATTTCAAGTCGCGGTATCTCATGCCCATCTCCGCCGACCGGTCCTTGCCGGACGGCCGGAAAAAAGCGGCGGCATAATACAGCATCCGCCCGTCCGGCGACCAGGAGGGAAAAGTTGCCAATGAATTCGAATCATTCAGTACCACCGTGAGCCGATTGGAATCGACATCGTAAAGCACCAGACCGGAATAAGTATCTTGTACCTCTACCTTCTGCAAATCCTTAGAATGGAACAACTGCCCGGTTTTGTTGACAGAGTAGGCAATCAGATTCCGTACAGGATGCCAGGCCGGATAGACTCCGCCCGAAACGGTTTCCTCTGTTTTTAGGTTTACTTTCCGCAGTTTTCCTCCGGACGCTATCACCGTACCACCATAATCCCCCCTGCCGTGAAACTGCATATGATCTGTCCGGTAATTCTGGTAGGAATGGCAATTGATGCACTGTGATTTCCCTTTCCCTCCAAGCACTTGGTTGTTATAGATATCGCATTCGTCGAAGCTTGTCAAGTCGCGTTGCCTGATGGACAGTTCACCGTAAGTCACATACGAAGGCTCTATCAGGCGGTAAGAGAGATAGCCGTCAATGGGATTGGGAGAGACACTATTTTTGATAACCGGATATTTATACCAAATGCCCTGTTTTTTCAGATAGATTTCAAACTTAATCTCACTTCCCTTATTGGCATCCAGCAAAGAACGCCATAATTTGAGTTCAACCTTCACATCTCGGTCATAGCAATATAATTTCTCGCCACTGCTACCGCTGATACAAGTGAGATAATCATCCGCCTCCTCTTGTATACGGAAATTCAGCGGCGCTATATTACAAGGAATCACGGTGTCGCGATAATCGGGCTCTATCCGGATGGTGGTCATCATATCGACATACTGGTCCGGCACGGCTTCACGGCAACCGTTGAACAACATCAATAACAAAATGATATATACATATTTTTTCATATTATTCCTCCTCATTATCAGAAAGGTCTCAACATATCGTTCATATTAGGGCATACGGCCATACATTCCATTTCGATCAGCCAGCCGGGACGACATACAGGCGCCAATACATATACTGCCGGTACCTCCGGAAGCATGGACTCGATGAAAGGTTTGATAACCGGATAATCCGCCGGGTCGCGCAAATAAACAATCAGTTGGGCGAGGTCATCAAAATTCGCTCCCCCCTCACTCAACAAGCCGAGTATATTCATCAGCGCCCGTTTGGCCTGCGCCATCACATCCTGCGGATAGAGAATCTCGCCATGCTTGTCAATGCTGGCCGTACCGGATATAAAAATATGATTCCGATCGCCATAATTCACGATGCTACCCCGCTCAAAGGTCACCCCATAGTTACTGGTCGGACTGAGATATTCCAAAGCATGCAGATAATTCAATTGCCCCCGGGACATTCCCCGGATGGCATAAGCGTCCATATAAACCAAAGATTGCGGCAGGCGAAAACGCCCTTCGATTCCGGTACTGGCAATGTAATGAGTGTGTTCCGTAAGCCCTTCTTCATCGAATACCTCTTTACGGGCACGCACCATGCCGGCATAATGCGTATCGACTCCCTGCACATAGATCCATGTGCGTACCAGCTCATCGGCAAACGAAAGATTTCCCTGTTTCAAGGAGGTACGCAAATCGTTAAATAACTCGAGTGTCTGTGTATATTCACCAGTGTCTGCCGTACTATTCAAGCCAGTGTAATAATAATGTTCATAGCCCGAATGTTTCATAACGGTCAGGCCGTCGGCATCTTCCACCGTCGCATCTTCTACAAAATAGCACCAAAGCGCCACTTTGGCATAATCGAGCGGCGCCTGTCCGGTAATGGAAAGGGCACCCGGCAGGTCGTGTTTCAACAATTGCCACTGGTTAGCCGGATCGCTCATAAAATAGCGACGAAAGACTAAAGACATATTCTTGCCGGCAATGCCGTCGGCAGACAATATCCCGACAGCCGTTTCCAGATTTTTTATCTGTTCGGCCGCATTCAGTGAGGTATTCAGCGTGTGCAACATGGCATGGCATTCGGTTGAGCCTGTCTCCGTTCCGAAAAACGAAAGTTGCACTTCCACGGAAATGCTTTTCAATATTATGGTTCTGTATCTCATTGTATATAGCTGTTTTTTGTTGGTTTATGTTGTTCTTTTTATGGATTCTGATTTTATTTTTTAGGGGATAACTCATATTACTCTTTTCAATGGAGATTTCCGTTGCCGGACCTCCCTGTTTCAATCGGTCTTTATATCATTCACAAAAAAATAGTAGAACCAGAAGGTGTCACCGAACCGTTGTCGGAAGAGCGTCACACCCTGTTCGTCTGTTTCTCCATTCAGAGTCTCCACCAGTTGCATAAATTCTCCGAAACGGGCGACGACCGGAGAAGATGTACCGGCCAGAGCAATAATTTCCTGTTTCAGTGGCTCATTCTTTTTCAACCCGGCATACAGCAAAGCCGCTTCGAGCACATGTACCGGAATCTTCTTTCCTTTCAATTGGCTGACGTAAACCGGAAATTTCTTCCAAAAGGCAGCCACGGACTTCGTGATCAGGATGGAAGCCATAGAAAGCTCCAACATACCGGATGTTCCGGACTCCAAATTGGCGTAATGATTCAATATGTTCGATTCGACCACCGAATTATCCTCCCACAACGTATTCTCGTACTGCTGCAAGGCATATATGGGTTTGTAATCGGAATCATTTTTCAGTGATTCCGCGTGTTCCAGATACGATTCATACTTCTCCGCCCAACTCCTGTGAAACCAAGCCTTTTTGAGCAGGCCGAGATATTTACGGGCCAACTCACATTCCCGGTTGAAAACAGCCACTCGCGCCAACCATTTCAAACTTCCGGCACTGACACCCTGCTGTACCAACTGCTCCATCGCCCACCGGTAGCAAAAGTTCAACCGCCCGAAATAATAATAAATCCGCGGTGCGCTGATGCCCGTCATTTTCAACCCTAAGGGAATATTCAGAGGTTCCGAACCATCGGGATAGGTAAACATGCCATCGCACAAACGCCCCGTGCGATACAAAGCAATATTACGGTACATAATGAGAATCCGTGTGGGACGGGGCGTTTCCGAAGCCACAGCGAGCACCTTCTGCCAGTCTTCCCGCTCCATGGCCCGTTCCATTTTCAGTTGGGCATGGAAGTTCACATCTTTATAAGTAAAATGCCAGGAGGCCCACAGCAAACCAATAATGATGCCGCTACTCAGAAAAACGGCTCTCTTTGCCCACCTCCCGGCTGCTTCATAAGCGGGACTCAGAAACAGCAACAACACAAGCGATAGCAAAATCAAGAATAGAATATGACAGAATCGCCCTCCTTTTTCACCGATCTCCAAAGGTAGCCCCATCAGATAAGCAGAAGACAGGTCGACACGTTCATAGAACAACAGAACACATCCCACAGGCAGCAGCAACCCGAATAAGACAGCCCATCCCGCAACGGCCCAATTCCTGCGCACGGAAACGGAAACATCGGAAAATATCATCAACCCGACAGCAAACAGCGAGTAAAACCCGATCAACGGATACCCGGTCAGCAGGACAAGGCTTATATAAAGAATCCGGCTCCAAAGTTTTTGACATGCCTTATATCCCCCCAATACGGCCACCGAAAATATCCCTCCCAACAGTTGCGAATAAATCATTCCGGAATCACGAAGAATATACATCCGATAATCCAACCGGGCAATCAACAACAGAAACAGTAGAGAAGGAATCAAAGCCAACAGCCGGCAATCGGACGGAATATTCATTACCCGGCAAACCAGAAACTGAAGTAAAAAGAACAATACAACCAACAGAAAAGCTCCTAACCACGGTTCATAGCAAAACTGAAGAAAAAAATCTCCCATATAGAGTAGGAATCCACCCGGCAAAGCCAACGATTCCAGAAAAAAATCTTTTCCCGGCAAGAAAATGGATAACTCCTGCATGCCAAACAATAAATCAACTTTATAGACTCCCAGAATATAACAAATATAGAAGCAGACAGCAATCATGCCACCTACATTAATTCCCCTGGCTCCTCCCGAACCAACAGAACTTTCTATATCAACTATACTTCTTTTCATTTATCTACAAAAGTTCAAAATCCTGCAAAAATTAACCAAAAGCAAACATAGCCAACTTTAATATAGAAAGCGGATAATTTTATTTCATTCTCCACCATTTCTATCTACAATCCGTCCACTACAAAGAATATTCCACCAAAATGACAGAATTTTAGCCCTATTCTCCGCCCTTATATTTAACTCATTCAATAAAAGCATATATAAATAAGAATCTCTTTCCTCGAATAAAACACCCAAGCCCAATATTTACAAAGAATAGTCCTCGAATGAAAATCAATTAAAATCCCATTTACTAATTATCCGTTTTCATTACAAGTCGTATTTCTTTCCGTCTTTCGCTTTCATGTAGGTTGTCACATCTCACGAATGTCCGATTGGTTCCTCGGTGAGAAACACTTCATTCCTCTACGAGAATCGAGTTGTTTCTCTACGATGATCGGATCGAATCTCGTAGAGAAAATAACGCCATTACATAACACACTAATTATCAACGTACTACAAATACAAGAAAATGTTATATATTTTCAGTATCCAAACCCTTCATTTTTTCTTTCCTCACCTGTCATTCTCATTCTGAAATAGCAACAAATATAAGATCTTTCGGTATATAAATTCTGATGCTGTATTTTTTATAATGGAAGAGTATATATTCTTTTCCTATAGAAATATAGACTTTTATAGGTTAAAAGTATGGACTAATGCAATGAAAGATCTATGCTCTTACACAGTATCAAACAATGTTTAATTATGCTTTGATATACTCAAAGAAAACATCTTTTCTATTTTTGCATAAACAATATCACAAATTTTGAAATAAAAGGCTAAATATAATTCTATATGTCTATTTCATAAGTATTGAAAGCAAACATAGATATCTTTACCGAAGTAAAGAGAATAATATTATTCCATTATCCACTACACACAACCCCAAAACCTCTTTTGAAAGAAAATTCCCCCTTAAATGAAATATGGTTAATCCTATTTCTTTTCCAATTTTTTGTCCATGGCTAAAAGTCCGTATATCTTTGTAGCACATCAAATAAAAAGATTCAGCTATGAAAAATATTCAATATTATGGACTGTTACTTTCTATCCTGTTATTGGGCGCTTGCAGCCCTCAAGTGCCGGAAAATGCAATTTTACAACAGACGCAGGTTTCCATATCGCCCGATTATAACGATCTGGTAATTCCATGCAACATAGCACCGCTCAATTTCAAAATCAATGCACAGGCGGAGAGCTATATCACCCGCATTTATTCGCATAAAGGGAAAGAGATGGTGCTGACCGGACAAGAAGTAAAGATGAATGAAAAGAAATGGAAAGCACTGCTCGACGAAAGCCGGGGAGACACGCTATACATAGATATTTACCTAAAAAAAGCAGACAACGGATGGGTGAAATACCTACCGCTGAAAAACAAAGTGGCGGAGGAGATAGATCCTTATATATCCTACCGGTTGATAGAACCGTCTTATGTGGGATATGAAGTTATGACCATCAATCAGCGAAATGTAACCAGCTTCGAAGAGAACATCATCTATAATAACTATGCACTCTCTGACGGAGACAACGGGCAATGCGTGAATTGTCACTCCTATCAGAACTATAACCGGGACGGTAACATGCAGATGCATGTGCGCCAACATTTGGGAGGAACCATCATCGTCACAGGAGGAAAAATGAAAAAAGTAAATATGAAAACTCCCGAAACCATTTCGGGGGGCGTATACCCTTCGTGGCATCCCAAAGCGATGCTGATAGCTTACTCTACCAACGATACCGGACAAAGTTTTCATACCAAAGATCATGAAAAAATAGAGGTGCAGGATGCTGCATCCGACTTAATACTGTACGATGTAGAGAAAGATGAAATACAGATTATAGCGAATGATAAAAGCGAATTCGAAACTTTTCCCTATTGGAGCACGGATGGCAAATACCTGTACTACGTTTCGGCATCGGTAAAAGAAATGGACAAAGAAGAGATGAACGCTTATTTAAAAAACGATTATAAAGACGTGAAATACAACCTTTACCGTAAATCGTTCGACCTAACGACCCGGAAATTCGGAGCAACAGATACTCTTTTCAGGGCATCCGACTATGGGAAAAGCGCTACTTTTCCACGGGAATCTCCGGATGGCAGATATTTGCTTTTCACGCTGGGAGACTACGGTACTTTCCACATCTGGCACAAAAGCAGTGACCTATATCTGATGGATTTGAATACTGCAAGTGTCCGCCCGCTTACGGAAATCAACAGTCCGGACGTCGACAGCTATCACAGTTGGTCGTCGAACGGACGATGGATTCTGTTCAGCACCCGCCGTGATGATGGTTCGTATACCCGCCTGTACATGGCCTATTTTGACAAGGAAGGCAAAGCTCATAAACCTTTTATCTTACCGCAAAAAGATCCCGATTATGATGCACAACTGTTCAAATCCTATAATATTCCGGAATTCATGGTGAAACCGGTAGAAACGACCCATTATCAGCTTCTGAAAGCGATTGAAAAAGAAAACATCAATGTAAAATTAAAGAAATAGCGACAATACAATATATTAAGAGGCTGTTTAAATTTTCCTCTTAAAAGCTTTATCAGTTTATTTTGAGTTTATTTTCGGTCTGCTTTCCTGTTTTTACTCGTTAGATAGCCCGCTATCCTCCTCATAAAAACAGAAAAACATCCTCAAAAATAACTCTCCAGATAATACTGAGCAAAATTTAAACAGGCTCTAAAAAAACAAATAAATACATAAACCTATCCTCTTAATTATTATTTATTAAGGTGGAATTTGAACAAACCGACATCATGAGAAAACAATTAGTAAAGAATTTCGGAATCCTGATAGTAATGTTAGGAATTTCAGACCTTTTATTGGCTGAAGATTTTTCCATTGAATTAAAAACATCTCCTCTTACCGGTGCTCTCAGCGAATTGAGAATTAAAGGCGATAAATACAATATGAATTGGTTGGTAAAGACTGACGGTACGCAATATCCCTGGATAAAAGAAAATTATGGCTGGGGATTAGGTTATTTCACCATCACCAAAGATAGAATAAGCATAAAAAAAGAATGGGAAATCCCTTCGGAAATCAATGCCGATGGCATGGAAGTGACCTATCGTGAAGGAGATGTACAAATTAGAGTTAAAAGAACATTAGATAACAATGGATTGGTAGAAAGATATACTTTTACCAATAGAGGGAAAGAAACTATTTATGTCCATGATATGGGCATCTATACCCCCTTTAACGACAATTATCCCAGTGCACAACAATGTATTAATTCCCGCACCAACGTACACATTTGGGAGGGAGAAAATGCTGCTTATGTCAATGCACTCCGTATGGGAGCTTTTGCGCCCCATTTAGGATTGGTGGTAACTCAAGGTGCTGTTAAAAGCTATGAAATTTGGGAGCGGGGACTCGAAAAAGCAAACTCACACACGCGAGGTATTTTTGCCCTGAACCTGCCGGACATCCAATTAAAACCCGGAGAAAGTTATACGTTAGAATGGAATATTTTCTCTCACAACGGGAATGAAGATTTCCGTAATAAATTATTGGAACGAGGCAATGTACTCGTCTCATGCAATAAATATGTTCTTGAAAAAGGAGAAATTGCCCGTGTAGAACTTCATAGCTCCCGAATATTAAAAAACTGTACGGCAAAAATGAATGGGATACCCGTATCAATAAAACAAGAAGATAATATCTATGTAGTGGAACTTCCGATGCAACAAACAGGTGAAGTGCGCTTCGATTTCTACTACGACGGTAATAAACAGACTCATGCCAATTGCCTTGTCATCAATAATGCGGACGAATTAATTCGAAAACGCATTGATTTTATCCGTACCAATCAACAACTGCATGATTCTGCCGATCTTCGGGACGGTGCTTATATGGTGTATGACAACGAAGGAGACAGCATATATCTGAACGATACGCCGAATTGTAATCCAGTGGACCGCGATGAAGGTGCTGAACGCAACGGAATGGGGGTTCTATTAGCTAAACAATGCCTACTGACAAAAGATACAACACTAAAAATGTCTCTGCTACAATATGCCAAGTTCATACGGGAACGCCTGCAAACCGAAGATTACACAACTTACTCAAGCGTAGACCAAAAGAATCGCAATCGTGGCTATAACTACATGTGGATAGCGGAATTTTATTTCCATATGTACAAAATAACGGAAGACAAGCAATTTGCAAAAGATGGCTATCAAACCCTTCAAGCCATGTTCAGACAGTTTGGATACGGCTTTTATGCGATTGGAATTCCTGTACAATCCGGATTAAATGCCTTAAAAGACGCCGGAATGAATAAAGAATATAAGCAACTACTGAAAGATTTCATTAAGACAGGCGATGTATTCGTTGATAATGGCCTGAATTATCCGGCACACGAAGTGAATTACGAGCAGAGTATTGTTGCACCTGCTATCCAATTTTTAGCACAACTTTATCTGGAAACAGGTATCCGTAAGTATTTAGATGAGGTAAAACGCCAAATACCTGTATTAGAGGCTTTCAACGGTTTTCAGCCGAGCTATCATCTGAACGAAGTCGCTATTCGTCACTGGGATGGCTACTGGTTTGGAAAGCAAGAAATGTTTGGTGATACCTTCCCCCATTATTGGAGCACAATAACCGGAGCTGTATATCACTATTATGCCTTATGTACTGGTGACGACTCCTATCAAAAACGTGCGGAGAATATAGTAAGAAACAATCTTTGCCTCTTCTTTGAAGATGGAAAAGCCTCTTGTGCTTATATGTATCCTTATAAAATTAATGGAATAAAAGCTCAGTTCTACGACACTTATGCGAACGATCAGGATTGGGCATTAGTCTATTACTTTTAGTCAACAAAGGTATTTAACCTGAATGATTCATATACAGCGTCAAGTAGTAAATAGGCAAGTAGTCAAGTATTAAGCAGTTAAACAACAAGTAGTCAAGTAGTAAGTAGTTAAGTAGGAATGGCTTATCTGATGTATTTCCCTTAACTACTTAACTACTGACTACTTACTACTTAACTACTGACCATAAATTATTCAGGCTAAAATACAGTTCTGTTTTTTCTATTCCAAGAACCGATACATTTCACAAGCCGCCAGCAGAAATGCCCCGACTCCAAAGTTGGAAGTAGAATTGGCATCGACCACCTGTCCGGGAATGGCTTTTTCGCCGATAGGCTGCACATATCCCACTTTTCCGTCCGGCTGTAACGCCACTTCCGTCAAGTATTTCCATGCTCTTTCCACGATCGGTTGATAAGTGGCTTTATCCAGAAATCCATTATTCATTCCCCACAACAAACCATAGGTAAAGAAAGCCGTTCCGCTGGTTTCCGGCCCGGGAGCATGTTCGGGGTCGAGCATGCTGCGTGTCCAGTATCCTTCGGGTTGCTGGCAGGCAGCCACCGATTTGGACAATGTGCAAAAACGGTCGATGTATTCCTGCTGGTATGGATCGGATTGTGGCAGCTCTTTAAGCACTTTTGCCAGTCCGGCCAATACCCAGCCGTCTCCACGGGCCCAGAAGTCTTTCTTGCCATTCATCGTCTTATGTTTCGGATAGACATATTTTCCGTCACGATAATAAAGCCCCGCTTCCTCATCGTACATGATGCTGTCCGCATAAGCCAGATATTCATGTAGCTTCTCCAGATAAAGAGAATTTCCGGTAATGTTATACATCTTCGTCATGACGGGCATCACCATATACAACCCATCGGCCCACCACCAGTAATCATGATTCGGCGTACTCATCTGATACTCCATCACTTCGCGGGCACGGGCTATCTTAT